>Ga0193715_1000012_pt1 | contig 60664 bp, 68 predicted proteins | sample U2m2metaG_FD_143040 | JGI IMG/M metagenome (GOLD analysis project Ga0193715, IMG submission 143040) | Soil microbial communities from a riparian zone of the East river system, Colorado, United States - U2m2 | ecosystem: Environmental > Terrestrial > Soil > Riparian zone | place: USA: East River... | reverse complement strand
TTCACCCTTGGTTAATTTCCAATTGATGATGAATAAAGTGATTCTTTCGGCTAACATCATTCTTGTTATTGCCTTTCTGTCTATGTTTACAGTTTTTCAAACTATACCCGTGTTAGTAAGGAGCCCTCAGCCATTGGGATTTGGAGAAAACGTCATAACGACTGCAACTATTCAACTTCCATTCATGATTGTATTTTTATTATTCGCTCCGTCTTCGGGCTTTATCGTTTCCAAATTGGGTAATGTGAAACCAACTATTATTGGAAGTATAGTGAGTACTATAGGATTTTTTAGCCTTTTCCTTTTTCACTCAAATGGCATTGTCGTTTCTACAAACTTGGCTATAATCGCAGGAGGTTTGTCATTAATGCAAGTCGGTGGTTTTGATATCGTACTACAATCTACACCCCGAAGGTTCAGTGGAATATCTCTTGGAATGACTGTTCTCTTTAATCTTATTGGAGGTTCGGTCGGACCGACTGTTGCAGGAATCTTCATGCAGACAAATCAAGTATTCATAAAAGATTTAGCTGGTTCGTTTCCCTCAGCTGATTCATATAATCTAATATTTTTAACGATAGCTTTAATGTCATTGGTTCCAGTAGTATTGGCAATTTTCCTAAAGAGATTACCCTTGCAAAGTTCTGATTGAACCATGACAAAATCGAATAGAAAATAAAATAAAGGAATGTGTAATGACAACATTAGTTACGGGATACGACGTAACAATGAATACTGTAATAACATTGTTATTTTTTTTACAATTATTACATTAGATCAAGCATTAATTTCAAATCTGATATTTCTTTTTTAAGAACGTTAATGTCAAAAATATCAGCAGTATAGTTATAAAGTAGTTCGCATGCGCGAATTTGTGCCAATAAGATATCCTTCTTGTTTATATAAAGTGAGTTATAAAACTCAATAGTAGAATATGCTATCTTTCTCTTGTGGACCGACCCACAAAGCTTGGCATCGATTTGAATCAAGTATTCATGATCTGTTAGATTCATCTATTTATGATCAACTCAAATCGATTTGAATCTTCTAATCCTAACTCTAGCCTTCTGCTCATCCATAGTGTGCAATAATAATCAGAATGCGTGACCTCATCGATTTTATTACGTTTTTTAGACGTCCATGAAACAAATTCTTTACAAAATTTGCAAATTGCGGATGGTGTCATACTAGAACCGCACATTCTGCAAGAATTTTTATTGAACATATTAAGAAATATAAGTATTATTCCTATTAGGATTATGAATATTGATCTTATTGATCTTATTGAACTATATTGAATATATGATTATATCGAGTTTTCGAGCTTTTGTTTTTTCATTTAAATATTTATACCACAAGCTTTTAACTACTAAAAATTTAAAGATTAGATTAGATATGGCTGAGGTTCCGTACTTGTGTTATGATTTCACTATTAAAATTCAAAGATTGAAGTAGATATGATTAGAATTCAGTATATATTATTCTCATCGTCAATATTGATTTTAGCCACTTTATTTATTTCTTTTGCTTCATCACAAAATGTTACTAATCAAAGTAATTCTAATTCATCCATTATAGCTGATAAGATAAATAAAACAATAGATATGACAGTAATCGATACTGTAGGCGATATAGATTGTTCAAATAATTTAGATGAGCAAATCAAAAAAGATAATCCTGATCTCTTTATTGCGCTAGGAGATTTATGCTATAAATCTGATCTTAGCAATTTTACTGGTACTTACGGTGATTTGAAAAAAGAGGGCAAATTTGCTTGTATAATGGGCAACCATGACTCAGAAGAAGATGGTAATCTAAAAATTCTAAATCAAACACGTGAATATTGTGGAGATCATTGGTATCGCAAAACTGCAAATAATGTGACTTTGTTGATTGGACTAAATACAAATGGAGACACTAAACTGCAGACAAAATGGGGACAATCAGTGGTAACAAATTCAACATTGATGAAAGGGATCAAAAATGTTATGTTAATATCTCATAAACCTGCACACACGCCGCCCGAATCACATCACCCAGCAAGAAATTCAACTATCAGGATGATATCTGGTATTGAGAGCAATATAACAAAGGGTATTCAAGTATATGAAATTGCTGCACATAATCATTTCATGGCCGAATCAAGTAGTGGACGATGGTTCATTTCTGGAGCAGGAGGAAAAAGTCATTACGAAGGAGCTACTAGTGAAGAGTGGCCATTTGTGAACACCAAGCAATACGGATACCTGCAAATCAGAATAAATAATACGAAAGGCACAGTGATTAGTAGTAATTTCTACGGACTGGATGGCAAACTCATTCGTTAATAAGTTATTAAAGAGAAAGGTCGTAACATTTTGTTGTAGAATTAGCTCACCTCAATAGATCCTTACACTCCTGGGTGATCACAAATGAAAAGGAATGAAAAGGTCTATCTGATGAAAAAAGATTTCCATAAAAGTCATACTGCAAAGCTGATCAATCTTTCAAGAATTTCTGCCATAATTTTCTTGTTACTTGTTACTTTTACTCGCCCATAATCTGCACAATGACATTCCGGTTCCGCGGTCTCGTATCCATTTCTAGTATGACTATTTGCTGCCACGTTCCCAATGTCAATTTGCCCTGCAGTATTGGAATAGTTAGGGTTGGCCCTATTAGTGATGCTCGGACGTGTGAGTGACCATTCCCATCATGCCATGTGTTGTCATGTTCATATTCTATATTTTTTGGTACGATCCTAGACATCATCGCAGGAAAATCATGAATAAGTCCTGGTTCATATTCAATAGTAGTTATTCCGGCCGTGGATCCTGAAACAAAAATAATGACAATCCCCTTTTCAAAACTGCTCTCATTTACTATATTTGATAACTGTTGCGTAATATCAATTACATCATTCTCACCTTCAGAATGTATCTGAATTGTTTTGGTTACAACATTCATATGATTAAATTGTACCATACTCTTCTATCTGCTTTTCTAAGTTTACTTGAATCTTGATGAGATGTAGAAGAGCGAAGTCGGATGAAGAGTCCCGACGGCAGAGTCGCGCACGCTGAATTAAAGTTAGGTGATTCTATCTTTATGTTGTCAGATGAATACCCCGAGATGAAATGTCATTCACCAAATACTATTGGTGGAAGTCCAGCTTCCATGTACGTCTATGTTGAAGATGTTGATGAACTTTTCAATAAAGCTGTTTGTGCAGGAGCTAAAGTTCTGGACCCTGTGAAGGATCAATTCTGGGGCGATCGTCATGGCCGACTAGAAGACCCATTTGGACATCTTTGGTCAATAGCGACTCACAAAAAAGACCTCTCAGAAGAGGAAATGGAAAGGGCAGCAGAAGCAGCTTTTTCTCAAATGTCAAAGTAAATTTCCATTTTAACATTTTCCTTCATTGTTTCAATATTTAGGATTCATTAGGAAAATACAATACAGACAAACAATACCCTTGTGTTCGCAATATTCCAATCATTTCATACTTGCTATTTGGTAACAGAAGCGTAGACTTTATACTATATATTGATCATGAATTAATCTGATATAGCTAATGTGAATAGGTGGTAAATGTGGTTGATATTCTAATTAATTTTGCAGGTGATGTATTTCTAGCTAAGGCCGTTAAAGATTACTTATCGTCTAAGGGATTTATCTTAGACATACATATGACGTCCAACAAAGACGAAATTAGCATATCAATACAAGAAAATAATATACGAAAAGGAAATATGCTGATTAAAGAAACTCTGCGAAATTATTTAGACGAACATAATCTGACAAAGTATAATGTCACCGAATTTGAGAATATCCTCACTATGGGAATTCCAAAGGAGATCGAAGACATCTCAAATCTTCTGATGTGTGAGATATGCGGATGGAGAGTGAACACAGAAGAGGAATTACTCATCCATAGAAGAACACATTGGATATAAAAATATAATTAGGCTTATAACAATAGCAACACATACTTAATATCATGGCAATTTGTGCCTCTTTTTAATGAAAGTAGCGATACTTTTGATTTTTCTTTGTATCGGAATATTTTATTCATTATTGATTGCCTTCTTCCCGTTGTATTCAAATGTGCTTATCATTTTGTCTCATTTTGTATACGATCCTTTACACTCGTTGTCCAATATCATAGCTCACCAAGGAATAATACAGAAAACAGACGCTCAAAGCGGTATTGAAAATGGTAATAACAGTTTGGCCACTTCGAGACAATTGAACACAAAAGATATAACTGTTGGTCTATGGACGCCTTTGAACAATAGTTTTGCTCTTCAACATCTAGAAGGTGAGGAACAGAAAAGGGCAATAGATACACTTCTCAATAAAGGTTATCAGGAGTACTATTACGTTATGAATAACTTTGAAGATCCCAAATCTCTGAAATTGACAGAATCGCTACTAAAGACAGCTAATAAAACGAATCTAAAAATAATAATCATACTCCTTCCTCCGTCTGAAGGTGGATCGGATACAAGTTATGATTGGGACGGATGGATAAGATACTTTAATTCTCTTGAAAAGAAGTATCCATCAGCATTTGAAGGTTTTACAATAGATGATTTCAATTGGATAAGTACGAAAACTAACACCAAATTCAAGAACAATATAGATTTTATGGAATATACCATGCTTTCCAAATCTCTTGAGGATAAAAGTAAGAATGTAAAGTTTTATCCAACAATTTATTTTGAAGGTAAAAAAACTGGAATAATTGTAAAGAAATACAATAATTTTATTGATGGTTTAGTTGTGGCAAGTGGATGTTACTATAACGTAACAACTTTAGAAAGGCAACTGGATATGTTTTCAGAAATTTTCAAAAAGCCGATGAGGTATATCGTATATCCTACTATAACTTATAACTATTCGAGACTTGATTATAGTCCTCCTACGGACCGGCTCATAATGGCGACCTTATCAATAGCATCAACATTCTCTCATGGTTTGATAGTTTGGCGTGATCTGGATAATCCTGTTATACAGGAACACATGAAATACAGACATGATAAACAATATCTCCTGGATATCTCAAATTCTAGACAGGCACAAATTAAAGAAGAGATGATTGATACAAATAACAAGTCTATGATTAGCAAATTACATACAAGCTGCAGTAATTGGGCTAAGAAGTATGACGAAGCATATGATAAATGGAAAAATTTGCGAGAAGGCGAAGAAAATGATAAATGGAAAAAAACGATTCTAAACTAATCTGATCAAAACCAGTAAAATTGATAGTTACCAAATTAAGAAATGGTTTAACGAAACTACATTAGATAAGATGATGATGCAAATTGAATTTAAAAAATTTAATCAATCCAAATATTCTATCGCTTTTTTCTCGCCTTGACTAATTAGTTCCTTTATTGTCTCTACAGAAAAATCAGCGTTTTGTAGAGGATAAGGACTTTCTGGAATAATTCTAGTAATTCTTTTTATTTTTAGAATCTTTGCTCCGTGCTTTTCAACCAGTGCATAGTGTTCCTTATTAATATACTCTATCTTTTCTTTCTCTATTTTTGTTTGATCTGTATCCTGGACTATATCATACAGTGCTTCAATTAAATTTACATGTCTTGTTATAAGTCTAGACATTTTCTCGAGACTTTCTGTCTTATCGCTAAACATTATATCTTTGGCCCTTGACCTGACCTCACTCATATTTGCAGGCAGTTTTTCTATTTTTCTCGGATAGTTTTCCACGACAAAGATGTTTTTATTCTTACTCGGAGATGCGATCATTACCTCGCGTATCGGCGTATTGCTTAATAAAGAACCGTCCCAAGCGAATTTGCCATCGCTTATTTTCACCCACGGAAATCCATATTGTGGATATCCGATAGTGGCAAGCAGGTGCTTCATCTCGATAGACCTCTTGTAACTATCAAAGATAAGCGGTTCTGCACTAAGAACATCAACTGCAGTAACAATAAGTCTAGTATTGCTGTTACTATCACCTTCACTAGTATTATTCTGTTGGCTTCTTGGAGAAAGTTTCTTAAAATCGATGTACTTTTCCAAGGTCTTACTAAGGACGGAATTGTCATAAATATAGGTCCACTTCCAAGGAGGTTGATAATATTGCTCTATTTGTGAACTATCTAGATTGGAAATATTAAAGTTAAGCCACCTTGGTATAAAGAAACCCGGAACTCCATAAAATGCCGCATTTAGTGATGCTGCAGGCGATCTCTTCAGTTTGGTTTGATATTTTTGATAGTCAAAGTCAAAGGTGAAAATATCAGGGATTATATTGTAACTGCTTTCTGCCAAATCCAACCAAAAATTCTCCAAGTCTATTTCAGGTCTATCACTATTGCTGCCAGCAGCAATTGCACCATTGATACCACCTATTGATGTTCCCGCTATTATGTCAAGTTTCACATTTTTTTTTGCAAATCCTTTAAAAACTCCACACGCAAAAGCTCCTAAGGAGCCGCCGCCTTGCAGTATCAATACGTTTTCTACACCTTTCTCATGCTTGTGATTGGCCAATACATCTTATTGTATTACAAATAATCTTAACGTTTCTTTTTCAAAAATTTCGTAATGTGGAAAGTGATGTGCAAATCTGACATGGCATTCAAAACATTCTTTACGCAATAAACAATGTACAGCAATAGTAAATTATGGTAACTGTACTTTCCGATGGTGTTGGCCATGAACTGAGATCAATCAACTATTAAAACAATGTTGCCCATGTTGTTTTGATGAATAAAGAACTAATTATAGGATCCATGATTTTCGTATTAGCGATTGCATTAATTTATATGCCAACAGGATACGCGCAAAATCTAACAACAAATGCCTCAAATGCTGCAGGTAATATGACAGCTTCAGCCAACCAGACTGCTTCCGAACTCGGACAAAACGCTTCATCAGCTGTTAACAAAACAGGTGAATCTTTAGCAAAAATAGGAAAAAATGCTACTGAAATTGGTGGAGATATACTCAATAAAACTGGTGAAGGAGTGAAAGGATTTCTAGGCGGAGCCGCAGATGTCGTCAGTAATATAAGTGAGGAAGTAAAAGAAGGCATAGGGAAGAAATAGACAAAATTCTATAATTTTTTGGGCGGGCATGCTGATATCTGAAATTCGCATTTAGATATCAGTATTAAATCAGCAACATTATGCTATAGATTCTAACTTAAGAATTAAAACTCAAGTAATGTATCAAATTGTTTCACTTGTTTTTCCCTCCAGGGTATTAATAAAAAATATATTAATTACATTTATTACTAGATACTAGATTACGATGACTAATAAACTCCTTAGTGGATGTCATTCCTTTTTCTGGTAGATACAGATGTCACAAAATAAACAAAATACTACTAAGTCCTCGAAGGATATATTGATCCGTAATATGAATACAATAAACTCTAATGAAATAATTCTAGTATTAAATCCGAATTCTCAAGGAGGTAACACGGGGAAAAACTGGATTGAGACCTATACCAAGGTTAAGGATTTTTTACCTAAAGATCACAAAATTATTTTTACTAAAAAAACAAATGATGGTATATTAGTCACTCGTAAGTTACTTAGAAAAGGATATAGAAATATTGCTGCTATCGGCGGAGATGGCACCATTAATGAGGTTGCAAATGGCTTTTTTGATCTTAAATTACAAGACAAACATTCCAAAGATTTAGGGAAAGTAAATCTTGACTCTAAATTAAAACAAATAAATCCAAATGGAATTATGTACATTGTTCCGTCAGGAAGTCGAAATGTAATGGCAAGATCTCTCGAGCTAAAACATCAGGGTCCCGAATCCCTGATACGGATTAAACAGATGAAGAAACGTAAGATGGATGTTATAGCAGCTGTTATAACTGATAAGGATGACCCGTCTATATTTCATAACAGAATTATAATGAATGCAGCAGAGATTGGTGTCGGAGCTGAAATCATAGACAGATCCAAGAAAGTGAGAGGAAAAATAAATAATCGTTTTGTATCTACCATGGCAAGCATAATTGCTACTCTTCCAGCATATAGTAGTAATGAGTGTGACATAATCATTGACAAGCATATGAAATTCTCTACAAAAATGACAATGGTCATAGTTGCCAATGGTCGTTTCCTAGGTGGGGGTTTCAAAGCGGCTCCTCGTGCGAGATTCTCCGATGGTCTACTGGATATTATTATATTAAAAAACTCGGGCAGTATCAAAATGATTGATAAACTGATCCAATTAAAGGGAACAAGTAGTTATAAATATGAAGAGGATATTCTTTATTATCAAGCTTCAGAAGTGAAGATTTTACCGAAAGAGAGTGAGGTTACTGTTACTGTAGATGGGGAACCAATAGGAAAGCTCCCAGCCTTTTTCAAAAGTTATCCTAACGCCTTGACCATAAAGAGTGAGGCATCTTCAGTACGGATCTAGATATTTTTGTTGGGTAAGGGAGCGCGAAAAAATTATAGAATCAAAGATAAATGCCTTGTTGCTGATGCGTGCATTAAATTATTACTTGATATTTTTTGATAATTTTCGTGCAGCCTTTTTTCGTTCGTCTTCATCTTGCTGAATTTCGGAATGATCTTCTGGAATATCCAGAGGTTCTTCTCCAAATTGTCCACAAGTTGCGTCGTTAAGTGCCTGATCCCGTTTAAACGGGTTCTTCTTTTCTGTACTCAATGTTATTATTTATTCAATATGCTTATTATGAATTACAATAAATACTGATTTTACGAATTTAACTACTCACAATTTTTGATACTACGTTTCCTTCCCTACAATAGTTGGAAATTCAAAATATTATAGGTAGGGAGAACCACATTGTTAGTGGGATTAGGAATTGAATAGGTACTATATCGCAACATTAATGCTCACTTCAAGAGCGTCTTTAATTTTTTTATTGAACTCTAGGGTGGTCTTTGTAGTACGGCTGATATAGTTACTTGAATTCCTGACATAATCCAGATAATCCTCCATTTCATCCTCATACATTATCACATTGTCTGCTACTACTACTGCTCTTTTATTCAGCAGACCATATTGTTCAATAAGTTGGAGATATTTTAGATATTCGTTCTTTGTAGCGTCCAGGAAAACCATATCGAATTTGTATTTGGACTTGAGTTTTGGGATCACTTTCAAAGCATCACCATTGATTAGATGTATTTTATCAGATAGTCCAGAATTTTCTATGTTGCTTCTCGCGATCTGTGCCGTCTTCCCATCTTTCTCCAAAGTAAAAAGAATGGGTTCGCTTGAATTATTTTCAAAATCAATATTCATTTTCTTTTTTCCAGCCTTCTGAATTAAAATATTAATTGCTATTAAAATCGCCGAATATCCCTGCAAGGTTCCGACTTCAAGCGCTTTTTCAGGTTTATGTTCTTTGATGATATTTTTCATAATTTTTCCTTTAATAGGACCTATCGAAGGAAGAAATTCGTTTTTCGCTGTTTTTTCAATATCTTCCAGCACCTTTGCCACTCTATTTTCTAGATTATTGGGCCTGCTTTTGCTTTTCAAGGTTTTGATATTATTTCATTACCTTGGTATAAGAAAATTTCTACAAAATTCCATGATCGTTAGCCGCTAACAAAAATTCAATTTTTATTCAATGCAGCATATTTTCCTAGAAAAGAGTTATTAAAAATAGTGCAAATATTAGAATATGAGTAAACAATCAACCGCGAATTTAGATGACCCTCGAATTAGAAGTCTTTTTGAGGGTAAGAATTTTGCCTTTTTATCTTCATTGATGAAAGATGGATCTCCACATGTTGCTCCAGTTTGGGTGGATATTGAAAATGGTAATATACTTGTAAACACTGCATTAGGTCGAGTAAAACAGAGGAATATTTCGCGGGATCCAAGAGTAGCCTTGTCTATTATTGATCAAAATAATCAATATGAAATGGTTACTATTAGAGGTAAGGTAACTGAGCAAATTACGGGAGACAGAGCTGAAAAACATATCGATAAGCTTGCTAAAAAATATATTGGCAAGGATAAATATCCATGGAGATCAACAGCAGAAAAAAGGGTTATTTTAAAGATAAAACCAGGGAAAGTATTTCACATGAATTAGCACTCAATTTATATAGCTCCAAGGCTTCGAATTGAAATCGTTATATTCTATATTGGATTATCTATATCATGTCATCAGAAAATCAGGAAAAATGCGCAGCATGCGGAATGACATTCAGTAATCAGGACGAATTGAAGGAACATATGTTAGAATTACATCGAGAATAATATCTCGACAGTAATTCAGTCAGATGTAATTTTGGAACACACGTTGAGAAATTGATCTAAGCAAGCTCATAGATGGGTGGAGATATTTTTTCTTCCATAGCACTAAGAATCTGGTCGATACAGTCGTGACTAATAATTGATGGAATTGACACCCTAAGTTCTACTGGGACCAAACTATTAATGTACTTTAATAGCTGCCATCTTTTTCCGATGTCTTTCTCTTCCCGGCTGATATTTATCAGATTAATAAGTTGTTTACTGTTTTTTAGCATCGTAATACTATGAGCTTACAGATTTATGAGCTTTAGCTACCAATTTCTTCTACAATTGTTCTATATCATATTATTAGAAATTTATAGTTACTTTTTTTAGCTCGGTTATTTGATTTGGTTTTTATTTGAGAAATTTAATTCTCTGTTCTGTATTTTATAGACATTTTAAAACCAGGTCATAAGTTCGTTTTTAAGTAATATACACTAATTCTAGATTAGACATAAATGTAATAATGACTATTACTTATTATGGACTGCGATTTTTGTAGAAAAGAGTGTGAAAAGTATAAATCATTCTACTCTCCTTCTGGTGCAGATCCACGTGAATACCATATATGTATAGATTGCATTAAAAGTTGGTTAAGAGAAGTAGAACAATGAAAGCATTGTTGGTAATATGCATCAACTAAAAGTTGAGTCAGCTTGACGCAAACTAATTTCGGGTATAATCTTGGTTATGAGGATAATTCAATATTCTATTGCGACCAACTATTCGAAACTTGTACTGATTACCGTAAAGGCTAGAATAAAAGTGAGCATAACTTTTGGCAGCAGCAAACGTAGTGAAATTGGTTCTTAGCCCATCTACGGCTGTCTTATTACCATAGACGTTCTCTATCTCGATAATATAGAATTTGGGTAACTTCTTAAATTGCTTGATTGTCATGTACATGATAATTAGAAAGAATCCTACCACGGTAATAACCATAAGTAAATGTTCAAAACCCTTTACAAATTCTAATACGTTATTTATTACGTTCTGCACAAACCATTTTGAAGAAACTGATAATAATCTAATAGCTACAACTACTAAATAGTCAATCACTTCATCCGCCCCCAATTGGCATTTACAGTCATAAGATAATATTTGCCTAGCTCTTTAAAAGACTATCTATGGATATTAAAGGAAAATTATGATTCAATTTACTATTTTTAATATTCGTGTTATGCTATCGTTATTATTTAAGTTCTATTTACAGTATCAATTCAAAATTCAAACCTGACCCCCCATGAAGTCAGAACTAGAGTGGAATTCTACATAAAAGCAAAAATTTGAGGGTATAGACTTTGCTTGAGTTTAGTTCTTTTCTAATTATTACCCTTTAACAGATTTATTGCTTCAATTAGTTTGGCATCAGTAGCGTTGATGTGTATATCCAATTCTGATTGTTGTACCTTATCTTTTATTAAATCCCGCAATTCTTCTCGCATCTTATGTTCAATATCTTCCATGAAAGATTGAGAGCTTTTTTTCTCAAGCTCTTCTTCGACATGTTCGAAATTGTCTAGATAAGCCGCAGTTGCTAATTCTTCTGCGCCTGTGTAATTACTATTCTTATATTCAACTAATGTTTGATTCAACGAACTTCTGGCGTTCTCCAAGTAGTCGACAAATTTATTTGATTCAGCTTCAGTCCCAGTCGCTTCTTTTTCCTGTGCATACCCCATTTGCATTCCAGATACAGACAGAGGCACGATGAAAGCAGCTATCAAGATGCTCCTTCCTAAATTAATTTTTTCCATTGTTAGGTCGCCCTAATTAAATTTCAAGGATCATTTAAACGGTGTTGGGCTTGGGTTTATAACAATGTGTTGCTTGAGAAAAATCAATAATTCTAATACTTTTTATGTCTAAGACACGAAAAAATAGTCTTAATAAAAAATGAAAATAGCAGATTCCATCTCTTCGATTACGAGAACAGCTTTTTCAAATCCATTATATCTGGCTATTGCCTCAGTAACAGGCCTTATTTTTTGGATAGTAACAAACACATTTGATAATTTTCTCTTTTTTTCGCCTTATTTGACATTCTATGTTCCTAATGATATGATTGAAGCGTTTATCTTAACTTGTATTAATTCAGTTCTAGTAGCAATCTTGGTAAACTTTAATCTGTATATAATAAGGAATCTGAAATTAAAATTAAGTAAATCTGCACTGTCGGGTACTACGATAAGTGTTCTTTCTAGTACATGTGCAAGTTGTTCCACTTTTGGATTCACACTTGCTTCAACGTTTGGTGGACTAGGCTTTCTAGCATCTAATTTTCTGTCAAGCAATCATATAACATTGAGAGGAATATCCACAATTGTTTTGCTGTTCGCAATTTGTACTTGTTATATTAAGACTAGGAAAAGCTGTAAGTTATCAAGTCAAAGTCAAGTTCAAGGTGATGGAGGAAACTCGTCCTCACAGTAGTTGTATATATTCATTCTTTCTAGTCCTCTACCATAATGAATAGCATTAATTTCGATCTGCAACATCGATTATTCATCGTATCAACATTTGATTTTATTAATTTAGATATCAGAAAAAGAAAAAGGGATTTTGAGTATTTTTATTACACGAGTGTTTTGTACATACGTTACTTTATACGGTCACTTATCCAGTCATGTTACCGGTCATGTTACTGGCCATTCCAGTCATGTTACCGGTCATGTTACTGGCCATTCCAGTCATGTTACCGGTCATGTTACTGGCCATTCCAGTCATGTTACCGGTCATGTTACTGGCCATTCCAGTCATGTTTTCAGCAAATACACCAGTACCGATCATAGGTACTAGTAACATGCTTAAAGCCATCGTGATTGCTAATGACAAAATAAAAATTCTAGCCATTTTTATGAGAAACAATGTTACTTTATTTAAATATTTTCTTGAGCTTTCATGATAATAACAAATAAAATAATTTACCGATAAAATAATAAAAAAACCAATGAATTACACCATTTATTTGAAATTATAGAATTAATGGTAAATAATGGAAATTTTTTCTCTTTAGCTTATACTAAGATATTACCATATTTAGAATAATAAGACTGTTGATATTTTTACCTTCAGATGAAATTAATACGAAAAAGTTGTCACATCAGCGAATATGATTCAAATTCCTTAATTGAAAATTTTGATCGCCTTAATCATTTAAATTTGACCAAATTATGACATGTTGTATCATGAACACCATATTTTCTTTTGGAGTGTTGCCTATCAGGATTATGGCCGGTATTGTATTTATAGCGCATGGAATACCGAAATTTTACGATGTATCTGGAGGATATGGTTTTTTTCAATCTATTAATTTACCTTCTGAATTATTCTTACCCATAGCACTCCTAGAGGTAATAGGAGGTTTGGCTATATTATTGGGTGTATTAACAAGAATTGCTTCATTATTATTCATTATTGAAATGACGGGCGTGATAGTGTTCGCTAAACTGTCTAAAGGATTTGTCGGCGGTTATGAATTTGAACTACTCTTGATATCAATATGCATTACTCTAGTTCTTGTTGGTCCAGGAAGGATATCTATCGAAAATTATATCCTAAAAAGGGAAATATTCCCTAGAGGGAAACAATTACATCAAGAATTGCTACGCAGCTAAAAGAAAATAATTAAAACTAATTTTTTTCTGTTTTGCATTAAACTAATAATAAAAATAAATTATCAGGACTTTCACAACAGATACCCTGAATAGGAATGATATACTACACAATACAATACATAATGCCTTATCCTTATGAGGATGATAACCCCCATTTTTCTCGCACCTTTTCTTCAACTTTTGAAAAAACAAATCTGTCAAATAGTAAACCAACACCGAATATAACAATCATAGTTGCTATTATCTGACTCATGTTAGAAAACTCTCTTCCAATAGCCAAAATATATCCTAATCCCAGTCCGGTAGTAATCAACATTTCTGCACCGATCAAAGCATGCCAAGCGAAAGACCAAGTTTGTCTTAAGCCCATTAATAAAGAAGGGGCCGATGCAGGGATCATTACATATCTGAATAGCAAAATTCCACTAGCCCCCATATTCCTGGCTGCATGTAAGTATATGGGCGGGATATTTCTGATTCCACCATAGGTAGAATTCATTACTGAGAATACTGAATTCATTACAATAACGAAAAGTATTCCAAAATCATTGAATCCAATAAGTAGAATAGCAAATGGTACCCATGCTATACTTGGAAAAGATTGAAGCCCTAAAGCAAACGAACTCATGGTTTTTCCAAATTGTTTGAATCTAACCATAACAAGTCCAACGCATCCACCAATCAACACTGAGATTACGAATCCAATAAATAATCGCCAAAGAGTGATGGCGATCCCATCTATCAAAGTATTTTCGGAGATCAAGTCAATAAACGATTGGCCAACCATCGCTGGGGAGGGTAGAGATACACGTGGCCAAATTTCTAGTGAAAATACAATTTGCCAGATAATCAGAAAAGCGGCTATAAATAAGAATATACTTAAAACGTCCTTCACGTTATAGTTCATCTCTTTTTTTGAATTTACGTGATTATCCATTTCAGAAAACCCTTCTATTAATCGCTCCTCTGAGATTAAGTCTATTCGTTATAAAATTCAATCGTGAGTGGATTGTAGTTGCCACAATTTTAATTCTTTTAATAATTATGGAAATATATTGGTTTCAATACTAAGCTCTTACCCACCTATTACTCAGCTAGCAGGAATGAAGTTTTTCTCCGAATGCAATTTTCAGAACTTCTAATCCTTAGTATTTCAATGATACTCAAGTAGGAACCTGCATCAGGACTTGATTTATCGCACTCTCAAATACAGAATAAGGCTGAGCACCTACGATTTTTAGAGGCATTTTTCCCTCTGCAATTAATATAAAAGTAGGAGTGCTTGTTAAATCGATACTTCTCGCCAAATTGTCATTTACAGCAACTAAATTTTCATATTTTTTGGAATCGAGGCACGCTGAAAACTTGTTTACATCCTTTACCCCCGCGTAAACTGCAAACTGGGTCAAACTATTCTTAGAAACCCAATCTATGTTTTCACCCTTTGAATTTTTGTATACTTCATCGTAATAGGGCCAATATTTCCCTTGTTCTGCGGCACAATAAGATCCAATGGCAGCTAGTGTGGATAACTTGTCTGACGGTCTATCATTTATTACAAAATCTTTGAACATGAAATTAATCATACCTGTTTTGACATAATTGTTAACAATTAGATCTTTGGTTTCTTTATGAAATCTTGCGCAATACTGACATTGATAATCTCCAAATTCTATCAAAGTCACATTCGTTTTACTCGTTCCTAATGCTGATGCATTTTGAACTATTGGCTGGAGAAGCGTATTTAAAAGCTGGTCAGTATCTTCTGGATTCTTGCGTGTGTTGTTATGTCCCATCGACAAATATGCAGTTGCAGAGCCTCCAATTAGTACTACACCAAATATGATAGCCCACATTAGTGATTTCATTTTAAATTTCTTGGGAGCTGGTTTCTTGACCTTTCGTTTCAATATAGAATCCTGTGTTTTAGTCGCATAAAAACCATAGTGGAGTCTGTTTATCTAACCAGTCATGTTGAGAAAAAAACTACAATCACCTGATTTGAGAGTCGTTTATCATATCCCAGCACTTTCTACATAATTGACCATCAATTTCCCATTTTGGCTTTGGATTATACCTAAAGAAATCTATTTTTTTACCACACTTTACACAAAAATTAATTTTCGTTTGATAATCCGATTCTTTTTTATCATAGCATTTTTTGCATAAAGAAACATCATTTTCCAAACCCCATTGCCATCTTGGATTCTTTTTTTGATCTCCGTCTATGATTTCATTGCAGAGGAAACATTGGCTTTGCCTTTGTTTAATTTTTGCTTCTTCTTCTTTCTGCTTAATGACAAACTCCTCAGTTGTTTTCATATGACAATCACTGCAAAGAAACCCAGGAATATTCCAGGATTTATCCGGTTTGTACTTGAATTTAAGATTCTTGTTGCATAGCGTACAGAATTGAGGTTTCCTAACTTGCAAACACTATTTTTTCGAGTATCTCGTAAAAAAATGTATCTTTGCTTCCTAATGCCTACTAGTTAGATCAGATATTTCAAGGATTATTTTGCGTCTGATTTAAGACATTTTAAGATATATAAAAACAAGAAAAATAATAATCAATATTTATGACTAGTAGTAATGTTATGCAAATGATTACCAAACAATGTGATAATTGTGCTCCAAAAGGTAAGAATTTTTACTGTAATGCCTGTGACAAAAAAGCTGAGCTGTTTTATATTTATAGTTATTATATAAATAGATTTTCGGAAAATACTTTTATGGGTAGAATGACGGCTTTTACCTGGCACGACGTATTGGAGTATGTAAAAAATAATTTTTTTCATAGTCCTTCTGGTGAACTTGACATAAACTGTGAGAAAAACTTTGCATACATAGAAGAAAAATTATCACACAAATTGTCATGTAGCCGAGGCACTAACAAATCCGATCGTGATCATCCAACAGGATACAAAATTTATTTGAACAAAGATAATCAATCAATTGATGATACTCCGAAAGGAGATGTTTGGGACTTAACTTAGCTTCAATCCAAGTTACCAGGACAGTGTTACTTTTTACCGAATACTTTCAGAGTAACAGTCAACAACTGAATTATAGTGATATCGGCGAACTTTCATTTCAAGTCCCTGCATAAAAAAGTTTGAAGACACATGATTCAAATTCTATATCGATATATTAAAATGGGATCATTCATCATGAAAGGATATGATTTCTTTATTACCATATTTTTTAAATAATTCATCATACCTTTCGTGCTTTTTAGATATTAAATTGCCATTGCCGTCATACATCTTTACAAAATTGGCGCGCATTATAATATTTCCCTGAGAATCGAAGAACCTAATACTATAACCGTTCATTCCGCTCTGTCTTTCTTCTACTACGAACTTTGCCACTGTTACATTCTCAAGATTCAAATGAATATGCCACGGTTTATCGTCATTTCCGATTGTCAACCATTTGTCACTTACACGAACAGGTAAGCCTCTTTCGATTTTAACTTCACAGATCCCACTTCCACTATTTACTGAGAACATAATATTATCTATTTCGAGAATATCTGAAACTAATTCTTTTATAAGGTCATGAGACATAGGTGAATATTATAAAGTTGGTCTAATAAAAATATCAGGCTAAAACCGGAATTGAAGATATCTCTTAAGTGATATTGAATTCTCAAATAAAATTAAAATGATTTTTTGAGTTAAGATCTGCAATTTTCAGGGGTTCGGGTAATCTTTCTCCCTCTTTGGTCAACTTTTCAACAATCTGTATAGATTTTTTTAAACTAATTTTGTGTCCAGCGCTTACATAAGATGGTCTTTTACCTCTTTTTTTAATCTCATATCCAAGAATTGTTTCATCATATTCTACAAAGTGATCCCTTTTTACAGAACCACATAATAGACTTTTAGCTACCCCTATAGTTGGTTTATCAATGCTATACCCAATGTAACTAGCCAGACCGCATTTTCTTGGATGCAATACCCCATGGCCATCAATAAGAAGAACGTCAAAATCATTCTCATCTTTTAGTAAAGCCAAAGTTTTTAGTAGTGGCCCGGATTCTCTTAGGAAAAATAATCCAGGAATGTATGGATACTCTACTTTGCTTTTGATATTGATAGTTGCCACAATGTCAAATGCAGTATTAGTTATAACACCGGAGCAATATGCCGTTTCATTCCTATACGAAATGTCCATTCCACAAATCTTTTCAATTTTGTCAAATGTATCATGGGTTATTAGCTTTGTAGAAATTTCTTTTTGAACATCAAGCGCCCAAGAAAATTCCTTTTGCATCATACCATTCCGAGATCATGTCTCTTAACTTTGACTATTTCAGATTAATTGTTCCGCTAAAGTTAGTAATTTATTTTGTTATGAATCAGTCATATTGGCAGAATAGCTATTCGAATAACTTTAAGCCAAAAGAATGAATAATGAATGCATGAAATGCACAAGCTAGATCCAAAAATAATTGTCAAAGAGATGAAAACATGCAGCTGGATTGTAATACTGTAAATGGAATAACCTTTCATATGGGCCAGAAAATGGAGCATGTTTTTTTATATGATGTTTTTATAGGTTGTCAGGATTTATAATTCTGAGAGATAATGCCAGGACCATCAGAAACGAAGCATCTAGAATATGAATGGCAGATTAATAGCAAAGTCAAAGAGAGTCATGACACATTTACGTACACTTTATTGCCAGCTTCTCAATCACAAAGGTTTGATTTTGAAATAGGCCAATTTGTAACTTTGAGCGCATTTTTAGTAAGACCTACTGCATCAGGAGGAAGTGAAGAGAATCGGGTTAATCGTGCTTATTCAATCGCATCGTCGCCATCAAGGGATTATATTGAACTTACAATAAAGGAAGAAAAACCATATGGCTACATTAATCCTACTACAGGAAAATCAGATTCCTTTGCAGCTTATTTTAATGAACAGGTCAAGTTAGGAGACAGGTTCAAGTTAAAGCTGAATCCAAATAAAGAACATTTCTTATGGAAAGTGGCTGCCGGAACTGAAAAAAACGTAGCATATTGGTCAGGTGCAAATGGAGCAGAATCTGCCAGAGGTTTGATCCAGTATATGGAGGATAAGAACGATCCGGAATTTAATCTTGTTCTTTTCTATAGTAATACAAAGCTATCAGTTGATAATGCAAAGAAAGAATTCAATAGTACTGAGCATCATCCTATAGATACCTTGAACGTTATTTACTATAATTGGTTGATTGATATTACAAAAAAGATTGAGAACCTCAAGGTGATTTTTACATTTACAAGGGAACAAGAAGTACCGATAACATCACCTCAAGATGCAAGGATTATTTATAGGAAAGGAAGATTCTTCTTGAATCCTGACGGCTCGCCCGAAAGAACTTTATTGAAATATGGCGGAAAAGTAGAGACATTGTTTAATCCAATATGTGGTAGTAGCTCGTTCATAAACGGGACAGTAATGTTACCAAATGGCAAGATAAATAGAGGAAAAGGAATAATACAAAATCTAGTGGAGCTTGAAGGAGTAAAACCTGAAAAGATCGACAAAGAACAGTTCTATTTACAACAATCCGGAGCGAATCAGCAAGAAGAAAAATAATATGAATTGAGCTGAATTTATCTGAATTGAATTACCAACAGTTTAACTTTCATCTGTTTTTCTTTATCTAACTAGGTATTTTTACAATTTAAATGAAGTGTGTGGTTTCAAAGATAGTTTGTTTTGTAATTGAGATATCAGGGAGATTGTGAATACAAAGTTTTTCAATCGTATTGATAAATGATTATTGAATAAATGATGTGAAGATTTAGCTATAAAATATTGAGCCAACAGTTATTTGTGTTATACTTTAGAAGATAGCGACTTATGAATACGAACAAGAGAATGTCAATTGCTGTCATATTTCTCGCAGCAGCTATCGTCTTTGTATCGTCAACTCCTATGGCAAAAAATGCCTTTGCACAAACTATTGGTGAAGAAGAAGAACATCAAGTCAGCAACATGGGCAGCCAAAACTATGAAAATTTCCTGACTTGTCTGTCTGACGCTGGTGGGCAATATAGTTATCCTGCAGGAAATCAAATAGTAAACTGCTTAGTAGAGAGTGGTTACGTACAAGGAAGTGCCAGTACAAGTACAAGTAACATTGTAGACTCTGAAGAACAAAACAAAAATGCACAAACAAGTGTAGTTGATGATCAAAGCAATGCAGATGATCAAAGCAATGCAGATGATCAAAGCAATGCAGATGATCAAAGCAATGCAGATGATCAAAGCAATGCAGATGATCAAAGCAATGCAGATGATCAAAGCAATGCAGATTGATCAAAGTGACGATGAAGAATAGATTAGCTGCACAATCAATGATTGAAAGCTCCCCACTCTTTCTTTTTTAGTATCGAATTTTTTTATCGGGTAAATTCTGCTTAATACTTGTTCACCAGAATCGATGTATGTATTTGATTAGACTCAACAGTTATAATGTTCTATACTCATTAAAATATGATATAGTGGATCCTTTTCAACAAAATCATTTTAACAAATTACTGTCTGAAGGAAAGAGAATTCTGGTAATGTTCTATGCGGATTGGTGCCCTTTCTGTCAGAAATTCAAACGAACTTTTGAATCGTTTGCTAATACTTCTGATAAAAAGATCAATTTTTATGCTCATATGATAAATGATGACGATGACCCTTTGTGGGATAGATTTTCAATTAATGCTGTTCCCACGCTTATCGCATTTTATGGGGACGAGATCATTTCTAGAAGAGATTCAAAAATGGGTGTTGGATTGAACAAGACAGACATTGATTCAATTCTAATAGAAATAGCAGATAAGTAATTTCTCATTGTCCTTGATTTCCATAATTTTTATGTATACAGCGGTAAAGGTCAATAAATAACTACCCTAGATTTATCATTACCATTACTACCCATGTTTTTGAAAGTATACTTATTGGAGCGTACGATACTAAAAATCTTGTACCATTAATGGTTTCTGAACCATTTCCAGCTTTTCCAGATTTTCCATTTTTGAAGCTACTAAATTCTGCAAATGATTCAGATTTGTTTGACAAAAGAGAATTTGAATCACCGATTTTTTGTCCGTTACCATCAGTATATATTACTCTTATATCATCTGGGAGACTCAAAGATTGAAGCTTGTCATAAAATTTACTAAGATTCAATACTCCACTCCATATCCCTAACAAGGATTGGTTTTTTTGTGAATAAATCGGAACTGAAATAAGTGCTCCGTCTCACCAGTGGACGATGATACTATTGCATCGCCCAGAAAGCCTGCTTCGTCTCGATAGCTCCTTGATAATAATCTCTGAATGCAAAGTTATTTCTACTGAGATCTAATTGACGACTGTAGGGCTCTTGCATATACATATCACCATTAGGCATCAGGAATGTAATTGCCTCTAAAGTATCAAAATGCTGCAAAATGTTATCTGCTATTTGTCTTTTCTTAACATCATCACTATCAGCTATTCCATGTAAACTACTATTAATTTTATTTACGAATTCTTCGTTGCTAACATCTGGTATCACACTTGTTAGTTTTATTATTGAAGCTGATTCATTAAGATAATTCCCTCAATTATTAGATAAAATATTTGCTAAAGTACCATTACTTGCCAAATCATAGATAGAGGAATTGATATTTTTATTACTACCTTGTGCATATACAGCACTCGAAAGCTTGAGGTGAAAATGTATGAATGACACTCACGATGGCAATAGTAATTGAGGCTAACAAAATAACAGTAATTATTTTACGCATACTTAACAGAGTGCGTAATTAACATCTATATAATGTTAAGTCTGAATAGTAGGTTCCTAATAGATAATGACTACAATCACTATGCTGTCTTTTTATTAGCAACGGTGAAAAACTTTTATCAATAGTTCATCTCGGTTGAAAAAATAATTTAATCATCTCAAATACCTCGTAACCTTTCTTTACAAATTTCCAAATAGCTTTTGTCTATATCAAATCCAATGAATGAAAACCCCAATCTTAGTGATGCTAATGCAGTTGAACCTATGCCGACAAATGGATCCATTACTACTCTGCACTTACTAATGCCATGTAATTTGATACACATTTCAGGAAGTTTAGTTGGAAAAGTAGATGGATGTGGTCTTTGTTCTTTATCCCAAATAGTTTCATAAGGAATGAACCAAGTGTTACCGCGGTCTCGTAGATCACGTGTAGCCCTATTCCAGCGACCGATATTTGTTTTGTCTTGATAAGGTACGCCAATAGCTAGTTTGTCCAATTTAACATTACCCTTCTTAGTAAAATGAAAAATGAACTCAGAACAATCATTTAGAAATCTATCACTAACAATCGGCTTGAAATGTCCAACGGCAATATCTGATATTATGGATGGGTAGCTTCCCACATCAGATTTTGGTATGGCAATAGATTTTACCCAAACGATGACATTTTGTAATGTAAAATACTTCTTGAGGACGTTCACGGCATCAAAAGGAATCCAAGGATCCGAAGGTTTGCCTCCAATGTTTATAAAAAATGAACCGTCGTCAGAAAGTACTCTTTTTATTTCAGCACCAACACTGCTCAGGAATTTCAGGTATTCTTGTCTGGGTAAGTCATCCTTATAGTGATTATACTTTATGCCAATGTTATACGGCGGAGAAGTAACAACTACATCAATTGTTTTATCCAGCAGATGATTTTTAATTCCACTAACACAGTCGCCTAGATATAACTTTACAGATACGTCTTTCCTAATAATTTCAGCGAATTTTAGTGGTATCTCTTGCTTAATTTGAATTCAACTTCTTTTTCAGATGTTCTAGGCGTATGCCGAATCTGAGAATGCATTGAATAGCGAACAGTAGAGGATTAACAAAAATTCGGTCAATTACATTAAGGTATTTTTCAGATCAACACAAGATCATCCACTGATGTTATCATGACAACTGCTTTATTTCCCCCTAGATTTTTTTTCATTCTGCCTACCACCTCGTCTACGTCAGAAGAATTTACGACAGTAGCAATTACTTTCCTAGAATTGTACGAAAGTTCAACAGTTCCACTTCCTCTTCCAGAAGCGACTCTTTCCTTATCTTTTGTTACTCCTTTTACATCATATATTGTTGCTTCGAGATTCAATTCCTTCAATGACGAAATAATATCGCTAACATTTTCGGCTTTAACTAGTACAGCAAGTCTCTTCATGGTTCGCGATTCTTTTCCAGGCATTTCTGCGTATGTTACCTCAAATGGCAAGGTCGTATTGTCTTTACCCATTTCCTTAGTTTAGAGACGCCAAGTATAAAAAGATGATGTAAATATGATGTTGAAATTATACTTTTGGCAAAAAAATGATACTATTTTTGATACATTTTTCTTTGAGTAATGTTAGGAAATGCATTTAAAAATATTTATGAATGTTGTTGATATAGTTCTCTTATGGACAAAAAGTATTTTATGAAGTCACTGATTGTTATGGGTTTCATATTCGCAATCGTTTTGGTAAATGCCAACGGATTGCCCAAAACGAGTGCAGAAACAGGAGTTGGAAAGGATGTATTTAAGGTCATTGTCACCTTATACGGCATTACAAATTCGACAAAAGATATCACGACAATTGTTAATGTAAAGGACCAAACGAAGATAAAGCTCTTTAATCCCGAAAATCCCGAAAGCCAGGTAGGAGATAAGGTAAGTTACACAATGACATTTCCCGATTTGATGGTAGACGATGGCGATCCGTACACTATATGTACAGTAAGTGTAAAGGATTTTAAGATTCATTGCATCGATGGAAAAAACTCTCCGTTAAATAGACCTGAATTCGTAGATATTAACGTAGGTGGAGGATCTAATAAAGCAAATGAAGATTAAGATTAGTGAAGATTGGATTCACTTAATCCTTCACTTTTAATCTTCCAGTATTTAGAATAGTCAAAACGACCCATCCGTAGTATACATATATAGTAATGATCAGTTTTCATGATATTTATGAACATGGGAAATAATGTTTTGGTTTATGCTGCTGCCGCATCAAGTTTTATTGCAGGTATATTACACATTGCTCTCGTTCCAATGTTTTTCAAGTTAATGACTCTTGATGTAATAATATTTTTTATTGTGTCTGGGTTAGCACAGATCTTTTGGATTATACCCACGATTAAACGATGGATAATGCCGTGGTATTATGTTGGCATAGGTGGCACAATAATCTTAATTATATTATGGATTATTGCTGTACCTGGAAGCGGCCACCCGATTGGTGGGACGGATGTGGCAATTGAAGTTTTCCAGATTGTTTACATCATCTTAAGCATAATCATCATAGTAAAGACAAACAGAGAAAAAAATAAAATACAAATTTAGGATCTTAGTCCTTACTTTACTCTAATGCAACAGAAATTTATCCGGTAATTAATGGAAGTCTTGTGGAATATTTTTACTATGACTTCTTTACTTTGCATGGCAACTCTATTCGTTTGAGTCTTGAACATTATTTTATCTGAAGTACGGACAAAAAATTTCCAGCAGAATCTTTAAACCATGCTATTTTTGGTTTACCATGGAAGATACCTTTGTCGTCTGTTTTTAATTCTCCTTCGTTATAGATCTGAAAATGTACTCCAGCTTTAGTAAGTTGATCCACTGTTGATTCTACATCATCAACTACAAAATTAAGTACTGTAAAAGTTGCCGGAATGTGATCTGATTTGGGGTAAATGAATATCTCGTTACCACCCTGAAGATGTAAATTTAACCCTTCTTCTGATTCTGATACTTCAAGTCCCAGAATTTGATTGTAAAATCTTTTGGCTTTTTCTAAATCGTTAACTGAAAAACTAGAAAAAGCTTTTGTATTTTTGAAATCTACCATATAACGAAATTAGAGAAAAATAACTATTAAGCGTTATACTGATTTGGGTCCTGAATGTCGACTATTCATTTGTAATGATGTATTATTGTTGTTCTGTGGATCTGTTCTATGGCTCTACATGGACTCAAACTCACGTAAGGTAAATGTTTGCAGATGCAGGAATTTTTATTCCCAGGTGGTCAGTCTTGAAGGTTGCTTACTAAAATTGTTTGGGGATTTGATCTCTGTAAATCATAGCACTTTGGACAGATCATACTTCCGAACCAATACTTTATCGAGGTCGTTTTCTTTTCACATAATTCACATTGTGCAAAGTTAAACATTTTATTAGTATTAGATATGATCTTATATAAAACTTTTCTAGTAGATTTAGATTGAATGAGATTGATAAAACAGTTCCTTCGTATTTCTGCTGAAGTTATTAGGTAATAATTGGTTTTTATTACCTCAATATGCCTATCATAACCACAAGTTTTAAGCTTCAAAAGTAAAACGTGGAACCTACACTGGACTGAATGAATTTTTCTGGCATCGTGCCAATAATTTTGTTGGTTGCCTTCCAGCCTGTACAATGGCATGGGACAATATATTGAGGATCTACTCTTGTGAGCTCAGCCATTGTCAACGGAATTGAATCTTCAAAATCCTGTCCTGATAAATGAAATCCCCCTATTACGCAGTATATCTTTTCAATACCTGTAACTTTTTTCGCAAATTCAATGGTATTTATTATTCCAGCATGTCCACAGCCTGTCAGAATTATTAATCCCTTGTTTCTTACATTCATAATCAGTGCCTGGTCGTCACTTACCAGAGGATCAGGTACCAAGTCAATTTCATTGTCCTGTTCTTTATATTGTAGTGGAAATCCTTTCTCAAATTTAGTAACTCGCGGTATTTCTCCGGTAATCATTACTCTATTATTTGCATGATTTGTTTTCTTTTTGCTGTGCATATTCGGATTCCTCGGAAGGAAACTTATTTTGTCTACCTTTCTTATTATTCCCCCTGCCTGATTTATTTCCGCTTCATTTAAGAAATCCATTCTTGCTTTGTTACCATTTGGGTATACTAGCCAGCGTCGCAAAAAGGCTTCAGGATGTGCTATGATTTCTACTGATTTTTTTAACCTTCTGAGAGTACTAATTAGTCCGGAGATGTGGTCAAAATGTCCATGACTTAAAATGATTGTCTCGATATCTTTTAAATTAATACCTAAAACATCGGAATTGTTAACTATTCCATCTTTACTAACTCCAGTATCAAATAGAAATTTGTTAGTTTTAGTCTTGTTCTCGCGTATATAGGTTATTTCTAGTAAAGCCGAAAACCCATGTTCAGCAATTGGAGATTTGCTTATTGTCTGATTACTAATCATAGGAGGTCTTTTTACTATGGACGAGCTAGGGAGCAACCTATCAGTAATATTGTCAACGAGAATGGTTATTTTTGCACTCTCAATTTCTTGGAGGTTCATTTATTATTTGCAATAAAGCAAATCATGGTATTAAAGTCATTAAAGTAATCAACTGTTCGACTTCATCTCAGAACAATTCCATTTTTCGATTTATTAGGATTGTTGATATGCTTTAGTCAAAGCATTAATGTCAAGTTTTTGCATTTGTAGCATAACCCTCATAACATTCTCAGTTTTTTTAGAATCCTTGTCTTGTAGCATTTTTACCAAAACATTAGGCACAACTTGCCATGAAACTCCAAATTTGTCTTTGAGCCAACCGCAGACCTGTGCATTTTTATCGCCCCCTTCCGTAAGTTTATTCCAATAATAATCAACTTCATCTTGGGTTTCGCAATAGATTTGAAACGAGATCGCTTCGTTAAATCTAAAAATGGGTCCTCCATTCAAAGCCAAAAATTTTTGACCCTCAATTTCAAAGTCAACTGTCATTACAGTGCCCTCTTTCTTTTTATGAATCTCATAGCCTTCCTTGCCATAGTGAGTAACGTTACCGATCTTGGAATTTTTAAAGATCGAAACGTAGAATTTCACTGCTTCTTCGGCGTTGTTGTCAAACCACAAGCATGGACTGATTTTTTGCATCTGAATCTACTATTTCCTTAATACTTTAAATACATTCTGACGTCGAGTCTTTATTGAAATATCTGCAAATGTTAAAATGCCTCATTACGTCTTTATGAATGTCTTTCTAGGGGAACAAATTGAAATTTCTATTGTCTAAAACACTATTATTTATAAAGTCATATCTCATGCCTTTGTCTCCAGAACATTTTCCTTCATGAATACAACAGGACTAAACGCATTGAAGAAAAATGGAGAACCCGAAAAGGATAAAGGCGAAACTGGTCCTTGAGTCATGAATGAATATTTTTTGGTCTTTGTATTGAAAGAACTTGCCGGATCAGTAAATGTCCTATACAGATCAATAGCTTTTTCATCCGAGACTAGTTCTCTTAGTGTAACTAAATCGTTACCCAGTGAAAGTCCAAATCCAAAGAACATGATTCTTAACTGTTGTAATATGTCCTTATGTATACTAGATAGTGATGTGCTGATAAAAAGCCATCCTAATCCATATTTTCTAGTGGTCCTCACTGCGTCAAGTAAAGTGAGCCTCAATTGTTCAAGATTAGCATTTGTGAATTCGTCTTTCCTGGCGAATCTGTGGGCTTCGTCAAGAACCACAAGCGTATTTAATGATGTATTTTTTTGCCATGTCTTCTCACCAAGGCTAACCAACCCAGTTAGCAATCGCTTCAGTATAAGTGATTGGATAGTTTCATTCCAGTATCTTAATTGCATTTTGTGGGCTGTTTGTTCAGAAAGATCTATTACGATGAGTGGTTTTAATTTCCAGGAAAACTTTTCTAAAAGATCATCAATAGTTATTGCATCCTGCCTATCTTCAAACAAGCTACAAATCGGAATCCAGAATTGAGAATACAGGGTTTCCAGATTTTTTGGATCCAAGTTAGAAACAAGATTATTAAGTCTTTTTCTTGGTTCTGGAGTAGAAAATATAAGGAGTTGAACTTCTTCTTTGCGTAGTTCATTTATGAACATGTCAAATGATTCTCTTTTTATCAGCTTATTCAACGAAGTTTTATTTCTGAGTTTAGGTATCAATGCATCTACAGCATATCTCTTATTTAGGCCCTTTATTGTTAATTGATGAAAGATTTGTGATTCCAATAAGATTTCTTCAAATAAAGTCCATCTATCTAAAATTAGATTTCTAACATTAATTGAAAGAATCTCTTTGTTCAGAGAATTCATTATTTTTTTCATATTGAAACTAGACCCGTAGTCATGATTTCCGTTTGAAATATTGCCATAATCATTTGCATGATCAATTGCAAAATTTTTTGAAAACTCTCCTACGGGATCCAATACTAATAATCCCATCTGTTGAAATTTAGAATATGCTGTAAGAATCATTTTTGCCAATGTCGATTTTCCAGATCCAGTTATTCCAAATATACCCAAGTGGTAGGCTTCTCCAGCCCCGTTTTCCCCATAATCAAAATGCTTGAACCACATAGGTAATTTAGTCTTGGATCCATAACTATTCCCCAAATAAAACAAACTGCTCTTTTGCTTTTCTAATATTGTACTCAATATATCATCATTTACTTGATATACATACGTTCCTGTTGGCGGTACTGTTCCTAATATGCTTGGTTCAACAAGATCCTCTGAACTGGTGAAGATAGCGCTACAAAGTAACTTTCCTATATGAACATCTTGTATACCACTAATAGGATTTACCGATCCTCTTTTTCTTGCTACAGATTTTATTGTAGGGTCTTCCAATAAAAAATTCTTTAGTACAATCTCTATTATTTGACCAATTGCGTAATGATTCTTAGAATCTTGTAAATATTTGAAAATAGCCAATTCTCCCACAAGTTGTCTTGTGACGGAGGATTCCATAATATCTAGGGCAAGTTCAATCGTAGAAGATGGAGATCCAATTGTTCCTAATATAGAACTATTTTTTAATAAATTATTAATCTTTTTATCTATCGTATTCTCAAAACTTATTTCCAAACTTATGAACCACCATCAGTTCTGTATGAATGCATTAGAAAAAATATATCTTTTTCATTATTATCACTAACCTGAGTCATTTGTTTCATTATAATTTGTTTATAGGCTGGAATGGCCGGAGCCATGTGTTTAGCTATTCTATCAGCCATATATAGTGGAAAAGGTTCCATAATCGACGGCGTCTGGCACTGACTCTTTACATTGTATAAAATGGTATTCAGTTTAGTTTCATCTCGGGCAATAGCTGCTGGCATTTCAATCCTTAGGGCAGGACACCAAGCATGAGGTTTGTAATAAACTACGCATAAATTTTTTATTCCTGAAACTACTTGTTGCATAAGTGTATCAAGTTCTTCGTCCTCATAAGGTAATCTTACATGCCATCCTTCTTCGCTTGTAAATAATTTGGGACGCGTAAATTCTCCAGGATCCAAGATTAAAGTCAAAATTGCTCTATCGTCATAATTTTCAGGCCAGTGAAGATTCTTACCGATATCATTCCTTGATGTATATTTTGGTATACCGAGATAAAATTTTTCATGGTCCTCAACATGCAATATTTTCTTGTACGAAACTAAATATTCTTTGAAATCTTCCTTGATTCTATCGGAAGATTTTGTATTAAGATTTTCTATAAAATTAATAGCCTTATACGTATGGATTAATGCCGTCGTAAGTGAACCGTCGAGATATACTATATCATATTGTGCATTTGCCGCTAATTTGATTTCCATCTCTACCATAATGGCTCTTGCTGCAATCATATTTTCAGGATTATGTTTTTCAGGGTTAACATACACATCATGGTTGGCTGGTATCATTTTTCCGTTTTCTAATTCATTTATGCCCTCGACTCCAACGGCAGCTGCGAATAGCAAATCAGTTCCCAAGAGACGATCTACAGCATAAGCACCATCTACTCCACCAGAAATTAAACGCCTAATATTTCTGAAGTTAATATCATTATCCAGTAGCCCAACTTGTTCTAGCTGTAAACGAAATTTTTCTTTTTTACAATTTATATCATGAATCGAGCTTTGAAGTATGTCTCCTATTTCGTTAGTTTTCATTAACATCTGTTCTACCAAGGACGCTGGAATCTCCAGAAAAGATGGTGAATCAACTTCATACATAGCTATTTATCACATTTCTACTCAAATTTACTGAAAATTTGTAAATGTGAATGAAATCTTCCAAAGGTTCTGAAATTAGTTTTGCATCTACTATCATTGTCATTTTACAATATAATCAGTAGATACTTAGCTTTATGCCTTTCTGATAGATGATTTTTACAATGTTCATTAATTTTTTATCTGCCATAAAATGATATAATTTGTATCTTTATTATCCGGTGGGAGCCTCAATTGTAATCTCGCCTATATTTGAGCCTACTTCCACCAGGTTTTAACTTTTTTATAAAATGTTGGCCTTAAATAATCATAAATCCGTAACAACGATTCATTCCTGGTGGGCCGGCCTCCAAATGCCAATCATGGGCCCACCAGGTGTTATAAATTCAATAGTTCTTGGATCTGTTAGCCCTAGATAACATTCATTTACGAATTTTTAATAAAGGTTTGATACTTTCTTTTTGTTCCGAACTTCTGGTGATGCATAAATAATCCTAAACCCACATCTTAACTAACTATCTCTAAATTTTTATCCTGTTATGACTGAATAATAAAATACTTTTACTCCCTCTCGGTAAGGCGTATTCCAAATTAAATCCCGACAGAGCTACTGATCTTGTATGACTATACAACAAATTTTAGAAAAAGAGATTGAAGAATCTAAAAAATGGGTCAACTTAGAAAAGGAGAATTCAATTTATAAACGAGATTTGATAAAGAGAATCGAACTAATATGTTGGGTTTTAGAAAATCTCAAGAATCCTGATACTAAAATATGTAACCTTATAGAGTCAAAAATGAACGAAGTCATATTAACAATAAATCGCACATATTCAATAACTGAAGCCGACAAACTGCACACTGAATTAAGAATATGGGATTGGATATTTTATCAAGTTTGTAGTAACATAATAAAAAGTCAATAACTTTGTAAAAAGACAAACTGGTTTGATAATTTTTAATAAAAATAATTAGTGTATTCTTGATTCCAATTGACGTAAAATATAGGATTTTAAATATCAAGTTAACCACTAAATTTTATTACCATTAAGCACAAGAATTGACAAGACAAGCCAAGAGATTATTAAATTGGTAAATTATATAGCCCCATGCGTTTACATGGTAGCGATAGACTATGAATAAACTCTCTTTTGTAATGGCCGTATTGCTAGTGATGGGTTTTGCAAATACATTTTCTAACAGCTCGTTCTCTCAAAATGCAGTTTTAGGGAATGTAGCGAAAGATATTTTTGACAACAAGACATTGACTCTTCCCAGCAATGTAAAGAATTTTGTAATCTTGATTCCAAATGAGGCACATGAATCTCCCCTTTTACCGAAGGAACAGAGACTGATTAATCAACCATATGTTCCGCAAAACTTAGTATCTGGTGCTAATACTCAAATTATTTGGTTTACGGGTGACGTTGGACATACACGCGAGATAACTTTAACTGATGAGAATTCGAAGGAAGTCTTCAATTCTAGATTAAAATTTAACACTGCAACTGAGCCACTTTTATTAAATCACAGTGGCAAATTTACTTATTTTGAAGAAAATGCAAACAGTGAAGATCTAAAATTTGTCATGGAAGGAAGTATTACAATAACCAATGGCGATATCCCTCTAAATTCAAATGTTAATATGACAGAATCAGAATCTCCTTTTGAAACTATGCTGGTACTTATGGTTCCAACAAAGGATATCAAAAAACATACCATGACACTTGATGATAATAATGTAAATATTATCGATGAATATACTTTCAAAGACCTAAGAGAAACCGGCGGAGGAGGAGCAAACCAAACTTTGCTTGTGTTAGGAACCGATGATCCACTTGATGAGTCAATCTCCGTGCTTAAGAAAATCACTTTATCATTACCTTATTCCTAGGGCCTTATAATCTGCTGTCCTTTCCGAGAATTCAAGAATAACATGGGCTCAGAGTAATGCGTGACGATATCAGTGCTTAAAGGGGGTTTTGGGCATGAATGGACTTCTAAGCTTTAAATCTTTCCTTTTAAGGGATTCAAAATTTATTTATTTTTGATCCAGTGATAAATTTTTACCATTGGAATTGGGTGGTTCTTTACCATATGCTTTCTTTAGCCACAAAGGAGTGATTAATGTAGTTACGGCAACCATGATGATTATCGTGGCATAAACATCTGCCGACAAAACTCCTGCGCTTACCCCTATTCCAGCAACTATGAGTCCAACTTCACCTCTTGAAATCATTCCTATTCCAACTTTCATTGCTTTTGATTTGTCTCTCAGAAATATCGAGGCCGGTAATCCGCATCCTATTAACTTACTAACGATAGCAACAGCAATTATAATTGATGATAAAAGTAATACATCTAGATTTATTCCATTGAGGTTTACTTGAGCCCCAATAATCGCAAAAAATAACGGAGCAAATATTATTTCTAATTTATCGACATACTCTTCAACTCTTTCATAATCAGCAAGAAACTCCCCTTCACGCAGTGTATCGGCAGCGTGTACCATCCAGTTATCTTTTGGATCCATAGTACCGAGGGCTGCATTGATACCACCTCTTGCAAGTACTGTATGAGGATCTGCTTTCTTGCTCTTACTAATTATGAGAACGTGAGCTCCGGCGTCATGTGCTTCAATTGCAGCTCGAAGCCCAGCAGAGCCACCACCTACAATTAGGACATCGCATGTGCGGTTAGAGTCTATATTCACATTTTTAGACAATTTTATTTAATATAAAACCAATAGCATAAATTGAACCTTTTGAAAAACAGTTCAAAATGGTCATTATTATTGTATTTTTTCTCCATATGAATTTCGATCGCATTTCTTCAATGTGTTAGTAACGATCTGAATAATACGAGGATCATCCACTTTAGCTATGATATAGTCATATTTCAAATGATTAGTATTTACTATTCCAGCAATCGCAGTTCCAACAGATACTAGCATTCCCTCAGTTTTTTCCTTTAGCATACGATGGAGGCTCATGGCATCTTGTTCTAAACTCAATTAGGTAATCAAATTACATATTATAGTGTTAACTAAAATATTGATAATATTTTTTCAGCAACTGTTCATTTAAAAGATACTGTAAATACAGTAACTCGATGCCTAGAATAGTATCAAGTTATTTGCAAAAATTGTGGATAATCCGTATCGTCCGAACTATCGTTTTAGTGATATGAAAAAGCATTGATGATTCAATTTGAATTTATAAGCTTTGGGAGATCTATTTTTGAGTGCTTGATTCAAATGAAATAGTGCCTTCTCCAAAGTTTGTCCTATAGTGGAGTCGCTATTGCCATGATATTTATTAGTTGAAATGGGAAGTATCCTCGGTTGACTAATGAATACCATTAATTTTGTAAAACTAAATAGAGTCAGATTAAGAGATGGGATGCGAGAGAACGCTACTACCAAATTTAGAGAATTTTTTGCATCTATTCAGGGAAAGGTCAGCGGATTCAAAGGTTATACCATTCTTGAGAACAGTGATGATAAGAAAGAGACTCTTGTATTGACATTTTGGGGATCAAAGGGAGACATGGATAATTATTATTCTACTGGTAATTCCAGCCTTTCAAGTCTTGTCGAAGAAGTTAAGCCAATGTTTGAAAAAATGCCAGAAAGAATTACATACAATGTAGTGTCACTCGATGTGACTAAGTGAACCAAATTAGCAAAGTCTTACCATCCTTTAAGAGCTAGAAGTTAATTTCTAGCCATTCCTTAGCAGATTCAATGTCTTCTTGTATAAGGTTATGTCCGGAATCTTGCCATTTCATCGTCACATTAGATCGAGATTTGTTAAATATTTTCAACAGACTCTCTGCCTCCTGTTTACCAACAATTGGATCACGCAGGCCTTCCAATAATATGATGGATTTCTTTGAAAGGTCGGGTAGAACATCTGGAACAAATGGTACCATAGCTCGGAACAAAATGCCACCAGCAAGAACTTCTGGTCGTTTTAATAATAGACTGGCACCAATATTTGCGCCATTAGAGTAACCTACTGCAACCAATCTTTTTAGATCAAACTCATATGCTGAAGAAGATTTTAAAATAAAATCAGCCAACTCATCAGTTCTCATTTTAAGATCCTCCAGGTCAAAAACTCCTTCTTCTAGTCTTCTAAAAAATCTAGGCATTCCATTTTCAAGAACTTTCCCCCTTACACTTAGGATTGAAGCGTCAGTTGCCAATTCGTTCCCCAATGGGATAAGGTCATCTTCCGTACCGCCTGTACCGTGCAGAAGTAATAGAGTTAGGTTGGATTTTTTGGCATTACTATTAGGAGAAATGAATCGATGAACGAAATCTAGATCATTATTCATTATTTTTTCGAACTCCTTATGGCGTACTTTGATATGGCAAACTTAACCTTGGTAGTATCTTTTCTAAATTCTTTCTTTCAGACTCAAGCCATTCAGGTAACATTAGGCGAGTACCAAGTTCAGATGGTTTCTGGTCTGTGGTAAAGCCTGGTGGATCTGTTGCTATTTCAAAGAGAATACCTCCTGGTTCTCTGAAATATACTGAGTGAAAATATGTTCTGTCAATTACTGGCGTGGCATTGAGTCCGGCTTTGATGATACTGCTCCTAAGTACTTTCTGTTTTTCGTCTGTCGGAGTTCTAAATGCTACGTGATGAACACTTCCCAAACCTATGTATCCAGATGGAGTATAGGGTAAGCACAGTACATCGACAATACTAGCCCCAGTTTCTGAATTTTTTATTTTGTAACGAAAGCGACTTTTTTCCTGCCCTATGAGTGAAAAACCCAATTCTTCCAGAACACCTGCGGTTCGTTCAAAACCTTCTTCTGATAGTGCTACGGAGTAAAAGCCTCTAACTGCGTACTCAAAAGGTACTCCCCCATCATTCCAAACGTTTAGATCTCGATTCTCAGCGGAAGAATGAGCTACAAGCTCTAGTTCTAATCCATCTGAGTCATATATGGTCAGTACCTGTTCGTCAAAACGATTGAACGGGCCCTTAACTATTACATCGCTATTTTTCAATCTATTTTTCCAATAGTCTATCGAGTTTTTTGGAATCAAAAAAGATGTAGTAACAACTTGTCCTGTTCCTCTATGACCCTTTGGTGCATCGGACCATGGAAAGAAGGTCAGAATAGTACCAGGACGTCCCAATTCGTCTCCAAAATAGAGATGATAAGTTGTTGGGTCATCAAAATTTACTGTCAACTTTACTAATCGTAGCCCCAATGTGGAAGTATAGAAATTAACATTTCTCTGTGGATTACCAGCTATGGCCGTTACGTGATGAATCCCGAAAATGTCTGACATTAACTTCTATTGTCATTGCTGTTATTTTTCTTTGATCTTTTTTTTTGAAAGTAGAGTGAAAGAGGCAGCTTCTGGATTCTCGACTTATCTTCCTCATACGATAAAGTTGAAGAAACTAGTTATAGAGTAAACTCGCCCATAGCTTTGAGCTTGTAATGCACATAGAATAACGTACAGCTTCACAATGAATTGAGGTAATTTAAAATAGATTTTTTTCTTTGTTGTATATATGGTTGATGAAAAAGTTGGATATGAGATTCATCTGAAGCAGCTTCCAGTTGGGATTCCCACTGAAAACAACTTTAAATTTGTTCGAGTAGGTGTTCCCGCTCCAAAACAAGGAGAATTCTTAGTACGAAACACATGGATGTCTGTAGATCCCTACATGCGCGGACGAATGAGGGAGACTAAAAGTCACTTACCGTCATTTCAATTAAACAAACCCTTAGAAGGTGCATGTATTGGCCAGGTTATAGAATCAAAGAATTCCCAGTTTAAAGTAGGAGATTATTTACTAAGCAATTTTGGATGGAGACAATATTGGCTTTCTATAGATGGTGGCGGTATCACAAAGATCGATCCAAATATGGCACCAATCCAGTCCTACTTGGGAGTGCTAGGTATGACCGGCCTTACGGCTTATATTGGACTTCTAAAAGTTGGAGAACTACGCGAGAATAATGGTGATATCACTGTATTTGTCTCAGCAGCATCAGGAGCGGTAGGTTCCATAGCATGCCAGATAGCAAAGATAATGGGTTGTCATGTTGTAGGGTCTGCTGGATCCTTCAAAAAGGTAAAGTGGTTACTTGATCAAGCTAGAGTTAATTTTGCTTTTAACTACAAAGAAGTAGGAGAAGATAATATTTCATCTGAATTAAAGAAATTTTGTCCTGACGGGATTGATGTATATTTCGATAATGTCGGTGGAAAGCATCTAGAGGCAGCACTAGATAACATGAAGATGTTTGGTAAAATTGTACTTTGTGGAATGATATCCCAATATAATCTTCCTGCCTCTCAGCAATCAGGACCTTCCAACCTGTCTCTAGCAATAACTAATCGACTCAAGATCCAGGGATTTATTGTAAGGGATCATTATCATGTACTAAGTGAGTTTCACACAAGCATGTCAAAATGGATTAGTCAAGAAAAAATAAAATGGCAAGAGGCGGTGGTAGAAGGTCTTGAAAATGCACCTAAAGCTTTCATAGCATTATTCAATGGTGAACACATCGGCAAAATGCTCGTCAAGATCTAATCCGACTTGACTATAATAGTTGTACACTAGTTGTGCAGTACTATGATACTGTAGTTAGGGGAAATGCAATCTTTAGATGGATTCATATCTGCTTGGTCCCATTTAGTAGATGGGTTGTATGATATGTTACCAATAAGATCAGGTTATCATAATTCCAATTTGATTAAAAATTTACCAAATGATTTTTGTTATTATGGAAAGTAATCGTCCGGAGGGACTAATCTGAAATTTCATGTGGATCCTAATCATTTGGAGAACCACAACTTAAAAAGTAATATTCCATGTATCAAATGTATAGCTGCAACTATTTAATAGGAGCATCGACATAGATAATTTATCATGAAAGTTGGAATGTTCTTACCGCAATTTGGTGAGTATGCGACGAAAGAGAACATTTTATACATGGCGAAGGAAGCTGAAAAAGAAGGTGTAGATTCTCTTTGGGTATTAGATCGCCTGTTATGGCCTCTGAAGCCAAAGACACCCTACGCGGCCACGCACGATGGGACTCTTCCTGTCGAGTATCAGAACGTACTGGACCCTTTAACTACATTGACATACGTTGCTGGTGTTACCGAACGAATATTATTAGGAACTTCAATAAGCGATATGTTCTTTCAAAGCCCCGTGCAATTGGGAAAAAGATTTGCTACACTTGATGTTCTCTCAGATGGAAGGACGATTGCTGGGTTGGGGATTGGTTGATCAAAAGATGAATACGAAGTGTCCGGCGTTCCTTACAAAGATAAAGGCACTAGAGCTGATGAATTTCTTCAAGTGTTGAAAAAGATATGGACTGATGAAATTGTAGAATTCAAAGGGCAATTTTACAACATACCTGCCTCTAAAATAGGACCAAAACCCTTGCAAGAACCTCACCCTTCTATACTACTGGGCGGCTTCAGTCAAAAGACTTTTTCACGAATAGTAAACTATGCAAATGGATGGATAGGCATTGCTGGTTTTGGTCCGTTAGAGCAGCTCGAACAGATGATAAACGGTTTGAAAGAAAGTACAAGGAAGCTTGATAAGGATCCTTCGAATATTGGAATCTATATTGGTTCGTATCCAAATGTGCTAGAATCTCCTGTTCCCTCCAGCGAGACAAGATCTCCGATGACAGGAACCATTGAGCAAATTGGAAGTGATATTGAGCAGATCAAAGCAATGGGTACAAACCATATATTCTTTGGTTATATGTTTTCTTCCATAAGCAAGGATATGAAAAAAATGATTGAAGTAACAAAGCATCTTGCCAGATTCGCTAAATAAATTTATTCACACTACTGTGTTATACGTAAAGCAATTTGACGGAAATCAACTCTAATTCTTACTTTGTGACCAAGTTAAAGTTCTGATAAATGAATTCTGTCCTAAGGTTTTTCGGGTTCAACTTGCACTTAATGTAGTATCTCATTAATTGTGAACTAAGATAATACTCGACTCAACTTTTAATAAATTTACAGCTTTAGTTACGACGGAAAAACTTGCTTTAGAAATATGTCAGTAATGGTTCAGTATTAAGCGAATCCCTTGAAAGCCCAGTGGTTTGTGAATCAAATTTGACACAATCAACGGATTTATCACGAGTATATTCAATCAAAGAGCGTGGGAGTGGGAATCGAAGTCATTGATACTCTTGGGAGTTGATTACATAACGGAGATTGATATACTTAATTACAGTCTATTCATCATGTCTATTAGACCGATTTTTATTTTGTCATCATCTGCTTGCGAGCTTAAAGCACCTAACTCATGTCCCAAGCTGTTTAGGTCGTCTTTTTGATTTCGGAATAGCAGGAGGGTATGACCGTCATTCTCATGATGGTAGGATACATGCCAATGCCTTAGCTGCAGACGCATAGTAAGTCTTAGTTGGGCGGCGGCCTGTTTTGCAAATGCTTTAAATTCAATCAGTTAACGTGGTAACCCTATTGAAATATAAAACAATATTACAAAGATAACGGTTTGTATGCATATTGGATATTTATTCATTGCCAATCGCAAAGTTTATGACTAAAAAGGTGATTACAGCCAAGATAAACTCTACAGTCCAGTCCGTTTGCAAGAGTATGTATGATAATAATGTTGGCTCTGTAGTTATAGTAAAGCAGACAATGGGAGGGATTGTTCCTGTAGGTATAATAACCGAAAGAGACATAGTCAAAATAATAGGTTCCATCGAGCTCTTTAGTCCTCAAGTGCCAATAAGACCATTTATGTCATCTCAATTGGTCACGGGAAGCTCTACTATGACTCTATCTAAAGCTATAGAAATTATGAGTAAGAAGAATATTCGCAGACTGCCTATAACTGACAAGGATAGCGTTCGTGAGAAGCTGGTAGGTATCATTACGGAAAAAGATATCGTAAACGCAATTGTAAAACCAAGCAGGAACTTATAGCAGAAGAAATGAAAGTCCCGTAAAGGCGGAAAGATAATTTGTAGCTCTTAATTACCTTGACCGGAGGTTTGCGATTCGATTCAATTTTTTGGCTTAAAGGGTTTGTAATTTGATCAAAGTTATTGAAAGTAAACTGAATTTGAATTAATGATGTTGAGCATCTGAATGAATCAGTAAATCTTTGAATGTTTTAAGACATTCATTGTAAAGTTCTTGATGAAATATTGTTCCTTCTTTACAAAGTCTGGGATTCGTATCTCCATGTGGATGATCGATATTCTGACAATGTCCGTTTTGCGTTTTTCGTTTAAGATTTGTAACAGACCAAGACATAAACATCAATGCCATCACCCAGAGTATATATTCAACATTATTATGGTCATAACTAACTCGGCATTCATCCTGTTTTCTGTTAACTAGGTATTTGCTTGCCTCAACAGGGCTTATCTCGCCCAACTTCCACATTAAAAAAGGGACGAATACTCCCTTACCATTCTTTTCTCTACTTTCTCTCACAACTTTCTTGAACGATTGCGACCAAGCATCTATTTCTTCTTCATTTATTTTGGATATATCACTTTCAAGAAGCGAATTTTCCAATATCCTGTAAAAATGCAAGATAAAATCCTCACTCATTTTGTCCATACCATAAATTGTTTTTATGACATATAATTCGTCACTTTGAATCTATGTTATCTTAGAAACCAGAACGAACGCACAACCATATTGGAAAGACGTATTATATTGTTCTCCAGTAATTAATGATCGTAAATGAACGTCGATAGTCATAGTCATCATAAGAGTATAGATTTTTCTGTAGCATTTGCACATGTACGGAATGCGATCATAAGATGAGCAGAGATTGCTTCAAACATCATTGTGACTGTTGTAAAAAAGAAGACCATTCTATGGTGATGAATGGATTTAAAGGATTTGAAACTAAGAATTAAGAGCTTTCAAATCGCAAAAATTTATTAAGATCTTATTCCTGCTAACCCTTCACCCAAATACGTTCTATGGCATGTGAAGGTATCAATTCTCTGCGTATTATAGAATTTTCGCTTTCCTTTCTATAAAATGTCAATGTAACAAAATCAACTACGACTTGCACGTTTATAGTTTCACAAGGTTCTGGATTTTTTAGTGCGTCGAATTCTTCAATCTCAACTATACCTGGTTTATCATATTGTCTTACCACATAACGGATAATTATATTCTCTACTTCAGAACCATGAAATTTGAATACTTTTTTGTTGTTGATCATTACTTTGCTCTTAAGCTAGTCTATTCATCATGTCTATTAGACCGGTTTTTATTTTGTCATTATCTGCTTGTGAGCTTAAAGCACCCAACTCATGTCCCAAGCTGTTTATGTCGTCTTTTTGCTTTGTTGTTAAGTTTGGTAATGCCAAAATATCCTTTTGTATTTTTATGAAATCCCGTATCATTGCCCTTGCGTATTCAGAATTTATATCGACCAACATTGGGAACAAACAACTGCTATAGGGCTATTTATACCCGTCCCTAGAGTAATCTTTCGGCTTGCTGGTATTAAAGGCGGCATTTCATCTACTGCTGAGTATTTAAGAGAAGCCTGTAGAACAATAATGACCATGACAATGACAATGACAAACAAATAATGTCACACTGTTAAATCTGATTATGAAAGCTGGTACATTCTCCTGTAAACGCTGTAAAGTTAAATTTCAATTAATAGGACTTTCGACCAGTAATAATCCAATTTATTGTCCTTACTGCGGAAACGAAAGTATAGGCAAGATTAATGTAATTTATGGATGAGTTTTTTTTACTAATTCCTAAACTACGTTAGAGTACCTATCGCATCGAGCCAGAGAGCATCTGGCATTTTCCTTAACACTCTGAACAGAATTATATGTATCCAATCCTAGCTTGTCAAGAATATGACGGGCTTCATTAGTATCAGGAATACTCTTTATCCTGAAATATTCACCGTTATCGTCATGAAATATTGCAAATAGACCCGATATTGCAGCACCGGCCATTACTGGTTTAATTTTTGACGATAGACTTTCATCCACAACTTTTTTGAGAGCATCAATTCCCTGTCTTTGCTTTTGTCTGTTTAACTTAACTCTACCATAGTCTATGAATTCGCTCCCACCAAATTCTTTTTTGTCGTTATCATCCCTCACAAGGTTCAATTTTTTTAATAATGGTATCCCTGGAAGCTTAATTGCACGGGTACAATCACAGGCTTCACATTCCATGGTGCATTTATTTCTGAATCGTGCATCTTTGACTTGCTCGACAGATTCAAAATATTTTTTGAGAGTAGGTATTTCCATTGCCATAGGATAGAGGCCTCCTTCTAAACAATAGCAAGTCTCAATAAAATGAACTGTATCGGTTTCATCTATAGTTGCAGTTCTCAAGGCAGATTGCATTCCTTCGTAAAATATTTTTCCCTTTGCTAAGTTGCCTGAAGTTATAGAATTAACTAACTTATCTCTTGAATTTGGATTTAGCTTGCACTTGATATAGTATCTCACTTACTCGAACATAGATATATCCGCTCTAACTTCTAATAAAGCTAGAGTTGTTAGAAGACTGGCTTCCCCTTTTAATATATTAAAACAGTATAAGATGTATGGATGCTTTTGAATCTGTAGCGACTAAACTCGACATACGAGAATTTAGTCCAAAACAAGTTCCGCCTGAAATAAAATCAAATGTACTTGAAGCAGCCAGATTGACAGGAACTGGCCTTAATACTCAACACTGGCGTTTTATTTTAGTCGGAAATAAAGAGAATCTGAAAAAGCTAGCAGAGGATAGCACTAGTGGAAATTGGGTTGCAAACTGTAATTTTGCTGTAATAATTTTAACAAATCCAAAGTATGGTTTCCATTTAATTGATGCGGGCAGGGTAATACAGAATATGCAGGTGACAGCATGGAATTATGGCGTAGGGTCAGGAATATTTACAGGTATAAAGGAACAGATATTCAGGCGAGATTATGGAATTCCAAAAGAATTGAACGTGGCTGCCGTTATCGGATTTGGTTACCCTTTAAAGAAATTGACAGGAAAGAGAAAAGACCGTCTTCCTCTGACTGTACTTGTTCACAATGAAAAATACAGTAATACAAATCAGAGATAAGGCAACGGATTCATAATTTGAGCTCGGCACTTAAATCGGATGAGTGCGTTACCTGTCATAGAAATGAAAAAGGAATTTCAATCTCCAAATAGTATTCATTACATTCATTTATGTTTTCTATGCTCACGCTAAAACGGTATCATTTCTAGGCAAAAAATAATTTGATATTCCCTTGCGATTTATTTTGAGAAAAATTAAGAAATATCCTAGCTCAGGCCATCTTGTTTGTAATCGAGCGTTTCAAAATATCTAATATGAACAATACAGAACGGATTCATATCTGCATGGTACCATATAGCAAATGGGTTCTATATTATGTTACCAAAAACAGTAAGTTATTATAATTACAATTGGATTAAATTTACCATATAATCTCGTCGCTAATTCTTATCTTTTTTGATGATAGACCTTAGTGTTTTTAACAAAGTATCTAAATCCCAGGAGCCGTCGTAACGTATACCATTTAGGAAAAACGTTGGCGTACCTTCAACGCCACTTTTAACTCCGTTGATAAGTGAATCCTTTATTCCGGGTGCGTATGCATGTTTTAATATTTCTGCCTCAAATTTTTTGATATCTAATCCAACTGTTCGGGCATATTCCCATAAATGACTATCATCTAATGCATTCTGGTGTTCAAATAGATAATCATGCATATCCCAAAATTTGTCTTGAGACGCAGCTGCTTCAGCTGCTTCAGCAGCTTGTTGTGCATGTGGATGTATTTCGGTAAGAGGAAAATTACGAAAAACAAAGCATAGAGTTTCACCAAATTTTCTTTTTATTTCTTTAACTATTGGATATGCGTGACCTGTGTAGGGACATTCAAAATCACCATACTCTACTAAACTTATGGGTGCGTTAACTGGTCCTTGAATATGGTCATAACCCATTTTTATTGGTACTGTCAGTTTCTTGGTGCCTTCAGACATCTTAAATAATATAGATCATGTCTATTATTTCTCTTTTTTGTTCTAGACCTAGCTAATGTATTGCAGTATACTCAATCATTATAGAACTTTTATTTACTTGCTGTTGGTAATAATCATTCTTACTCCAAATACAATGAATCAATAATAAATTCCAACGGCTAATGCAGATATTTGTTTTTACTCCTTTACTAAAACAGAACTGCATAGGCAACTTTATAGTTTATAATAATAATGTACATACATATCGGTGCCAGTATAATCCTAATTCCTATTTTCAGACTTTAAATGTTACCAATATTTTCAATGTTGACTGTCGGTACTATTGTATAATATTGATATTAATTGATCTAAAGCATCTTCCGCATCGCATTCCTAATTTTTGAACGATTAAATCTGTTTGCTATTCTTGAAGTACTTTATGAATAAATGATATTGCGATTGACCCTTCACCCACTGCCGAGGCAACGCGCTTAATGCTGCCGCTTCGGACGTCGCCTACTGCAAAAACGCCCGGCAAACTGGTTTCAAGCAAGTAGGGTTGACGGTTAATTGACCAATGTGTCCCGCTGAGATCTTCTGGAGACAAGTCTGGACCAGACTTAATGAACCCTTCACGATCAAGGGACACACAACCATTTAGCCAAGTGGTATTCGGATTAGCCCCGGTCATTACAAACAGGTGTCTAATTTCCTTCTTCTCGGTTCGGCCCGTTTTACTGTCCCTCCATTGAACCGATTCTAAATGATTCCCTCCTTGGAGAGCTATTATCTCTGTGTATGGATGTAGTGTTATTGTTGCGGTCTCTTCAATCCGGCGAACTAAATAGCGCGACATAGTCTCTGTTAAACCGGAGGATCTAACAAGCATATGTACTCGCTTTGTTGTTCTGGCTAGAAACACAGCTGCCTGACCAGCTGCGTTTCCGCCGCCTACAACAATCACTTCTTCTCCGCCGCATAACTGTACCTCCACAAATGTCGCACCGTAGTAGACTCCTACACCCTCGAACCGCTTCAGGTTTTCCAATGGTAGTTTTCGATATTGAGCGCCAGAGGCGATCACAACACAGCGAGTAGAAATTCTAGAGCCATTCTCAAGCTCGATTGTGTATGGTTTTCGATCGCAGAGCAAGCGTGTAGCCTTAGCAAGGAGCTGATGAGCTCCAAACTTCTGCGCCTGAAAGTACGCTCTAGCTGCGAGCTCTTGGCCCGAGATTCCGTTTGGAAATCCCAAATAGTTTTCGATCCTTGAGCTGGAACCAGCCTGGCCACCGGGTGAACTTGATTCTAGCACTAGAACATCTAATCCTTCTGAAGAGCCGTAGACCGCTGCTGCCAACCCAGCGGGACCTGATCCAATGATGACGAGATCCCATACTTGGGTTGAGTCAATGGATTCATTGATGCCAAGACAATCTACAATTTGTTGCCTACTAGGATTCCTAAGCACTATTTCACCTCGGCATATCATGATCGGCACTTCGCTGGCTGCGACATGGAAGCTATCTAAAAGGTTCTGTACATCAGGATCGCGCTCAAGATCTATGAAGTTGTATGGCTGTCCATTCCGCATCAGAAATTCTTTAATCCTGAGGGTGTCTGCAGATTCTGTAGACCCAACGAGAACAACATCTCCCACGCCGGATGCTATCAATTCAGCTCTTCGCAGAATAAAGGCCCGCATCAGAATCTGGCCGATTTCATCATCACCCTGCAGCAATGCCAAAAGCTGTTGCCGGTCCAGTTCTATGACTTTACTAGGTTTACTGGCACGCACGCGAAATAGAGTCGGCCGACCAGATAGAGTGCCTACTTCACCAGTGAACTGCCCAGTTTCATAGACTGTAACAAGTGTTTCAACTGATAACAAAGGACGAACAACTTCAAGCTCACCGGAGACAACCACAAATAACGGAGCACCACTTTGTCCCTGCTCATAGAGCACTTCACCATGATCAATCGTGCGGATGTGACCTAGGGCAGCGAAGCGATCAATCTGAGATGGAGATAATTTTGGGAATATTTGCTCAACTCGAGCTCTTGTCAGCGGAAGTCCCCTACGCAATTCATTCATACTTATCTATTCCGGTTCCAATACAAATAAGTTTGATCTTAATGTGTCATTCATAATGAAGTTAACTTGCAATCGCGTGTAACACCAAAAAATGGGGTAGAGATACGAAATTCAGCGCGTCCAAAACGATGCTGATCAGTGGTAACTCCAGACCAATTCAATATGTCTCTTATTTAATTTTCTCTAATCAAAGAGTCAGCAAATTCCTAGTATTGACTTAAGTCAATTGACGTTAACGAGGTTTACACTTTCCTTTTTGTTCCTTTAAATTGGAAAACAAACCATAAATATAATTCAAGCTCCATCTTATTCCTAGGAAACTAGAAACATGGTTACCAATTAGTCTAGTTGATTAGTGCTGCGCTAAGTTCATTTTACCTCTATTAGTAATGAAGACACAAGCACCTTTTCTGACAGTGCGTTTGAGCCGTAAATTTTCCTGTAACAGTATTTCCACAAGTCATAACATCGCCCATTACTTCAACCATGGTGAATATGCAAGAAAATAGAAAGCCGGATGTATTGAAAGACCCATAATTTTTTCTGGTTTTATCTTTAGAATTACTCTTTTGTGTTTTGGTTTGCGATAGTAATATTTTCCGATTCCTAAATATCTCTTTGCAAGTTTTTTTAAATGTTCATCAGCCCCTTTGCTTGTTTGCTCTATAACCTTTCCTTTTATTGATACCATATTGAAGGGATTATTTTGTTCTACTATAGATAGTGCTATCCGTTTATCTTTCGTTATGTGCCTGATCTTCGCTGATTCTTCGAATGTATTAATCAAAATTAAATCGTCAACCATCTCTGACCAAACGGGGGTGATATGAGGAGATCCATCTTTTGATAATGTTCCCAAGTAAGCCAAATTTCTGAATTGAAATAGACGGAATAGCTCTTCTTTACTCAACTCAGTGACTCCTGCAAACGCATCGGTTTTTGAAACAGAGTCATTATCTGTATTGGGAGGAGCAACATCTACTATTTCTACAGATGTTGTCATTCTATCTCTTTCTGTATTATCATTATTTTTCACATATATTTCAGGTCATGACTTTCTATTATTCTTTTAGTAACGGAATTATAGCCTGTAGTTAATATCATAGGAATTTGTGGTATTGTTCACAAATACTTACAAAGAGTTATTTCATAAAAAGAATTATGTGAAGATTATCAAATTGTCAAATATTTGGTGGATGATTTTAGCCCTGCGTGCGATCCTTGACTAGAAGAATGCTATATTCGGGGATCATTGATTTGGAGCAAGGAAGTAAAACTTCGTCACGTTTTTCTTTACGGAAGCTTTTACCTTTTCTGTCGCCTTGAAAAGGAACGTCTGCAGAGTAGTTATTTTATATATGAACTCAAAAATTACTACGTGCCTTAAATAATTGGATTACCCAATACGCATAAGATGCAAGTGGGAATCGATAGTTTCGCAGCGGCTCATGATGACGTCAATCTCTCCATCAATCCATCCGAACGTTTGCTGAATTTGATCAAACAAATTGAACTCGCCGATCAGATTGGCTTGGATGTGTTTGGAGTCGGGGAACATCATCGTCAAGAGTTCCTTGATTCGGCACCTGTTGTCATCCTAGGAGCAGCTGCCACCCGAACGAAACGGATTCGCCTTACCAGCGCCGTAACTGTACTGAGCGCTGCTGATCCCGTCCGTGTGTTTCAAGAATTCGCAACACTCGATCTACTGTCGCATGGTCGGGCAGAGATGGTTGTGGGCCGTGGCTCATTCATTGAGGCGTTTCCCCTGTTCGGTCTCCAATTAGAGGACTACGACTCGCTTTTTGCAGAGAAACTTGATTTGCTACTGAAGATTCGTGACAATGAGCAGGTTCATTGGAACGGTGAATATCGACCTCGTCTGAATGGACAGGGAATATACCCGAGGCCCTTACAGAAACCTTTACCGATATGGGTCGGCGTTGGTGGTACTCCCGAATCATTCATCCGTGCAGGTGTACTTGGACTCCCTTTGATGGTCGCAATTATTGGTGGGGAAACGCACAGGTTTAAGCCATTAATCGATCTTTACAAGGAGTCCGGAATGCGAGCCGGTCATTCACCGAAACAATTGAAAGTAGGGGTACATTCGCTGGGCTATGTCGCAGAGACGACGAAAGAGGCAGCCGATGATTTTTTTCCGGGCTACGCACATACCATGACCGAAATTGGTAAGGAGCGTGGTTGGCCTAAGATGACACGTATGGATTTTGACGCCCAACGAGGTCCTCAAGGCGCATTGCTTGTCGGCGATCCTGATGAGATTGTGGAGAAGATCGTTCGGCACAGCAAAGTCCTTGGCGGCATCTCCCGGATGACTTTCATGATGAACCCATCATCATTACCTCATGCGAAGCTCATGCGAGCTACCGAATTAATCGGTACGCGTGTCGCGCCTGCACTTCGCAAATTATGAAAGTTACCTTTGCCATCAATTACATATTCACGGCGACTGTTGCCAATTACTGCTGATAATCGATTTAAGGTACTAACTCTCGGTGACCTCGGCTATGATGCGAAAGAAAATCATTTTTATATTGAATAGTAAGTGCAATCGTTTTGGGTATGAAAGTTTTCACTGACAGACTAGGAATCTCTACAATAGGAACAAGTACAACAGCATTTCAACCTTTTCAAGCATTTAACGCAGACGTAAACATGGGAGACTAGAAGCAGTCATAACAGAAATGACTAAATCTTGGCGAGCTAAGGAAGAATACCATGGAATTTCTCACTGATCTTGTCACGACAGTTCCAGATGGAACAAGCCCGTCCAAAGTCGTTGAATTGCGCGATGCAGAGGCAGTACGCGCCGCTGAGCTCGCCAAAAAAGGCCATCTGGTACGCCTATGGCGCCCTCCGCTCGGTCCAGGCGAATGGCGCAGCATTGGACTATTCCGCGCCGCCGACGAGACAGAACTTCGCGAAGTCCTGGCCACCTTACCGCTTCATGTATGGATGAAGATTACCATTACGCCGTTGACACCACATCCTAACGATCCTGAAAAACGCACCAGGGAATAATTTACTTGGTATTTCCAAAGAACTTGAATAACTGATCTCAAAGATCTATCTAGATTTTATTTCAGTCCTTTTCAAGGATTGATAACACGCTTTGCATTAATTTCAGGTAAGAGAAACATTCTAGGATTCAATATAAATAAGCAATATATTAAAATATTATCGTTTACCGTATAAGTAAGGTGAATGAAATTGTTGCCTTGAGTGGCGAGACACGAGAAATATGGGAAATAGATTATGGAAAGAAAGTTGCCTTAGACATTTCAGAAATAAATATAGTTGAAAATAAGGTTACGAAATATGCCGGAACTATTGAAGAATATTTGAAAACGAAAGGCTTCACTGAAATCCATTTTCACGAAACAGGATCACTTCCTTCGCGTGCTCATTATAGCAGCAAACGAAATTGTTCATTTAGATAAGGCTATTGCAAGATGCCATTGAATACGTTTGTTATGTTTATATGCTTAAATCATGATTAGTAAAGAAAAACGGACTCCACTTTTTCCATTATTGTTAGTTAATTTTATAGGTACACTAGGATTTAGTATCGTTTTGCCTTTCTTAGTATTTTTGGTCATGAAGTTCGGAGGAAATGCTGTAGTTTACAGTCTTCTGGCAGCAACGTATCCAGCTTTCCAACTTATTGGAGCTCCAATCCTGGGTAGATGGTCTGACATTTACGGAAGAAAAAAAGTACTTTTGTTGAGCAATGCAGGAACGGCAATTGGTTGGATATTATTTCTTGTTGCGTTAGTTGTGCCATTTGAAGAGACCTTTAGTATCAATTTAATCTCTTTCGGAACAATTGTTCTAGTTGTTCCATTACTATTCATATTCTTTGCAAGGGCAATAGATGGAATCACTGGTGGCAATATTTCTGTTGCAAACGCCTACCTTTCAGATATTTCATCGGACGAAAACAGAAGTAAGAACTTTGGAAAAATGGCAATTTCATCCAACCTGGGTTTTATTTTAGGTCCCGCGCTGGCTGGAATTTTAGCTGGAACAGTTTATGGGGCAATACTTCCAGTTCTAGCAGCATTATTACTGTCTTTAGTTACACTATTTGTAATAGGGTTCCTACTAAGAGAATCTAGAATTAAATCTAATCCAATAGTAATTCCTGAAGAAGGCACCATTAGAAAAGTCTTTGCACAAGAATGTAAAGATTGCTACGAACCTGCGAGTCCTATAAAGCCTAAGTTTAAAGATGTTTTCAAAATAAAACATATTTCGTTTTTACTCGTACTATATTTTTTGATATTTCTTGGATTTAATATATACTATGCTTCATTTCCGGCTCATGCAGCTAGTGAACTTAAATGGTCAGTAACACAGTTGGGGATATTTTATGCAGTATTAAGCGGAATTATGGTATTCATCCAAGGACCAATATTACGTAAAGCATTAAAAAAATTTTCTGAAGAAAAACTAGTTATTCTTGGCAGTATAATCTTGGGAACAAATTTTGTTTTATTTTTTTCAAATAATATTATCTCAGTATCTTTGGCTGTAGTTTTATTTGCTCTTGGTAACGGACTTATGTGGCCCTCTTTCATGTCAATACTTTCAAAACGTGCAGGAACAGTTCTTCAAGGAGCTGTTCAGGGTGTTGCAGGTAGTGTTGGAGGCGTAGCTAGTATCATTGGATTAATTGGGGGAGGAGTCTTGTATGATTTGATTGGAGATGCGACCTTTCTAATTTGTGCCGCAGTAATATTTTCAGTTTTTGTTATGTCCTTTCGACTATTAAGAACATAAAGTCCATTATTTCTCTATGGTGCGCTAAATAGAACTTGATCTGGGAAAATCTCCTAAGGATCAATCATATTATTGGAGCACCGAACGCAACCATGGAATATGCTAAAACAGCAATAGAATATTCCAATTCGATTAAAAATTTGCCGAATGATTTCTTTTTCTGTCATTATAGAAAGTAATCAAACCGGAGGGATGAATCTGGTTCTTCAGATGGGTCGAATGTAGAGTATCTAATTTCTCTCAAGTAACTTAATTTGCAATTTTAACTCATATGCAGCAAATTTGATAATCTAAAACTATTCTTCAAATCTTCCACAATTGCAATCAGGCCAATTGCACTCCGTACTGCTACTACCAAGTCCTAGTGTATGAACTCCCCTTATATGATGGCATTTAATGCATAGATCATTTCTCCCCCATGTCCTACAATTATTTTTTGCCAATGTCTTTCAGCATTATTTCTAGATTGTAGAACGATACCAATGTATGTCCCGATGCGATTGTATATCAATCATATTAATGTGTTCTCCTCGAATGATTCCCTCCAAGATGATATTCTTAAATACTTTAACTATTAATCCCTAATGGTGTAATAACTTCCATTGTTAATAGAGACAGTAATTTCGGAAGTGTCTACCGCCAATTTGATAGTTATAGCAGGCATAGTTATGGCCATAGCCATACTCAATATTGTTTATAAGAATATAGTCAATCGACTTGCAGGACCTAAATTAGATACAAGTGTCATAATTATCTTTTCTGTAATCATGGGACTCTCTGCAATATTCACGTTTAGTTCTGTAGCTGTGGAATCTGTGCCTGTTAATCATTTTGTTGAAAAGGTTGACGGGCAGAATATGTCCATCCTTATTGATAGAGAACCTACTATCTTAGTCCCATTAAAGACCGTTACTCCATTTCCTCCACGCTCTACATTGATTCAGGTCAGTATAAATCATAATGATAACAGTACAATTGAAGCAGTAAAACTCTCTACTTCTGACTCGATTTTATCTTATCCTGAGAAGTTTGATTTCGTGAACTCGACAACAGTGAGCGGTTATCATAGGGATCACTACTCAATGTTAGCGTATGCGAACCATAACTTGGAGATAGAGAACTCCACTAAGCAATATACAATTGACGTTATTTCTTCTAATTCAACAAACAATATACCGCAAAAATGGTCTGTCCCATTCAGTTGGCCAATCAAAACGATGAACATGAGCATATTTGCCTATTTCTGGATAGTTTTAATTGGCGTATTGGTAAGTAGATTACTGTCGCTAGTACTTGACAAGCTTGAGGAAATTCAACAAACTCAAGATCAAAAAATGAAGGATCTAATTACAAGTCAGGCAATTGTTCTTAATATTAATGACTATGTTTGGATAACATTCAGCTTTATTATCGCTATATTAATATTTTCAAGTTTTAATGAACAAGTTGAGTTGACAACAAACATTATCATAAATATTTCATTGGCATTTGGATTCGGGTTCGGTTTTGATAAAGTATTAGAGGTTGCAAAGCGATTTCAAAGCACATAATGGTAGTTTTTCCTAACAAGACGAAGTGAACTGGTTAAACGTTGATGGTATTTTGTGATCAGGAGAACTTAAGCGCAAAATAATTAATTATTGGTAGTAATTGGGCCAACACACCATTACGGAACTGTATGCGATATCAAAAAGGCTATTCTAGGATTTTGATCTGGTTGTCTCTAAAAGAGGATTCAAATGCGTTTTAATGAAACTCTGAAAGTGTTGATTCTAGGTCCGTCGGGTTTGCCAATAGATAACTTGGCTCAGATAACTATCATGAATTTGTCATATCTGAACTTTTATTACGACCTGTCTCCAATTCGTTTCCAGTCTCCTGGTTCATGTCGCGGCCCAATCGAGCTAGCCCCACCCGTATAGTCACCCATTACCTCGAGGACATAGTCAATATCGTTTAGTTTCTTAAGCATCTCCAGGGTTATGCGCTGTGTAGAAACATAATGAGTCCCGTTGTCATAAATTGCAGGAACAGTTCCAGTAGTTTGCAAAATGCGTTCTTTCGATTTTTCAGGGTTTGTTCCCTCCTTGGTGAAAACTTCTACAGTATAGACTGGCGTGTTATTGTCTGTCTCGGCGAGTCGTAAAATTAGATCGTAGACAAAAGCGGGATCTACTTTAGGAAATAATTCACGATATGCTTTTCCCAGGTCCTGTGTTTTTGTCTTCAGTTCCTCTAGCTTATTGATTGCGCTTTCACTCATTGCAGGTTATCTCCTTTTCCGATTGACAAGATAAAGAATGAAAAGTCAGAACTTGAATATAAACAATTTTTCATTCAAGTCATTCGTTTGTCAGCCCGTTCCTTCAACGGACTGACAGTTGGACCAATTTATTTCAACTCACAGTAAGATAGTGCGGCCGTAAAATCCTCAGTCCTTTTGTAAAGTCCCATTTGCTCGTATCCTACAATTTTGTCTCTACATATCGAATATTCCTGCCAACCTCCTTGGGCAATTGACATACCTCCGAACACCAACATAACTACGGCAATGGATATTGCTGCCGACATTAGTAGTATGGATGAGGTCCTTGGTTCTCGATCGTAAGTTTTTGGTTTAGTAACAGTATTTTTCGGTAGAACTGGAGTATGCAATAAAACGCTCATTCTAATATCTCCCTTTTTTCTAATTTTTCAAGATTCATAAAGTAACTAATGATGTCTCTATTATTTCAGATCTAGTAATAACTGGTTTTTAGTAATATCAAGCATTTGGTATCTCTAATGCTTTGCCTCTATTCTCGCAAAACTTCTATAACTAATAGGTATGCAGTACAGCGACAATTGATTTCTTATGTTCATTTACGATTCATTCACGGACTTACATCCTCAATAGCAGTATTCGGTTTGGAAGGGATGAATCTGTTTTTTCAGGTGGGTCGCAATTAGGAATTCTAGAATTCTGTTTAAGTACCACTAAATATTTTAATGAAACCGACTTAAAACCTAATATGGTAAAATGTCCTGAATGTAAGAAAGAATTCTCTTATCCAGAAATGGACTTCCGCGATGGAAAAGAAGATACTGGAAATCAGTTTCGGTTCGCAATTTGTTCATGTCCAGCTTGCAACGTTTGCTTGGGATTTGTAAAGGTGTAATCCCTGATTATTCTAAAAAGAATAGAGGAATTGAAACATTGAATAATTTTCCCATCACCTGTCCTCAGTGCGACTTTTCAAACGTAGCAACATGCCCCGATGAAAAATACAAAGAAGTTGTCTACCAACCATGTAATGATAATGAAGGCCAGAAGGATCATAATATGAGAGATCAAATTAGATGTGATAATTGTCATAACAACTTTGACTTTTACTGGTGTGCAGGACATACAACCACAGAAAACAGTGGGGAGCATAGAAGCTCTGATGATGTAAAATTGCCTCAAACGTAATATAATGAATTCCGCTGACGCAAAGATTTTCTCAGCCCCGGCAGTTACTGAATTAAATATACAAAAAAAGACGTGAATTTACATGCTGCTTTATTCAAAATATCCTTATATAATTCATTTCTAGTACAAACTATGTCTGACGAATTTTTGAGGAAATTATATAAATTATCTGATGGAGAGTACAAAAGTATTGATGGAATCTTACTTCAGTTATCTTATAGAAGATTAGTACGTAAAATAGTTACGATAATATTTAAAAAATGTTTTTATCCAGCGACTCTGTTGATATGGCATCAAGATGAAATGTGACGCCTGCAACAGACATGTGAATTCAACTAGTCCATTTCTAGATATTTTCGTATGCGATGAGTGTTATCATAATCTAATTTCCAAAGTTTTTTATCCACATTCCATTAATGCATGATCACTTGGCTTTTCAAACGCAATAATGAGAACTAATATCTGTACGGGTCCCAGAGGGATGCGTGCCGATATCAGTGCTAAAAGTTGAATTCTATCTCTTTCGTCTAACTTTTTATCTTCAGATCAAATTTTGAATAAATATTCGTTTATGCTAATTCTAATTACTACTGGATATCAACCGGTAAGTAATTAATGTCTAAAGTATCATGAACCTCAATACCAAAAACAACGGGGAGTGGAAAACTATAGTTTGTGGCATTAGCTCCTAGGTTAGCTTCGGTGTCTATGAAATATTTTACAAATAGACTCGCCAGAAGAGCACCAATTATTTCAGCTGCTAAATAATAAAGTAATAATTCTTTACGCAACCAAAATAGACCAAGAGAAATTCAAAAAGATGGTTTTAGCAGCCATCATATTTGCAAGCATCAAATTCATATTGGATGGTATTACAGCTGGTTAATAACTTGATAAGCATTTTACCATATTTTGGTATACTTCCTACTGACAAAATAACTTAATTACGATTTAAAATTTAGAATTACGGTGGTGAGGGTGACGTCTAATATCTAGAATAACCTGTCCAAGACAGGCTATTGCCATTATAACAATAAGGATTACAGGGATAACACTGTTTGTCAGAACAGCACCAACTATGAGAACAGTCCCAGCTGTTACTAGACTGCAAATACCTTCTCTATATTTTTGTACACCTTTTGAATGCATAAGTTGAGGGTTACTCATAGCCGATGTTACCTGTATTATACCCAATGCGAACAAGCAAATCGATGTAGAGATACACATTAGCCATATTTCAGAAGTTGGCAAAACTGAACTTTGATTAGCCAGAACTATATGTTCCACACCAACACCTAATGCTGTAAAACCAATTATCAAGGGAAAGTGGATATACAGCCAAGTAACATATACTCCTAATTTCTTGTTGTCCTGGAGAGCTTTAATTTCCGAACCGTCCACAGTGTCAAAATATATCCACCATAAACTAAACGCTATTCCCAACCCTAGCGCAGCAGATGTCATAGAATAGATTGTCCATTCGTGAGTCGCAATCCCATTTACAACTCCCAATATTGCTATGCCCAAAACTATAATTGTGAACGATCCGAATCGCTCAGGCAAATGCTGTATGTGAGGGGCAAATTGAGTTGAAAATCGTTTAGCGAACAACAAGGGTGTACATATATCGATAATCATACCAATAATCCATAGAATGAATCTAAAAGGAGGAGGTACAAAAGCGGATACAAACCATATTACTGCTGAAACAGAAAATCCTATGGAATAGCGATTGGTAAGGCTTCGCGCTCCTATTACATTTTTTCCCGCACGAATGTATTCTATCACAAGGATAGCCCGTGCAACTGCATATGATAAAGCAAACCAACTCGAATTTTTAGCCAGACCTTCAGGAATATTTACAGCCATAAAAGCAGAAACGCCAATTTGCAATAATGTGAGGAACCGATGAGTCATGTCGTCTGTTCCAAATCTTGTCGCATAAAATGTAACACCAATCCATAACCAGCAAACTGGAATGAAGAGTGCTACAAAACTAAGGAACCCATTTATGGAAACATCATGATTGAGGTTGATGCTAAGTTGCAATACGATTATTGCAATTATCAAGTCGTAAAAATTTTCTAACCATGACGAGCGACGTTCTTTAAAAACTTCCAATCTACTTATTTACTAAGTTCTGAATATTTATTATTACTTAAGAATGCAGATTGTCATTTCAAATGGGAGCTATTTTGTTTTGTAAAAAACAGAAGTGGTATAAAAATCAACAATCGAATATGTCAATGTTAAGCCTCGGGAATCGCATTGTTAACGATGTGAGTCCAGAGGGATGGATCTGGTTTTTCAGATTATAAAGGGACAAGATTAATTCGGGCCCGGAGGGACTAGTCTGATTTTTCATATGGTTCCAAATTTTCAGTCAATGTATACTTTTAATGTTGAATTCGATCATTATCAAAATGGGCCCAAGGGGATTTGAGCCTTGCATGTAATGGGGTTCAAGAAACTTGTATAATACTTTTCGGGTTATAGTTTGATCAATATTATTCTTCACAAAATCAAGTGGAGACCTAATGTCGATTCGTGGGATTCTGAACCTTGGTAGTAATGGCGGGTCAGTTAATCTGTAATACGACAAGGGTCCAGGGGATATTAACATACATATCATTCAGCTATCGGTGTCAAAAAACAAATCAAGTGTTGTTATCAATCCATGGTAAAATGAGTAACCGTCAACAGTTATCACATAGAGTCATAGATAGCTACGCGCGTTTTTAGTGTTGTTCAGTACCATTGCTTTGGAAATACTTTTCAATGTGTATGACTATGTAAACCAACGTGCAGTAGTAATCCTACTAGTTTTCGCGTTCAGCTACCAGAAGCTGCTTAAAATTCAATTTATACTTTTTATTGCATTAGGTCCAAAGCCATTTTAAGTTGATCTATTTCCCTTTCTATAACTTTTCTGTCTATCTCATCACTACTGTATTCTGGTGTATATTTTAGCAGCCTTTCACAGGCTTCAATTTCTCCTAATATTATGTCCTTCTTATCATGACATAAACTATGATAAGTATCAATGAAGGAATATGTTACTTTCCTATTTTTGTCCTTACATCCACAAGTTTTAGCCATAATTTTCATACTGTGATTCTGCTTCTGAAATATTCACCTTACTAAGCCACCTCCATTAAATCAAATCCGCATTCCGAGACTAAACCATGAATGTAATCATGATCTAACCTATAAGATTCGTAATCTGAGATAGGCATCGATTCCATTTCATTACTACTACATGAAGGACAGATAGTGGAAGTCCTTATACCTGTCAAGGATGATGCACACCAATGACATAATTTACAGATCAAGAAATTTTTCTTGTCGACAAACTTACCCTCGCTTTCATGGATCAGAGAATGTATTTTCGAAAGGGTTACAATAATAAACCATATCCCAGCGCTTTTTCTAGATGAATTTTATGTAACATTAATTATATTGAGTTTTGATGCATTTAAGGATATCTAATATTGGCTCTGTTAACTTGATAGGCGATAATTGTCGGTGTTGTGTGCGGTGCGGTGAGGTTTACAATGAAAAGTATGGCATTTGGAATACATCATGATGGATTTAACTCACTTTCTACCAGAATTTAGTTACTTAACTTGGTATCTCCAGATATTTTGTTTCCAACATATGTGATAGTTCATCTTCATTTTCTATCGATATGTCCATTAAATGCTCTGAATCTGAACAGCATTTGCAATACGGCCCTTCACATTCTGATGCGTAGGAATGTCTACATAACTTACATGAACATCCCATAGTAAATAATGGACTTTCGCATAAAATGATTCAATTTACAAACAGATACGACTATTTACGCCAAGATTGACACGGGCTCGGAGGGACTAGTCTGATTTTTCATGTGGGTCTCAATTACTGGAGTCCGTTCTCTTTTCGTCAATATATTAATTACGTTTCTTATGAGAAGGTTTGGATTCAATGAACTCATTAAAAATTAACCTTAGTTCATCCATGATCCAATCTTTTAACGCAATATAGGCCTCAGGAGTTATGAATGGCCCGGAGGGATATGATTAAATATTATAGCGGAGCGAATTTCATTTCCTTGAATTAAAATTAGAACACGCGGAAAAATTATTTGCATTCTACTAGTGGGACAGGTTCTTCTTATCTATTTCTCTTAATCTTGCTTCTAAATAAGTGATAAAAGTTATTTTGTAATAAATCATATTTCAAATATTTATTTATTGATTTTGTTTTTAAAATAATCAATTTGTTTCCATACTCCAGGAACAAGTCCAACCATGTCATCGATCATAATAGATATTCTATTGACGTCAGATTTGTTGATGATACTATTTAGTAAACTAATATTATTATACGACAGGTCATTCATTGGATATCTTGAATACTCTTCCAAATGAATTAACAAGCCTGATAGATTTAATAGCATATAGAAATACTTGAGATATTTTTTATTCAGATCTGAAATTTCCGTTTCAATTAGTTGCTGTATAGGATCTAATTTGTCGTATTTTTCATTAATAATTAAATTGTATCGATTATAGATTACATTCACTAACACATAAAAATTACGAATAACTTTACGAATATGTGGTGTTTTACATCCAACTATTTTTTCTAATTTTTTTATCTCTACCTTTTTCTTGTCTTGGCTCACCTCACTCTCAATATACAACTGGAGCAAAGATTTGACAATTCCTCTTGTGGATTCAAGAAAATCATGGCCATATTTTTTTCTTAATTTATCACCTACATCATGTCGAGGCACATTCTGTAATTTTATCATATAATAAGCATGGATTGCCGTTGAACACTTTTCAACTGCCTGAGCACAATGATAGATTGCAGGCGCAGAAAGATTATACTCGCTTAGGATCTTAGCCGACTCCAAATCTAACTTTGCTGCCTCGTACAGTTTATCGTACATTATCATTTAGAGTAATGCCAGAATTATTTATCTTTCACTTATTCGCCTAACCGTTCAAACGAGCGTCACGGCAGTTTTGTTTTAACTCTTTTATAATTTGTTGACGAATATATATTACCATTATGCAATATCATCCTGATGGGTCAAATCTCGGTAAAGCGGCCCATCAGTGTCTAGTAATCTTGCATAATTGAAACAGTATTGCCTTTATTTATCTCGGCCTGAATCTCGGGATCTTCATGCTCTGAAAAATATGTTTCACGTAATTCTCAATAATATGTCGGAGAATCAATGGGTGTGCGCACAACGTCTGAAATTTTGGTAATTTCAGCAATCTTGTATATCCCGTTCGCTTGCATTGTAAGTACACTGGAAAATCTAACTTTCGGTCAATCTGACATCAGAATATCTTCGAATACGGCACACTTAAAGAGAATTTTGATAAAGACTTTGATACCATAATCCATTTTATTGGTACTCTTAGACTCAGTTAATATTGTAACCTTTCAAAATAGCAACAATTAGTGTCAATTAGAATATGCGGAATAGGGACATATAGTTACAATTCGTGTCAATTAAGATAGTATCACATAGTATCACATTTCAAGAATAATTAACTATTCACAAAGTCGCACATAGTCGCAATTAAATTACTCGATAATCAATTAACAAATTCAGATATGCTTGTTTGTTTGCCCTTTTTTGTTTGTATTGTATCGCTGAAATTAGACCTAGTCTCTAGTTCCATGTCTGGTGATGAAAGATTTTTGTTCCTTGTTAATTCATAATTATTATGGAGTTTGGAATAGAAACCAAAGGAATGGATGAAATAATGAAATCCATTGATAAACTTACTAAAGGTATTGACCCGCAAGCACTTACCCATTGGTCTAAAAGGATAGAAAAAATAGCAAAACAACTATGCAATGACAAGTTAAGCGATATAACCTTGAGAAGTCATGACAAAGAATTAGATCTTTCAGTTAAGGATAGAAAATCAGCAGATTGTTTAATTAAGGCTATTGAAACTAATCTTCCTTCAATGCCTCTGTTTATGCAGGGAGTATTCAGTAAATTAGCAAGTGATTTACGAGGAGCAAAGTTTAACCCATGATACGTTCCATAGGAATATGAATAATGACTCGAGCCTCTAAAGGCTTGGATAAGAAAATTTTTCCCGGCCGAGGACAGTTTGTTTTTTTATTTTTCTTTTATGACCTTTCCCATTTTTATGCGTCTCCTTAGAGGAAGTTGTCTGAGTGGCTGAGAAATCCACAAATACCAAAGTATAACGTTTTATAATATGGATAATAACGAATCAATCTCACAAGTGGAAATCAATAAGGGAATTATTCAACGCTATTTTGAAGCATACAATAACAAAAACGAAATGATATTTGATGAAATAATTTCTCCCGATTACATAGACCACGGCCAGTCTGCCTATATGAGCGCTCCAGGATTGGGAGTTGCGGGAGCAAAGAATGACCTCAGGAATTCGTTAGATAAATTGGATGACGTCAGTTATGTCATTGAAGAATTGATTGCATCACCAAATTATCCGGACCTTGTGGGTGCCTATTGGAAAGGAACATTGACACCAAAAGCAATATATGCTCACACTCAACAAACTAGGAAGAAAATTAATTACAGAGGAATAAGTATATACCGAATTCAAAATGGAAAAATGGTTGAAACCTGGCACGTAGTTGATGGTTGGCCAACAAACCTCTAAAGATGGAAACAATGAGTTATACAGGGATACAGGATTAATAACAAACAGACGGACAATTTGATAACAATAGCTATTGTGATGTTCATGAATTCAGCCTAAAATTTTAAACTATTTTTTCATATACAGCTAATTTACTAAATTTAGTATCTGATTATGATTTAAAAGTTTATCTATTTGAGGTTGGTTGTTTGTGAATCATATTTGACCCTAAAAAGCTGTTCAAAATAGACTATGATTTTACTAAAAACAGGATAAGTCAATACTTATGTTCGGATTCGGTGGTTTGTGAACCAAATTTGACGCAATTTTTAGACCTAAGAATAATACAATATCTGAAATTAGTAAATTTTTAAAAAAGATAACTAAGAAATAAATATTCTGAGATAAGCGCGGGGAGTGGGATTCGAAACCATCAGTTATACTTGGGGATTCATACAATTAAATTTATTTTATAGAATGTTTCCGGCTGGAACTAATATGCTTTATTTCTTTTCTAATTAGCATTTATTATGATATAACTACCTGTGACTAAATTTAATTGGCATTACTTTGGAGAACTATCTTCAATTGCTTTGGCACATTTATTACAATATTTCTCTAATATTACCGCTCCTTCGGTACTGTACTTGACTATCTTGGTTGCAAGTTCTCCGCATCCTATACAGAATCTTGA
>Ga0193715_1000011_pt1 | contig 60667 bp, 52 predicted proteins | sample U2m2metaG_FD_143040 | JGI IMG/M metagenome (GOLD analysis project Ga0193715, IMG submission 143040) | Soil microbial communities from a riparian zone of the East river system, Colorado, United States - U2m2 | ecosystem: Environmental > Terrestrial > Soil > Riparian zone | place: USA: East River... | reverse complement strand
TGGCATGGATATGGAGTAAGTATAACTCTATCTTCATTTCAAATTTTTAAAAAACAATTCAAGGAATATTTAACTGCTTTTTTGACTATTTAGACATTTTAAATAAACACCTGCGCATATACTCATTTTAGTAAATGTTCGAAAAATTAGAACAGCTCAAGTTCGATCAAAAAGTAGTTGTGCTTCCAGATTTTTTCTTCGATAGGATCATTAAGATAGATTCCAAAGATGAGCTTTTTAGAATGATCAATAGCAAGACAACAATTGGAGGAGGAAGTATAAGGGGGGTGGATACTTTTGATATTAAAGGAGGGAATGCTGTTAATGTCGCATACTGTTTGGCTAAATTGGGATTATCTGTCAACCTATTTACCATTGCAGACGATTTTGGCAAATCAGTACTCCATACGGTCTTCTCGAAGTTTGGAAAAAGCGTTGAATTGGAAATAAAAAATGGCAAACACGGGGCTACTACATCATTTGAGTTCCATGACAATGAAAAATCATTTGTCAATGTGATGATAAGTGATGTTGGTGATAATAGGAATTTTGGCTCTGATCTGATTAGTCAACCGTCCGATCTGGATATAATAAATTCTGCAAAAGCCATTGTCCTGACCAATTGGGGGAGTAACCTTAAAGGGACCGATTTAGCTCAGCACCTTTTTAGTAATTCACCCAAGGCTTTTCATTTCTTAGACCCAGCGGATATAGAAACCAGAAAAGAAGAATTTAGAGACATGCTAAGAGAGTTTAATCAAGTAATAGACGTGTTAAGCATAAACGAAAATGAATGCACTTCTCTTTTAAAAGCGTGTAATCTTGATTCTAGAGCGTCTATAGGACCGTCTGATGCCGAAAGCGTAAAAAAATGTGCAAAATTATTGTCTTCTGAGTTTGACCTAAAGATCGATCTTCATACGAGGATCGGATCTGCATGGTCTGATGGTAAGGAAGTAATATTTGCAGAATCGTTCTACATAAATCCCAAGAAACTAACGGGATCTGGAGATTGTTGGGATGCAGCAGATCTCGCTGGGTATTTTGCAGGTCTTGAACCATGGGAAAGATTAACATTTTCAAACGCATATGCCTCGTTGTATATTGGAAGAAGTGAATTTGAACCTCCTACGATGGTAGAAACAATGGAATTCATTAGAACAAAGAGTAGGTAGGTTATTGCGGTTCAATAGTGGCTGGTGGTTTACTTGATACCGAGTACGTAACCCAAGTTACTCCATTAACTTCATTAGTTATTCTGTTACTAATTTTAGATATCAAATCATAAGGTATTCTTGACCAATCAGCTGTCATAGCATCTAATGATTCTACAATCCTTATTGTAACTATATGGCCATACACTCTTTCATCGCCGAGGACGCCTACTGCCAAGTCATCCCCAACTGCCGCATATGCTTGCCACACCTTATCATACCAACCTGAAATTAGCAATTCATTTTCTACAATACTGCTAGCATGTCTAGCGATTCTAAGTTTGTCGTCTGTCACTTCACCAATTATTCTCACCGCCAATCCTGGGCCTGGAAAAGGGTGCCTTTTCAAAAGTTCAGCAGGCATATTTAACAGAGCGGCAATTTGTCTTACCTCATCCTTGTACAAACTCCTAAATGGTTCTAATACCTTCAAATCAAGCCATTCAGGTAATCCACCAACGTTATGATGCGTCTTAATGACTGCGGCAGGACCCTTTGATAAACCACTTTCAATTACGTCTGGATAAAGGGTGCCCTGTGCGAGCCACTGAAATGGTCCATATTCTTTTGTTACCTCCAAAAAGACCTGAGCAAATTCCTCTCCAATAATCTTTCTCTTTTGTTCAGGTTCACTTATTCCTTTTAACTTTGACAAAAATCGGGCCTCGGCATTAATAGTAATAGTGCTAATACCTAGGTGTTTATTTATTAATTCAGGAACTAATGTTTCTTCATTTAATCTTAATAATCCATTGTTAACAAAAACACAAGTCAAATTCTTACTTATAGATCTGTTTAACAGAACAGCCAAAGTAGTCGAATCAATCCCGCCGCTGATGGCGCATAATACTCTGTCACCGCGTACTTTGTTTCTAATATCCTTTATGGAAAATTCAATAAAGCTTTGCATTGTCCAATCTGGTTTTGCATTACTTATGGTTTGTGAAAAATTTGTTAGGATTCGATTTCCTTCTTCAGTATGTGATACCTCTGGATGGAACTGAATTCCATAAAATTTTCTATCCCGATTTGCTATCGCGGCCGATAGGGAGTTATCAGTATGAGCCAAGATCTCAAAATTTGTTGGGATTTTTTCGGCTGCATCAGCGTGGCTCATCCAACATTTTATTTTCTTATTTATACCTTTAAACAAGTCTGAATTATCGTCAATGACCAAATTAGCATATCCATATTCCTTGTTGTCAAACCGTTTTATTTTTCCATCAAATTTATCGACAATAAGTTGGTGACCGTAGCAGATTCCCAAAACAGGAATTCCCATTTCAAAAATCTTCTTGTCTGGTTTTGGAGAACCTTTCAGATATACACTGGAAGGACCACCAGATAGTACAATTCCTTTTGGCGCCAACTTTTCAATCAAGCTGATAGGTGAGTTATATGGTAAAAGTTCACAGTATACATTTGATTCTCGAATACGTCTGCAAATTAGGTGGCTGTATTGAGATCCAAAATCAAGTACGATAATCTTATCCATAACCACTTTAATTTCCTTTTTCTAACATTCTTGAAAATACCCAAGTTGCTGTATTAAAAATTTCATTAAGCCGTTCTTTTTCTCTATAGTTTGTTATTGTAACGCTGCTGAGATTTCCATCTTGATCGCTATCCACTTTGTAATCTATGACTTCGGATGCATTGATTTCGCCCTTTTGGTTCTTTTCTTTGTCCTTCATCCTCATACCTTCCAAGATGCGGTTTAGGAAGAATGACTTGAACGGCGGTGTGTTAATATTTAGATTGATATCATCTACCAATGGTATTCTTACATATGTCGAAGTGTATTCAGCATTAGATATGAGAAAGTTATCTTTTACACGTTTTAAGGCTCTAGTCTCTACAGTCTGATTGCTATCATCATGAACATCATCATGAACATCATAGTCTGCATCTGTTGATTTGGTCGTTGACTCTAGACTAGGTCTGCTTTTTGGAATTTCTTCTTTATAACTTGATTCGTACTCTGTTTTAATTTTATCCTTCAAATTAGTACCAGTAGATTCGAGACTTGATGCGGTTATGAAGCTAGTTTTTTTTAGCAAAGAATCGACGATCGAAAGCGTATCACGAAGCTTATCGAGTTCCTCTTTCTTATTGGTAACCTCTTTAATCAACCATTCTCGCACTTCTGCAGCACGACGAATATCCTCTTCTGAAAAACCTGACATGACAGGATTCAATGTATCAAAAACATATAATAGTTTTTCACATATTTGCAGGTGACTAATATGTTTAAGTTGTCAAGCTAATTGCGAAAATCTAAATGAAGCTCTCATGTTTCAGACTTTATACCTTTAATTTTTGTATTTGACTTGTTTATCAATTTGGATTTAGATTGCTTTCCTAACATTTCAAGCAATCTTTTCGCAGACATTAACTTTTTTCTTTTAATGTCTAATTGGCTATCTTGATCGCTTGCTGCAAATTTTCTTGGCTTATTATCTAGATCCATACCTACTAAAGTAATACTCTTTGCCTTCATTTCTTCAGCCAAAAACACACTCCTGTCGCCGTCAGTAAATCCTCCAAAATTATACACATTCTCTGTTGGCATTACCTGAGTCGTACCTATTATTTTTCTAAATTTAGGAACATTTTTTTGTAGACTTTCCATGTTATCTCCATGGGCGTGGATAACCATTATCGCTCCCATTTTTTCTGCCATTCTTAGGTACTTTGGATTTCCATCAAGATCCGATACTACAATATCCGGCTTTATCTTGCTTTTTAATAAAATCTCTACCACACCATCTGCGGCAATTTTTATGTATTTTTTATTCTTCTTGATAAACTCAATATTTTTTTCAAGGCTAGGACCTGCTCCAATTACAAGCACGTGCTTTCCTTGAATCTTCTTTTGGATTTTAGACACCAATAATGCCTTGTCCTTTATCATATTGCTTAGCATTTCAGCAGCTTTTTGATCTTTTTCGGTGCTATATCCAAACTCGGTTCTAATTTGCTGATAAAAAGGAAACCATTCTATGAATTTCACATTAAGAAATAAAAGAAGGTTATTAATAGATTGTTTGATCGGCCAAAAAAGAGTCCAAAAATTGGACTAGTTCAAAGATTTTTTCTATAAATAACTTCTAACTGAATCTAATCTACATATTATTACTATTTCAATTGCGCGAGCAGAATCCATAACTATTTCCAGTTAAAAGAATAGATGAGAAATGTCTATATTGCATATATTTATGGCTCTGGGATAATTCATTGGATGTTTGTTGATTTTAGCTCTCTAGCTACCTCAATAGGAATAGGGGGATTAGCTACCTCAATAGGAATAGGGGGATTTTTGGGCTTCTTGATGGGATACGCCATAAAGAAAATATTAAAAATAATTATCATAGTTTCCGGATTATTGGTAGGCCTCTTGTACTATCTTCAATACAATGGGTTAATTGCACTAAATTGGCCAAAGGTGCAAGAAACCTTCGGATTTGCAATGACTAATTTTAACGGTTTTAGTCTAAATACACCATTCTTTCCTGGCATCAGCGACCAGATTTTTGACGCAATCTCAAATTCTGGTATTCCACTCACTGGAGGTTTTGCGGCTGGGTTTGCATTTGGCTTCAGCAAAGGCTAGAATATAGATACAAGGACACTATTCGACGAGCTATTCGTATTCGTGTAACAATTATAACTACTTCTATCTCATATCCTTGATATGAAAAACAAGACATCTGGAACGGTCTTTCCGGGTGAATACATAGCTGAAATTGAAGAATTCCAAGGTGGGAATAATACTTTCACGCTTGATGGAACTATTAGATCAAGTGCCATGGGTAAAAAGGAATATGATTTTAAAAGAAGGGCAATTAAGATAGATGCGGTAAATTCGCTAGAAATACCCAAGATAGGAGATGTTGTTATGGGATATGTGGAAATGTTATTTGGATCAATGATTTCAGTAAAGTTGTTTTCCATAAACAACAAGTTGTACAAATCGGGCTTATCTGCCATTGCTTCGGCGAGAACTGGAAATAAAGGATGGAATCGAGATCGATACAATAGAAAACCAAAATCGATATACAGAATTGGCGATATTATCCGAGGTCAAATTAGCAGTCTTATGAATTCCTCGATTCATCTTGCTGTAGAAGGAACTAATTTTGGTTTATTGTACTCTTTGTGTCTGAATTGTGGTGGGGACACGGTCAAAATTGACAATGGTATAAAATGCATAGAATGTAGCGCATATGAAGAGAAGAGGGTAGCAAGTGATTATGGAACTAATTCTCTTGAATCTATGCACTAATTTTTATGGCAAATAAACATATCTAGCGGCTTACAAAAAATCAAGTTCACTTTAGATAAAATTTTTAATACCTTTTCTGTATCCTAATGGGTGAACGGCGCACATTCATTTACAGGGAAAAAGATTGACCCTCCAATAATTTCTAAAAATATGACAATAACGCAGTTGGTTCATTTTTTTGGATCAACAGGGTATAATGCGAGACGACTTTTTGAAGCAGCAAATATAATGAAAGAAATGATTGATAAGAGGTGTACAACTTGCTTGACGCTCGCGGGAGCATTAACACCAATAGGAATGGGGAATACGATCAAAACTCTAATCGAAAATGGTTTTGTAGATTGGATAGTAACAACTGGTGCCAATGTCTACCATGATCTACATTTTGCTTATGGTCTTCCCGTGAGGCAAGGCCATTTTCAAGTTGATGATGATCTGCTTTACGCAAAGCAGATCGTACGTATTTATGATGTATATATAAAGGAAATAGGAACTCTACAGGCACAGGACATTATCGTTCAGAGAGAAATTAAGAATATTGAAAGCAACAATAATTCTGAATGGTACTCTACTGCAGACATGTCTTATGAACTTGGCAAGGCAGCGTATGAAAATTCAAAAAATCCAAATAAATCATTCCTTGTTTCGGCATATAAAAATGACATACCAGTTTTCATTCCAGCAATAAGTGATTCTTCTATTGGACTTAATATGCTTCCTTTGATATTTGAAGACGTCAAAACCTTTCCAAACGTTATGTTGGATATAGCTGAATCAACAGCGATACTGTGGAAAAGTAAAGCCTCAGGGGGTATTGAATTGGGTGGTGGAGTTCCAAAGAATTTTTTTCAACAAACTGGACCGGCCTTATACCAAATATTAAAACTAAAAGACGGAGGGCACGACTATGTAATACAAATAACCGACGCCCGGCCTGATACCGGAGGCTTATCTGGAGCAACGATACAAGAAGGAAAAAGTTGGGGAAAAATAAAGACCTCTCATAAAAACAATGTAATTGTTTATGGTGACTCTTCAATTTGCTTTCCGATTCTTTCTTCTTACGTTCTATCTGAATGCAAGAAACGTCCCGGTAAGAGATTATACTCAAAGAAAAATAAGTGGGTGGAGGAAATGAAAAGAGAGTACTTGAAAAATAAATAAATAAAAATCATTAAAAAAATAAACTAAATAAAATTTACAAAGTAAATCTATCAAATTCATTCAACATAGAAGGATGGAATTTTTAATCAGTCGAGGTGTTCAAATAACACCAATTACTGAATATTGTCAGCCTTCACCGTTATGCCTATGTTGAAAACCATTACGGTATCTTTTTTTCACTATTATCATATATAACTATATTCAAAATTAACTATATTGATATATACACAGTCAAAAGTTTTAGATTTGTAATTGGCATGCGTAAGTGCATTAGAAATTAGAAAAACATAAAGACAAGTCATAGTTTAAGGAAGAAAAGAACTAATGCTAAATTACTCAGATATCAAGTTAGGAAAGTGGGAACTCTCAGACTTAGTCGATGGGAGTCCGAGAAAGGAAATTGCAGAATTAGTTGATAATATTAAAAGGAACGTCAAGGAATTTGAAGATAGTAGGCAACTGTTAAAAGCCGATCTCAACACCTCGACGTTTGAATCATTAATTCACAAGATTGAGAATATTTTGGAAAAACTTAGTACAGTAAGTAGTTTTGCTAATCTTCGGTACGCTGCCGATACTGCATCTAACGAAGCGGCAGCTCTTATTCTTCAAACAGAACAATTAGGTTCTCAAATTAGTAACCAGATTTTGTTTTTTGATTTATGGTTTAAAAAGGACCTTGACAATGATAACGCACAGAGATTAATTGATGGTATTTCTGCTGTTTATGGGGAATATTTAAGGCATAAAAGGTTAGTTGCAAAGTATTCCCTGAATGAATCAGAAGAGAAGATTATCAACACTCTAGAAGTAACTGGTCCAAGTGCTCTGGTAAAAATATATGATAGAATGACTAATAATTTTGAATATACCTTTATCAAGAAACGAGGAAATAAGAAGACTATTAAGACTTTTACCAACAAGGAAAAATTACTTTCATTAGTAAGGAGCTCAAATGCGAATGAGAGGGAATATGCCTACAAGGCATTATTCAAAACATATGAAAAAAATAGCGGGGTGCTAGGAGACATTTACCAAAACTTAGTTACTCAGTGGAGAGATGAAAATATTTCCATTAGAGGGTTCAAATCTCCCATATCAGTTAGGAATATTTATAATAATATAGATGATTCTACGGTAGAGATACTGTTATCAGTTTGCAAAAAAAATGCAACTTTGTTTCATGATTATTTCATGGAAAAAGCAAAATTAATTGGCGTTAAAAAACTACGACGTTATGATCTGTATGCCCCGATCACAAAGAAGAATGCTCTTAAATTTGGTTTTAAGAGTTCAGCTAAATTGGTTTTGGATACTTTCTACAAGTTTGATCCAAGATTTGGTACCTATACTGAGCGCTTATTTAAAGAAGGACATATTGATTCTGAAATTAGGAAAGGAAAAACGAGTGGGGCTTTTTGTTATACCGTTTCTCCTCAAAGGACTCCTTACGTACTCTTGAATTTTGATGGAAAGATGAGAGATGTTTCGACTATGGCACATGAATTTGGCCATGCAATACATAGTATGTTCGCATCCGATAAACCCATTTTGGTATCACATGCTCCTCTTCCATTAGCGGAAACTGCTTCTGTTTTTGGAGAGATGCTTCTTAATGAACAAATTTACAAGAAACTAAATAGAGAAAAGAAAAAGATTTTCTTGGCTGAACAAATTGATGATATGTATGCGACTATTATGAGACAGGCATTTTTTACAATTTTTGAAATTGAAGCTCACAAATACATCGCAGAACAGAGCGTTACTATTGATAATATATCTGACTTGTATATGAATAATCTAAAAACCCAATTTGGAGATTCATTACGTATTTCAGATGATTTCAAATGGGAATGGTTATACATCCCTCATTTTTTCCATACTCCATTTTATTGTTATGCTTATACCTTTGGAAACTTACTTGTACTTTCACTTTATCAGCAATATAGGGAAGAGGGCAAATCCTTTGTTTCAAAATATCGCGACATATTGTCTGCAGGCGGATCTGAAAAACCAGAAACTCTGCTCAGGAATGCTGGATTTAATATCACTGAGGAATCTTTCTGGCAACAAGGTTTTGATCTTGTAAAGACGAAAATTAATAAATTAAGAGTAGATGATGATTCATGAAATGGCAAATTTTTCAAGATCTTATCTGTGTTGAATTCTTGAAGACTACATAAAGAAGATTGCACCAGTATTTGACTACATTTAATGTGTAATCGTTTTCTGTAAATGGCTAACTTTATAGATTAGTTTTTCGAATTTAAAAGTATTGAAAAAGTTTTGCAGTGTATGCAGAAGGGAATTACCCACAAGTAGTGAATATTATTTATGCGAGAAATGTCACAAGGATTTAATTATTTCAGAAGATAAATTTGATTACATTGAGAATACAAGACTTTATTATTAGTCTAATCGAAACATGAATTTTTAACAGCTTGCTGATTTGAAAAACTTTACCACCTTGGGTATGTTTCAATTGGCAGCTCTTTACCATGTTAGCAATCGTTCGTCAGCACAGTAGAATTAAAGAACAAATTTAATCTAGATTGGGGTTGTATAGCAATTACAATAGGGAAGGTTAAATTCTGTGAATTTTATTATACCATAGCGGTTACACGATATGTTAAAAGCTTTTATGATTCAATTTTCGCGAAATTATAGAAGCCTCTGAACAACAGGGAACTAGACTTATATAAAATAGACAACCAACATTACCATAAAGGTTATGATAAAATATTAATAAAAATTGATGATAAATCAATCAACGAGCTGGACTTTGTAAAAAGAGGTGGACTAATCCCAGTTGTGGTTCAGGATATAACTACAAAGGACATTTTAATGCTGGCTTACGCAAATAGAGTTGCAATAGAAAATACAGTCAAGACGGGTAATGCATGGTTTTGGAGTGTTTCCCGTAATAAACTATGGATGAAAGGAGAAGAATCCGGAAATATTCAAGAAGTGAAGGATATTCTAGTCGACTGTGATCATGACTCAGTGATTTACCTGGTTAATTCAAAAAAGCCTGCATGTCATACGGGAAACAGATCCTGTTTCCATAATAGGCTATATCCTCAATAAATTGATGATAATTCTTACAATTGTGTAATATTTCTATTGATCTCTCAATTCTTGATATTTTTGATCTAATTCATATTTATTATTTATGAAATTCTCAGGCAAAAAAATTAAGTAATACTAAAATTACGATTAGTGATATTTATTACTATACAGTCGTTGATAGTTGAATATACATGGGTTCTATACGATTTCTAAAATGTAGGGAATGTGGTGCTGAATATACTCCGGTATTCAAATACATTTGTGAAGAGTGTTTTGGCCCACTGGATGTTATATATGATGTTCCTAAGGATTTAAACAAAGACACCTTTTCATCAAGATCCGATAAAACATATTGGCGATATTTTGAGCTATTGCCAATTGCTGATAAGGATTGCATAGTAAACATCCATGCTGGTTTTACACCGTTGCAATATGCGGAAGAGTTGGGAATACAAATTGGAAACCTTAAGAATCTCTTTATAAAGAACGATTCTGTCAATCCAACTTTTTCATTCAAAGACAGACCTGCAGGTGTAGCCATTTCGAAATCAAGAGAATTCAAACTTAAGGCAGTTGGATGTGCGTCTACTGGAAATTTGGCTTCTGCAACAGCTGCTCATGCTGCCAAGGCACGTTTGCCATGTTTTATTTTTGCTCCTTCTGATATCGGAAAAGTCAAGATTGCACAGGCATTATCCTATGGTGCTAAATTTGTTGCGGTTGAAGGGACCTATGACGACGCCAATAGAGTTGCGTCTATAATAGGTGATTCAAAGGGAATAGGGATTGTAAATATCAATATGAGACCATATTATGTAGAAGGGTCTAAAACATTGGCGTATGAAGTAGCTGAACAACTTAACTGGAATGTTCCAGATCATCTCATCATTCCCGTTGGTAGTGGTGCGATGTTGAATGCGATTTGCAAAGGATTTGAGGAGCTACATGATATAGGATTAATTGGCGATATCTCAAATCTAAAAGTTACTGCTGCACAACCACATGGTTGCGCTCCAATAGTTGATGCATTTAAGAAAAATGCAAGCGAGATCGTTCCTATAGAAAGACCGGAGACAATCGCAAAGAGTTTGGCTATTGGGGATCCTGGAGACGGTGTTTATGTTCTAAGAAGATTAAAACAATACGGTGGGGTTGCTGAAGAAGCTAATGATAATGAAATTATTGAAGGCATTTTGACTCTGGCAAAGACTGAAGGGATTTTTACTGAACCTGCAGGAGGTCTTTCTGTTGCCGTACTGAAAAAGTTAGTTGACGATGGATTTATAGAAAGAAATGAAAAAGTAGTATGTTATGTTACAGGTAATGGACTGAAATCTACTGAAGCAATAATGAGTGCATTGCCTAAACTTGATATCGTAAAGCCAGACGTACAAACTGTGTCTGCAATGATTTCATAGGAAGAAGTGAATAGAATGACAAATATTGAATTTATTATCCCATCTGTTCTCACAAAAGGTAGCGGAGAAAAAAAAATTCCATTAGATGCCATAGATCTGCAAGATGCATTTACAAAGATAACCGAACAACTCGGAGAAGATTTCAAACGCAAAGTATTGGACCTGAATGGAAAACCAAGATCATTAATCAACATTTACATAAATGGAAAAAATATGCGATTTAGTAACGAAGGTATGGCCACGAAACTCAACAAAGGAGATTCTATTTATATTCTCCCTGCAGTGGCAGGTGGTTCTGGTTCTGAACTTAAGAACGAAGATTTGCAACGATACTCCAGACAGATAATGCTCGATGAAATAGGATTCATTGGGTTAGAAAAACTAAGGAAAGCAAAAATCTGTGTAGTTGGAGTTGGAGGCATTGGCAATCCTGTAGTTACACTGCTAACAGCTATGGGAGTCGGAAAACTGAAGATAGTAGATAGAGATATTATAGAAATTTCTAATTTACATAGGCAGCATCTGTATACAGAAAATGATATAGGTAGTGTGAAAGTTGAAGCTGCAAAACAAAGACTTCAAAAAATAAATTCAAGTGTTGAGATTGAAGCTCTTCCAAATTCTGTTACTAAATATACCGCCGAAAGCATTGTAAATGGATTTGATATAGTTATAGACGCACTAGATAGTATAGATGCCCGATATGCATTAAATGACGCGTGCATTAAACTCAATATCCCATTTATCTATGCTGGTGCATTGGGAATGCTAGGTTCTATTTGCACTATAATTCCAAATAAAACAGCTTGCCTTAGATGCATATTTCCAGCGTTAGCTGAGGATGATATGCCTACTTGTAGCACTGAAGGTGTTCACCCATCAATTTTATACCTAGTAGGCGGTATTCAAGTTTCCGAAGTAGTGAAGATTATACTAGGCCAAAAACCAACTCTAGAAAATAAACTGTTGTATATAGATCTGAACGATCTCTCAATGGAGAAAGTTACGGTCTTTAGACAAGAAGAATGTCCTTCATGTGGAACAAAAAGAATAGTTAAAGATCAGCCGCAAGTACAGCAACTAATAATTGAAGAACTATGCGGTCGTGACCGAGGAAAGAGAACGTACACTGTTACCCCAGCCCAAATTTCATCACCGATAGACCTCATTGGAATTGAAAAGAATGCGGGTAGATTGGGATATACAATCAAGATGAAAGGCGAACTAGGTTTAACCATCCTTAGTAATAATTCTGAATATCTTTCAATAAGCTTGATGACCAGTGGCGCAGCCACAATTGTTGGAGCTAAAAACGAAGATGAGGCACTATCAATTTACAAGAGCTTTGTGAAAGACGTTAATACATAATTTTTACAATTATTACGGTACAATATTCTGCGAAAAAAGTTAACGTTAAGATTAATCATTTAGACTTTCGGAACGAAATTTGTTCCTATTCTTATTTATAAATGGAATTATCTTTTCCTTGATCATGTCATCATAATTTTTCTCTTTATCTATGGTCAAAAGTAAAAAATAGTCGTTGCTTATGGGAATGGTAATCCTAGTTACATTTTCATATCTGCCAACAGCATAGTTTAGTTTCCCAATTTTAGTTTGAAATTTAACCCTGGTTCTATATCTTGAGACTGCAGCAGCGGCATATTCTTCACTTTCCTCTTCTGACATTAATGGTTCTAAATCTTTGCGTTGCTCTACGTTAATTAGAACGCCGTATTTATTTGAAATACCTATCCATCGTAAAGAAATATCTAGATTTAATAACTCTTCACTAAACGTATAAACGAATTCATAGTCTATCGCCATTATATCATTTATTCTTGCTATTTCTAATATTTAAGCAAAATCAAATCAAAATCAAAATCAAAAAAACAAAATTCGCAATAAAAGAAATAATCATGGAAGATGTTCAATTATATCATCAGTATATTTGTAAGTCTTTATCTTGGATTCTAACTGTAAGTTCCGGAGTATGCTGTCCAGGAATTCATCAGCCACGATTATCACATCATCAAAAGAATTATTTGATAGGAATTTTTCCAATGAACTAACAAATGTTGGATATTCATTTGAATTGCCGAATTCATATTTCCTTTTGGATATCAAATTGTGAGCGGCCGGATAAATGTCTGAAACTTCAGCAGGAATGATCCCAATAAAAGGATTATAAGCGCAAATTTGATAATCCGAAAATTTCATTGACAATTTATGATATTCTTGAGAACAATAAAAGGGAGAAACCTGCGTATCCGGATATAGAACAAGTTTTTTTTTGTTGGTACTAAATGAATTGAAAACCTTTCTTAATCTAGAGGCTTCTGGTCGATACTGGTCGATCGGATCCATAAAAAAAACTGCTTTTTTCTTGAACAGAGGAGTGCCATCTTCTAAATATTCATAGTTCATAAATAATTTGAAGGCCTCCATTAACTTAGGATGAGCTCGTGCCTTTTGTCCAACATATTCCCAGAGTCTACCATCCATGATAGCTTGTCTTACCGACAGAACTTCGGATCTTAAAATGTACAGGTTATGCTTTGCCAATTTATCTATCCTCTCATCACGTTCTAGATCAAGAAATTCTTTAACTTTCAAATTAATACAAATTGGACATTGGCATGAAAGATAGGTTAACTTGTCCAATTTTGAGGTTCCAGTGGGATGCATATATCTGTCGTCTCTTGCATAAAGCATGTAAGATGCAGAATCGAACGTATCACATCCTAACGCTACCACCAAAGGTATCGTTAGGGGATGACCGGCTCCGAATAGATGAACGGGCTTGGAGTTAATTACTGATTTCAAGGCTGCTATCATTTCGGATAAAATTCCAAATTCATAGGACTCTAGCAATTGCACAGGGCTCCCTAGGGCCATCATTTCATATCCCATTTCATCGAGTAACCCAGCAGACCTCTTGACCAAATCCAGATGTTCGGCGCCCTGCACCGGACCCACCCAAACTGAATTTCCGTTATTGTTACTCCTAATGAGATTTAGGGTTTCTTGAGAATTTTTGATAGTTTCATTAACATACATTTCGGCTACCTCGTGTCGCAAGCCGTATCCTGTCGGTTTATCGAGCGGGACACAAATATCACTTTGAATATCAGACTCAAACTGGGCTATGAAGGAAGGCTCTGGTTCAATGGAACCGTATTCAAGAACTTGGTAACCACCGGAATCTGTCATTATCGGCCCATCAAAGTTTATTATTTTATGAATTCCTTTTTCTCTAGCGCTATCGCCGTATTTTTTCAAAGTGATATACGCGTTAGTGATAACTGCCTCAAAACCTAATTTTTTCAGAAAGTTTATGTCCACAGATTGCGAAACAGGATGAATCACAGGTATGAATGCGGGAGTCTCAAAAGTCCCACTAGGAGTTTTGATCTTTCCTATCCTACCTGCTAGGTCAGAATATCTGACCTCAAATAACAAATTTACTTCTTGAACTCCCTCATGAATTCTTCATAAATTGATTTAACCCTGTCAGCGGCCAAACCCGTACCTTCCTCAATCCCATGTTCTGTTACTTTGATCTTATCCATCACTATTATCGCCTTCACGTCGTCCCTGATTTTTACTAGTCCCGGAAATACCCTTGACAGGCGATCTGCAAGGCCCTTAAGATCAAAAGGTTTTTCCAAGAGCTTTATTTCTTTGACAAATGATCCATTTATGACAATTCTCAATATTCCTTGACCTTCTACATTTTCAAGAACAGTGTCCAATCTTTCATCTATAGCACTTAATGTTCCATTATAGTTCTTGTCATAGGAGGTCTCTATAGAAACTTTTTTTCCTACGAATTGGAGTATTTCTTCATAAAACTTCCTTATAGTTAACGCAGACATTTTTTCAACTAGGAATGTTTCTTAAAGTTCTATATATGAGTTTCAATAATGCGTTCAGGGTTTACAGACGCTAATATCATTTTAATTTCCTCATAGTGATTTCAAACAACCGACCACGATTAGTATAAATCAACTTTTTTTAGGGAACGTACGTAGTTCATTACTTTTACACCTTAAACAGAGCCTTTCTTCCAAATTTCCAAGATAACAAGTGTAATAGCATTTACCACATTGCAGGCGCGATATACCATCTCCTAATCTTACGAATTTATCTCTCGGTTCTAGAAATTTGCATGATATTAGATTTTCCAGTACTATTTTTAAGATTGAAGCAATATGCCCTGGTTCTGCGTTTCTATACCTGAGATAAGTTTTGACCATGTTGTTAGCGATATGCTCCATATCAAATTGCAATACTCCTGCATTATAATTTCTAAACATGAAATCTCTGAAATACCACTCCATTTCATTTATTTCAATATCGTTCATCTTGCCAATTTTAATATAAATAGAAGAATAAGATTGAATATGTTTACTCAATACTATTTGAGAAACTATTTAAAAATAATTAATTGATTAAGTAAGTGAATAAGTATGCAATGGAATTTGAATAATTTTACGAAAGTAGCTTTTACCAAGTTAATTCAACCATTTGGAGAAGATCTTAATGACGTTGTGAAGATTACCAAGGCTTTTGGTTTCGCTGCTAATGTGTATTCTGGACTATTCAGAAATGAAAGTCAGGAGCCCTACATCAATCACGCCATGAAGGTGGCATTAATATTATCTGATGAGCTAAAAGTTCGAGACGTAGATACAATCTGTGCAGCTATTCTACACTATGCCATTGACAAAGGTAAGGACGTCAATGAAATTGTTGAAGAATTGAAATTAAATTTTGGAGAAAGTGTTTACGACACCATCAGGAGCCTGACTGAACCGACTACAAATGAAGAAAACAGAGAAAAATTACTTGTCAACTATTTTGATAACATTTCAAAAGGTCCGAAAATGCCTCGATTTATAAAACTTGCCGATCGTTTAGACAACGCCCGATTTTTGAAGAATGACCGGAAGAAGGAAAAGGCACTACGATATAAGGAAGAAACGCAGAAATACATATTGCCTCTCGCAGAAAAAACAGACGAAACTATGGCATTGAAATTATCTATAGCATTATACGAAATAAAATAATTCAAAATTCACTTTTCTTGACAACGTCCATCACTATTTTTTTTGTGATTTAGCCAATGTCTTCCACAACCAAATAGTTTGTGCTCTGTGCAACCGCATATTGGACACTTTTTCATAATCTGATATCTGATATTGGCGCTTATCAAATTTACTCAACTTTTCTTGTATCAATTGGTTTTGTACTAGAATTGCAAATATCTGGCAGGTGGGGAGATTAAAAGAAAGATAAAAGTAACCAAGTTGGGTATTTCATTACATGACGGAAAACTCTGTGAGGCACATAAACACATTGAGGGAAATGGATTCGATGAAAAAAGAATATCAGATTAGATGTAGTCATTATGAGCTGGAATTAATGAAAAATGAAAATCGAATTACCTGCGTCATATGTGGTAAGAATTGGGATTTTCTGGAAGAAAGAGGTTATTCACATAAGAAACAAGCATATTCTGCTGAGAGGGATTGAATAATTTTTGTTTTTAAGACTTGCGTTAGAAAGAGGTTTATAATATTCTTAAGGTGAACGGGGTGAAGAAAAAATTTAGAGCTGCATTAGTTCAAATGAAATCGTCAGTTGATAAGAATAAAAATTTGTCTTATTCTTTAAAATTGATAAGTAGAGCGGCACAGAACAAGGCCAAATTAATTTGCTTTCCAGAGTTTCAGATGGCTTATTCTCCAGTAGAACAAAAGCTAGAAACATTACATGAGATTGCCGAAAAAATAAATGGCAACTTCATCTCAGCACTGTCAAATTCCGCCAAGAAAAATAAGATAAATGTGGTAGCAACAATATATGAAATTATCAATACCAATAAACAGAATCAAAAGGTTTTTGATACAGCCGTAATAATCAACGAGCGCGGAAAAATACAATCCGTTTATAGAAAGATTCATCTGTACGATGCGTTAGGATTCAAAGAATCAAAAAAGCTATTAGCCGGCAATATTATTGAGAAACCGACTCGGACATCCGTAGGCAATCTTGGATTGCAAATATGTTATGATATGAGGTTTCCAGAAATTTCCAGAATACTTACTGTTAACGGCGCTAACATTCTCATATCCCCCTCTGCTTGGGTAGCTGGATTTATGAAACAGGAACACTGGGAAATTATCTTAAAATCAAGAGCGATAGAAAATGGAGTTTATGTGATTGCACCAAATCAACTTGGTAATATTTATTGCGGTCATAGTATGGTGATTGAACCATTTGGTTCTACCCTCATTGACATGGGAATTACAGAAGGGATGGAAATTTTGGATATAGATAACTCTAGAATAGATACTGTAAGGAGAACACTTCCGCTCTTGAAGAATAGAAGAACGGATGTCTACAAAAATTATATCAAAGCATTTGATTCAGAGTCATAATGATGAGTAATATTATACCTGTTTTTTGAACAAATTCTATTCACGCATGTTGTCCATAACTTTTTTCTTGCAAACATAATGCGCAAGATCGGCCATCCACAATGACAAGTGCTATCCTTTTTAATCAGACCCTTTTGGGGGACCGCCGCCATTGCATTACAACCAGTTACTCTATATTGAGAACAGGCTAAGAATCGTTTTTTGGTTTTAGATGACCTGATGAGGATCATTTCGCCTTTTTGACATTTCGGACATTTTCCAACTGACATTTTATTTTCAATACTAGACAATACATTCTTTATTTCAGCCCCAATGGTAGATTCATTCAATTTAAACTCATTTATGGGATTCGACAATGCTTTTTCCAAGTAAACACGAACATCACCAATTTCAAGATCTCCTTCCTGTATTTTTTTAATGCTGGACTCGAGGGAGCTGGTCAATTTAGTCGAAATAATCTCATAAACGAATTTTTTCATTGTATTGAGTATTGTAAACCCCAATTCCGTCGGTTCTATTCCGTTCTTGTCTTGAAAGATGTATTTCCGTTTTATTAATAAATTTATTATTGCAGCTCGGGTAGATTTTGTTCCGATTCCTTCGGATTCCATTTTATCCAAAAGGCTGGCTTGATTATATCTGGCAGGAGGTCTAGTATAATCTTCTGAGGCTTTGATTTCATTAACTTTTATAGACTCACTTATTTTAAGTTCCGGCAAATTCAATTCATTGATACTAAAATAAGGTTCATAAAGAGGAATCCAACCTTTGTCCAAGATACCATTAGCCTTAGCTAGAAAATAATATCCATTTACATTTATCTTCACTTCGCTGTATTTCGTTACAGCATTGTTTCCAAAGGTCGAAAAGAATCTCTTAATGATGAGATCCAAGATTTTTCGTTGGAGGACGTTAAGTTTCTTTTGTTTTACACCAGTAGGATAAATAGCTGGATGGGCAGGATCTTCTTCATTACCTTGATAGGGAGTCAAATATTCTCTTTTCAATATGTCATTTACAATATTTTCATTCGTCTGAAAATAATTCATTTTTAACCGTTCTAGTATCTGTTTGTATCCTATCGAAGAAGGAAGTTTTTGACTTGAAGTACGGGGGTACGAAATTAACGCAGCTAGGTAAAGTGATTCAGCTATCGAAAGGGTAGTGGCTGGGGATATTTTGAAAATTCGATAAGCTTCCTTTTGTAGATTACTAACATTAAATGGCGTTGGGGGGCTAATGATTTTATCAAATTTTTCAACATTTTCAATAATGCCCCTCTGACTTTTGCAAGCAGATAGAATTTTTTCTGTGTCAGATGAATTATGAATTACAGAAATCAAATTAGCTTTGAAGAAAGAGCCATCTTTCTCAAATTTTCCTGTAATGTACCACATAGGATCGGGCACATGGCCACTAATTTTTATCTCTCTATCTACTACAAATCTTAGGGTGGGCCCTTGGACTCTTCCAATAGTCAAATTATGATACTTGTTATAATGGTTAGTAACGTTAAGGCTACTAGCAAGTGCCCTAGACAGATTTATTCCAAAAATAAAATCGACTAGATGTCTAGCTTTTCCTGCATTAGCATTTCTTAAATTGGTAAGTTGTAAATTGCTAAATGAATTGGTTAATTCAGAATCAGTAAGGGATGAAAATTTGGCCCTTTTTGAAACTTCATACTTATTGTCACAAGCAAATTGAAGAATATTATATCCAATTAATTCTCCCTCAAGATCATAGTCGCAGGCATGAATAAATCCAGAAGCGCCATGTGAAATATTTGATATAATTTGCAAGGTCTGAGAAATCCTTTCCTTCTCTCTTACAATTTTTGAATATCGAGGGGACCATTTAACATCGTATATTGGATACTTTTTTCGATTTTTTTCTACTGGAAAAATGCCATATAAATGTCCTAGCGCAGAGCAAACGACATAGCGTTGATTATCATCTGAAATAACGTCAAAAATAACTACACCAGGCGCGGGTTCTCTCTTTGTCAATTTTTTAGATCCTAGGACTTCAGATATTCTCTTTGCTGCAAGGGGTTTTTCGCAAATGACAACTTTATACTGTCCGGGCGCTAATTGAAATTCTCCTGGCAATTCAAAAATACTTTGGAGTCATTATAATTTAGATTTTGGGTCCTCAAGAATACTAATGGATACGGATTGTACAGCTACCTTGCTCATTCTGTTTTTGGAAATAACTTCTGGATCTTTGGGTTTTCTCGAACATTTTTATATTCTCAAAGTAATATTTTTTATATAAATGGTAAATAGTGTATGCGTTCTTGGGGCTGGCAGTACGAAATATGGTAAACTAAGTCAAAGCGTTATTGAGTTGGGACTAGATGCGGCCAAAAGCGCGATTGATTCAGCTGGAATTACACCAAAAGATATCCAGGCAGGCTATATCTCCAATGTATTTGGAGTTGCGGATAAACAAGTACATATGGCGCCTGTATTGATGAGCAACCTTGGAATACCCCACATCCCAGGGCTAACAATTGAATCTGCTTGCGGTTCAGGGTCTGTGATGTTTAGAGAGGCCTACGCAAATGTCGCTGCCGGCTTTTACGATTGTTTGCTAGCCGTTGGTGTGGAAAAGATAACTCATACTGGAACTAGTCTTAGTACCACACTCTTTTCATATTGTTCGGACTTTTTTTATGAAGGGGGAAATGGTGCTTCCTTCCCGGGCTTGTTTGCGTCTATTGCCAGAGCTTATCTAACTAAATACAAAGCGACAGAAGAGGATTTGGCACATGTTGCAGTTAAAAATCATGAAAATGGATTGCTAAATCCAAAGGCACACATTAGAAAAAGAATCACAGTAGAGGATGTTATGAACTCGCCAGTTGTAGCATCACCCCTAAAGGTATATGATTGCTGTCCATTTTCTGATGGTGCTTCGGCTGTCATCTTGTGCAGTGAAGACTTTGCAAAGAAGATTGGTAACAATTATGTAAAAGTAATTGGTTCAGGAAGAGGTGGTTCGCCTGCTGCAGTACAATCGAGGGAGGATATCACGACAATACCAAGTACGCTAATTGCTGCAAACCAAGCATACAAGATGGCAGGAGCGACTCCTAAAGACATTGATTTCGCAGAGGTTCATGATTGCTTTACCATTGCAGAAATTATTGATATTGAGGATTTGGGATTTTTTAAAAAGGGTACGGGTGGCATCGCTGCAAAGGAAGGAATTACTAAACGCAACGGTGAGATCCCAATAATCCATCAGGGGGACTAAAAATCCAAAGGTCACCCAATTGGCGCGACTGGCGTCGGACAAGTTGTCGAAGTTTTCGAACAATTCACCGGAGGGGCTGGAGAAAGAACTGTAGAAAATGCTGAGATCGCCTTGACCCATAATTTTGGTGCTACTGGAGCAAGTGCGGCAGTTCATATCTTTCAAAAAGTGTAATTTTGGTGCAATAAAGTGGATAAAAATTCCAGTACACATGAGAGATTCATTGAGACAGCAAAGAATGGAAAAATTCTCGCCAATAAATGCAGGAACTGTGGTAAAGTAATGCTTGAGACAATGTATTACTGCAGTGAGTGCTCCAAAAGTGATTTTGAATTTGTTGAATTTCCTGGCATTGGCACAGTAGTGACTCATACGATTCAGTCAGTAGCCCCCGAAGGTTTTGAAGATGTCAACTCATATGCCTGGGTAGTATTCAAGCTGAAGGATGCTCCATTTTCAGCTTCAGGCTTTCTGCCAGGAATTAAAATACCATCTGATTTACCGATAGGCTCAACAGTCAAGGTAAAGGGATATGATGCCAAACATGGCCTTACATTAGAAAAACAAGCAGACTAACTGCTTACTTTTAAGTCGCATATTTTCTTTAGCCTAAAGAAGGTTTCGACATATACTAGAAATTATTTAGATTAGCTTTATGTTACTTCTTTGTTGACAGACACTGACAATTATTCTTACATTCATGCAAAACAATATTTTTTTTGATGCGGCATAATACACAGCTTCAGAACGATCTGTCTGGTGCTGCTCAAGTTATTAGTAATCAGATTACAAAATTAAACAAGCTCTCAAAGAAATTTGATATTATGGATACTCACTTTAGAAAACAAATTGTACAAAACATTAAAGTCGGTAACAATGTTCGCGCCAAGGCATTAGCTAATGAGCTTGTAAATATACATAGAATCCAGCACACTACGAAAAATATGGTAATGTCCCTTGAAGTCGTGGCTCTTCGCTCTACTATAATAGGTGAATTTGCAATTATCATGGATACGATAAATCCAACTATAGATTTGATAAAAGATATCGAGAGAGATATTTCAATGGTAATCCCCACTGCGAATGAGGTGTTAAACGAGGTTACAAATGCTTCATCTGAAATTTTGAACTACAATGTTAACCCCGAGCTCAAAATATCTATGCCTGTAGACGAGGAGGCGCTAAAAATTTTAGGAGAAGTTGAAGAGAGTGTTGAGGAAGAGACTAGACTAAAGCTACCCGACATACCTGCTACAATTAATGTGATGAAAAATAGGAATGAATTAGAATCCCTATTAGAGGAAAATGAAGTTATGATCTAAATTTGATTTTCTAACATAGGTTGGTATATTGTTTAGTAGGTTAATTGTTTTGTACTGTTAGTCAATAACTATTTACGACCCAATTTTAAATTATCTCAAGATAATATCGGGTGAGATGGAGATAGAGGCAAGCCATGATCTAATAACTCAAACTGAAACTAAGCCTAGTGGCATTCTACAAGCAGCAAAAAGAGTTAGAATGATCTTCTCTGTTATGGCGAGTCCTAACAGAATCGATATACTTCGAATTTTAAATTCAAAAGGACCTTTAACTTATTCTGAATTAAAATCGTTAGCCGGTTTCAAATCTAAAAAGGAATCAGGTAAATTTGCTTACCATTTAAGGAAGCTCTTGAGACAGTCTCTTGTCGCATTAAATAAGGCGGAAAGGAGATATACGATTACCAATCTCGGAAAACTTGTCTTAAGTCTGGCAAGACAAATTGAAGAAAGATCCATAATTGAAAGCGGCAAAATGTACGTGCGAACTTCTAGACATTCAATCGAGGAATTCAATTCAAATAGAATAACTCAATCATTGGTCAGAGAGGCCAATATGCCTCTTGAACAGGCACATAAGATTACTGAAGAAGTGGAAAACAAAGTTTACAAATTCCAAACAGTCTATCTTACTTCCTCACTTATTAGAGAGACTGTTAATTCAATATTAATTGAGCACGGCTATGAGGAATTCAGATCAAAACTAGCGAGACTAGGTCTTCCGGGCTCCGATATCTCTGAAATGTTCAACAATCCTTTATATAGCAAAAATGGGGTGGAAGGAATTTTATCAGAAACATCTCTTGCAGTTTTTTCCGAAAATCTGCTATTCAACATGTTACCTAAGGATATAACTGATATGCATCTTGCCGGCGAACTAAATATTTCAAACACTGGGCTTTGGAACTTGGTGCCTGACACCGTATTTATTGATACTCGCAATATCGTTGAAAATGGCCTTGACTTTAAAGGAAAATACTTGAATGTTTCAAGATTGAAGCCAATTCGGACACTTGATGACATAACAGAGGTTCTACCTGTATTGATTTCGGTCTTAAGCAGGGAAACTTCAAAGGAAATAATACTTGATAATTTTGTTTCTAGCATTTCAAAGAGGATTCAGGAGAGTAGTGAATCAATAGAGGCTGCATTTTCTAGGGCATTTATATCATCATCCATTTCGAGATCATTTTCGTCTTCGGGTTTTCCAGTAATTACTTTTCCTATCTATCTTGATGAAAGTTCTATAACCAGATCTATTTTGGCGGCCTATATGAAATATTTGGACCACACGCCTATTCCAACTATTGCGTTATCTCTTGTTGGTAAGGACCATGAGTCTCTAGAGACAAATTCGGATCTGATAGCAAGTATAGTCAAAAATGGTGGAATTCTATCCGCATCCAAGAACTTCAGAAGCCACATGGGGATTGTAAAAAATGCGGCTGACGAGAAAGCTAGTTCGATTGTAAGCTTGCAGTCCTTAGCTATAAATCTGCCAAGACTAGCCTATCAGTCAAATAAAGATGAAACCTATTTCAGAGCCAGACTAGCACTGATGATAAAGCCAGCTATTTCAGCTCTTTTGGCAAGAAAGAACTCTATTCTGGAAATGATTCGAAGAGAAATGCTTCCTGTAATGGCGAACATTACTCATATGATGCAATTAAGCAGAATGAATTTGGTAATTAACCTGACTGGAGTTAGGGAGTCGGTTTACAATATATTAGGACATGAATTTGACGGAGAAGAGATAATTCAAAAGGTATTACAAACGGCTGTTGAGGTTGCTTCAGATCAAGGGAAACAAGTTGGAGATGATTCTATAAGAATTGCTATGATTACAGATGACAGTAGTACTAGACTAGCTTCTTTAGACTCTGAAAAATATGGGAACATGTATCGACAAGCTGGTGATAAAATGATGATAAAGTCTTATTCACAGGGCCTTCTTATAAACGGGAGAGATTTACTTGCAAATAGTGGTCCTATAATAGAATCAACTAACTCAATAGATGAATTGCTGAATGGTGGTGTTTCTATCAATGTTGACACTAGTGATCTGGAGGACAACGAATTGATAGAGTCCATTAACAAATCTTACGGTCTTAATTTCTTCAGACCAGTATACAGAAACAAAATTTGTAGCTCGTGCGGCACCAAGATTTCTATGTCGTCCGGAGTTTGTAAAAGCTGCGGATCTACCAATTTTTCCAATATAATAATACCGAATCAATAAGTTTAAACCTTCATTGTACTATTTTTAATTAAATAATATTTTTAAGCTAGACCCTAGCTGTATAGAACGTTATGGCAAAGGAAATTACCGAAATTGAAGATTCTTCGCACGCAAATAAAAAAGCTATCGCGCAAATTAAGAAGAGGGACAAAGGGCTGGTTGATTTTAATAATTCAAAGATTTCTAATGCCATCTACAAAGCGTTAATGGCAGCCGGTAAAACAGATTACAAGCTTGCTGAAAGATTATCCGAAAAAGTTGTACAAAAAATGGATCAACAATTTTCTGTTTTTGATACCAACCGAGTTCCAAGTGTAGAAGATGTCCAGGATATGGTTGAATCAATCTTGATTGAAGAGGGGCTATCAGAAACTGCCAAGGCATATATTCTATACAGACATGAACGCCGCAAGATTAGAGATGAAAAGAAGAAAATTCTAAATAAGCAGGATTTGGACGAAGTTGATAAGTCATTTGACATTAATTCTCTTAGAGTGCTTGCTTCACGCTACTTGTTAAGAGATAACACTAATGAAATAATAGAAGATCCGAAATTGCTTTTTGAACGGGTCGCAGTTCTCGTAACAATCCCAGATATACTACATGATTCAGAATTGTATTCTAATAGTGAAGTAGTAGTTCAAAATATTACTGAAGCTGAAGAATATTACAAAAAAATAGATGATTTTCATTTGAAACTAAAAATTGGGAATCACTATCTTAACCGATTTCATTTTGAATCAATGATTAGACATTACATTAATTTGACAAAAAGTGGACGTATGAAAGTTAGCTTTAAGGACCTTTTGCGGCTTATTGCCGAGGGGCACCTGTCAAAGTACGCTGATAGAATTATTGAATATTATAATCTGATGGTGACAAAGGACTTTTTACCAAACACTCCAACTCTTATGAATGCGGGGGCAAAACTTGGCCAGCTTTCAGCATGTTTTGTATTAGATATGAAAGACGACATGACGGAGATTATGAAATCTTCCACTGACGCAGCGATGATTTTCAAATCTGGAGGAGGAGTTGGCATTAATTACTCAAAACTTCGTCCCGAAGGTGATATAGTAGCATCAACCTCTGGCGTTGCTTCAGGACCGATCTCATTCATGAGAATTATAGACACCATTACTGATGTAGTAAAACAGGGCGGAAAAAGAAGGGGGGCAAATATGGGAATCATGGAATCATGGCATCCGGATATCGAAAAGTTCGTGACAGCCAAAACCAAGCCAGGTATATTCGAGAACTTTAACGTAAGCGTTGGAATTTGGAGTGATTTCTGGGAATCGATAATTAATGAAAATAATCATCGATACGCACTAAAGAATCCAACTACCAATGAACCCGTCAGTCAAATTGACTCACATCAGCTCTTGGATTTAATTACTTTCAGTGCTTGGAAAAGCGCAGAGCCCGGTGTTATATTCTTTGATAATATCAATAAATATAATCCTTGTATCAACATAAAAGAAGGACCACTTAGAGCAACAAATCCCTGTGGAGAGCAATCACTATACCCATACGAATCATGCAATTTGGGATCCATCAACTTAGCAAACTTTGTGAAGCGTAATATAGACGGAAAGTATGAGTTTGATTGGCAACGATACGAGCAAGCAATACGTCTTTCGACCAGATTTTTGGATAATGTCATAGACATGAACAAATATCCGGTTGAAGAAATTGAACATAATACACAGTTAACAAGAAGAATAGGACTTGGAATAATGGGTATTGCTGACCTGCTATTTACTTTAGAGATACCATACAATTCGAAAGAAGGCTACGACTTTATGAACAGAGTAGCTGAAGCACTTTCTTACTATAGCATGGAAGAAAGCGTTGCGATTGCAAAGGCAAGAGGAGCATTTCCATTATTCAACCAGACTGATTATGTTGAAGGAAAGATGATACCAGTGGCAGGATACTATGAAATTCCAAAACGATACCATTCTTATGACTGGGATTCATTAATTGAGAAGATTGAAAAATATGGAATCAGAAACTCATGGACTACTACAATTGCACCTACGGGAACATTATCTATGATAGCTGACACTTCAAACGGAGTCGAACCAGTTTTTGCCCTTGTTTTCGAAAAACGGGTCACTGTAGGAAGATTCTTTTATACAAATAGAATATTTGAAAATATGCTAAAAGAAAATGGGTTGTATAATGATGAAATTTTAACGAAAGTTGCAAATAACTATGGTTCTGTGAGAGGATTGGCGGAAATCCCAGAAAGACTACAGAAAATATTTGTCACAGCCATCGATGTGCATTGGACGGATCATCTTATGGCACAAGCAATTTGGCAAAAATGGATTAGCAACGCAATAGCAAAAACTATTAACATGCCGTCTGATGTCACGGTTGAAGATATCAAGGCTGCTTATCTATTGTCACATGAAATGGGATTGAAGGGCGTTACAGTTTACAGGGATGGCTCTAGGCATGAACAGGTGCTACACATAACCGGAAATGACAAAGAGAAAAAATTCATTGTAAAGCCAAGCGCCCATGTGGTTGACCATATTCATAGTAACATTAAGCAAGATTATGTTATGAGCCAAGTTGAAAAAGTGTTTAGAGATACAGAAGAAAAGGAGGCAACTGAAACCACAGTAAATGTATCTCAATCTAAACTAAAAATGAACATGAATGTATCGCCTAATGACTTTCAGGAGTACGAAACGTGCCCGTCCTGTAATGCAAGGCTGATAATAACTGAAGGCTGCAATATGTGCATAGAATGTGGATTTAGCTCTTGTATGTCGGGATAAATCTCATTCATTTTTTTCTACTAAAAAATTCCGTAATGTGGAGACTGACAACAAATAGTGATGGTAGTAGCTGTTTCATAGCCTAGATATTTTAAAAGACAAACCCAAATAGATAGTTTCTTATTTTAGTCGCCCATAACAAAAATATTGTCTTATGATGTTCACATAGTGGAGAATATAACCACCTCTTGATCCACAAGTATGATGTCTATAGAAGCCCAAACCTGGGTCTATTCCTACGAGCAAATGATAACACACTTCTAATTCCCTTTGGGTTTGCAGATACGAAAACTAAAAAACTCAAAGAATATCTAAATATTAAAAAAATAATACATGTTTCTATCGCTGGGACCAGATTGATTGGACCCATGACCGTCATGAATAACAATGGTATGTTATTACCATCGACAGCTTCAGATGAAGAGATCCAAATCCTTAAGCAGACAGGATTGAACGTAGAACGACTACAAAGTAAGTTTACTGCAATTGGAAACTTAATTCTAGCCAATGATAAAGGAGCAATAGTTTCAAGTTTATTCAATGATGAAGTGCACCAAAGTATTAGAGATGTTTTGGGCGTTCCAATTCAAATAATGACCATAGGTGGCTATGTCCAGGTCGGATCAATGGTTGTGACTACAAATGCTGGAGCTATTGTTCATCCGAATGCCAATGATCGGGAAATTAAGAGCATAGCAGAAATACTTCAAGTCGAAGCAGAACCAGCAACCATCAATGGTGGTTCACCGTTTCTATCATCGGGTATCATCGCTAATTTCAAATCAGCAATAGTAGGAAGTTTAACTACTGGACCTGAATTAATAATGATAACTAGAGCGCTAAAGATATGATTCGTTGTGTAAAATCTTTGTGCGATTTTAATTTACATTTATTTATTTAATTTGTAGTAGAATTACAACTGAATCATTTGTTCAAATTTTACTTAAGGTATATGTTCGGACTTAGACGCGAAGATGATATAGCGTGATCATCGGTGGGAAAAAGAGCGTCTATACTAGAATCCTCTATTTTGATACTAGTAGCGTTGATTTCAGAGTCAGATAAACTAAATCTTTCCTTTAGTAGAGAATTTATACGAGATAATTGATCGTAAATTTGATTAGTACTGGAAACTAATGAAACTTCCAATACTTGCCCTAATAATGCCTTGGGTATTTTTCCGCTAGAATCATTTAATATTCTAAAATCAATTTTACTAAAAAGCATTTCACTGGAAAGTTGGGGCAATGCATTTGCCGTATAGAAAACTTGCACGTCCATCAGATTTGTTTGCTGTTCATTAACAGATCTTAAAATTGACACTTGAGGATTATTAGGATCAGGGAATGCACTAATCATGCCATCGCTAACAGGTAAAGACAATAATACAAATCCCTCCAACAAGTTCTTACTAATGGTAACTAATGGAAGAATGTCTTTGCATGTGATACCTGTAGAGCTTTCAGGTTTAAGGATCTTGATGATAGAATTTGAAGAATTTCCATCATTGGGTATGACATTCCAAAATATCTTAATCGGATAATCTTGCTTGTTGAGTATGCTTATGTCAGTATCATAATGACCTGGTCTTACGGGCCCTTCATTAGAGGATACATTACCACAAAGAAATTTTGGAGTATAAGTTACAGTCTTAACGGAGTAATTTTTTAGGTCTGGTAAAACAGATGATTGAAATTTAGATTTAGTATCTAACACTACAGTATTATTTACGGGTCTAGTAGTATCAGTATTATTTTTGGCTGCTGGATCGACATTTTGACCAAATGTGTATCCAATATCTCTTTGTGTCACAAATCCAAATGTCAACATCAAAACAAGAAATAATGAAAATAATCCGATCTTATTCAAATTGCAAACTTTATTAAAAAATCTCTAATATATGCTATAGAGAAAAATATTGAATTATTCGAAAATAGATGAGAATCTTTTTGTAAAAGCGCTATAACATAATATGATGATGGTAATCAATGAAGACTAATAGATTCTTCAATCGAGATGTTGTTTCAATTAAGGATTTTACAAGAGAGGATCTTGAATACTTATTTGAAAAAACGGATAAGATGAAGAAGCTTAATCCCAAAGAAAAGGACGAATTAGGAAAGGCCAGGATAATGGGATATCTGTTTTATGAACCAAGTACTAGAACCAGAATGAGTTTTGAGGCTGCAATGGCATCAATAGGCGGTAGTTCTATTGGAATATCAGACCTGAAATCGTCTTCAATAGAAAAGGGAGAGAGTTTACAAGATACCGTGCGGGTTATGGATCTTTATTCAGATATCATGATTCTGCGTCATCAACTTGACGGATCAAGCAAATTTGCAGCAGAGATTTCTGATCATCCTATCATTAATGGAGGTAGCGGAAGTGAAGAGCATCCAACACAGGCTATGCTGGATTTATATACAATAACAAAGGAAAAAAAGAAAATTGATGGATTAAGAATTTGTATATTGGGCGACTTGAAATATGGAAGAACAATTTACTCCTTATTATACGGACTTTCTAATTATGATGTAGAAATCATTTTAGTTTCACCGCCAACATTACAAATTCGGCAAGAATCCATTTATGGTTTAAAAGATAAAATGAAAATTGTAGAATTAGTAGAATTAAATGACACAGTTTTTCAAAATTCAGACATATTGTACGTGACTAGGATACAAAAGGAGAGATTTTCAGACCCACAGGAATATGAAAAAGTTAAAGGCGTGTATACAATTGATAGTAACATTCTGAAACGGTTTAAATCTGATATCTCTATTATGCATCCCTTGCCTAGAATAGATGAAATATCGCAGGATGTAGACAGTAAATCAAATGCAATTTATTTTAAGCAAGCATCTTACGGCAAAGATTTAAGATCAGCTCTGTTGGCATTAATATTAAATGAATCTCCTCTTTAGGGATTTTACTTTATTTTATTCTTTTATATCAGTGAAAATTATATGCATGTTGAGATAATTTTTCAATCTGTTAATTGACATACGTTAGCCATTTCTCGAATTTTTCGTTCTTGCCGTGGACTATTTGATTATAAATATCCTGTAGCTGTATTGCTATTTTCCCAGTTCTTCCATCAGCAATTTTTATATTGTCAATTTCACCAATTGATTTAATTTCAGCTGCTGTTCCAGTTAGAAAGACCTCATCTGCGTTATACAATTCATCACGGGATATGTCGCTGATTTGGAAGTCAATGCCCAGATCTTCTGCAATATCGAGTACGCTGGATCTTGTAATTCCGTCCAATGCACCTGATGTTAATGGTGGTGTTACTAGGATTTTATTCTTTACCATAAAAATATTTTCGGCAGTTCCTTCTACGACCATACCCCTCATATTCAACATTATCGCCTCATCGACTCCTGATTTTATTGCTTCTATTCGTGCTAATGCCGAGTTTGCATAATTTGCTGCGGCCTTCGCATGAATAGGTAAACTTCTGGAATCTATTCTGATCCACGATGAAACGATAACTCTCATTCCTGCGTTGTTTTTTGTTTTTATGTGATCTTCCCAATTCCATATAGCGACGGATGTTGATACTTTATTAGGTAAGGGATTTACTCCCATCTTTCCATATCCATAGTAACAAATGGGTCGTATATAACAATCCTTTACCCTGTTTATTTTTATAGTTTGGATAATAGCCTCTCTAATCTCTTTCTCCGAAAATTCCAAATTCATATGATACATTTTGCAACTATTCATTAGTCTCTTGAGATGTTCTTCTAGTCGAAAAATTGCAGGGCCTTTCTTTGTGTGGTAACAACGAATTCCTTCGAATACGGCTGTTCCATAATGCAATCCATGAGTTAGAACGTGTATTTTTGCATTATTCCATCTAACAAATTTGCCATCCATCCAAATCTTACTTTTATCATTCATTAAAATTCATCTCTATCAATTCTGTTTCTCTTATCATGGATTGCCCTGATTGCATCTGCGACCTTAGAATCGTCTACAATAATCAATATACGAGAAGTTTCCTCTTGGGCATCCAAATTCAATATATTAATTCCATGTTCTCCAACCGTGCTGCTTGTAGTAGAGGCAATTTTAGGCTTTTTCCACATATTATCTCCAATTAAAGTAACAACGCCTCTGTCATATACTATTTCGGTCTTCGAATAGTAGGCCTTAAAATGATGTTCGTTACGACGAACGTAGTCTCCATCAAGAAACAAGATTCGAGTGATTTCAATACCTTCTTTCTTATAGGGTGATAATTTAAGAAAGTCATGATATTGCTTATCACTTTCAAGTGATGCTAATAAGTGTGATGCTGCAATACTTTCCATCCGAACTATGGCACAGTTTCTCTTACCAGTAACAATCTTAACAAGGTTGCCTGCTTGATCCGCGGAGATTTTTGATATTGTTGTTGTATTAGATGGATTATTCATATTAGTAATTACAATTGGTATATCCATATTGTTATTATCGATCTCCTTAATTGCCAGGGGATCAAGGATCTTCATACCAAACATGCCAGCCAATCTCGCCTCATTATAAGACAGAAATTTGATACTGTCTAACTCTTTTTTTACTATTTTTGGATCTGCACTCAATACAGCATTATCTTTTTCAAAATCCAATTCTGCCTTGTAATTTTCGTTCAACAATATGGCAACATCGGCAGCGGATCTATCAGAACCTCCTCTCTCATAAGTTGTTTCTAGTCCGTCAATAGTTTTTCCTATGAAACCCCCTATAGTTACTACATTATTTTTTTCAATTAATTGATAGAAATGCTCAGATCTTGCCCTGGATTCATCTATCAAAAAATTAGCAGCTTCAAAATTATCATCGGTGATTATTGGCCATCGTTCTAACTCAACATGAGCTGACCTAATATTCTTGCTTTTTAAAACATAGTCCATTAAATATGACATAGGTATCTCGCCGCTATATGCAAGAGTTCTTGATCTGGTAACATCAACAAATCTGCGATTTTCTGCCGCTTGTTTGAGGGACACAATCACTTCTTTGTGAAATTTATTGATTTCATCAGAAAATTTTTTGTGATACTCCTCAGTAAGGTTACTTGATGCAATATTTTCATACACATCGCGTAACACATCAATTTCAATTGGATTGGATTGTGCATAATTCTTTCCAATGTGAATTGCTATATCCGTCATTGAGCTTAATCTGCCTCTATATCTAATTAGGGGTGCAGAAAAAACGGCAACCACCTTACTTCGCCTTTTTATCTTTTCGTTTATTCTCTCGATTATTTTGTCAATGCATGCACCATCCTCTCCTAGGGTGCTACCTCCAAACTTCATTATTGTAACCGATCCCAACTAATTATCTTGAAAATGGAATAATCTATACCTTATATTAGGCAACCTGTTAGTCCAATTATCTACTGGTTAATTTATGATTGTCATCTTATCCTTTTAGGAGATCACAAACTACTTGAGATCAAATAATCGGAGATATTGATGAGCAATGGATACAATCAAAATCTTCGTAAATAAGGTTATACAAATATTTGAAGTGAATAATTCTAATTCCGTCAAGTTATCTATATTTTCCATTTTAACCCTCATTTTCATCTCCAGTTTCTTACATCAGACTTCCTTTTCTTCTCTATCTGACGGTACCACTAGACCACAATATCTGTACGACAATGCAAATTTGATAAATAACAAGTACAGACCGTTGATTGATGGGTATCTTCGTAACTTGGACAGGCAAACCTCCTCAGAAATAGTAATATACACTATTCCAAGTTTCATTGGTCACGGAATAAAGAAAGACGGAGTAGAAATCAATGACAGGGACACTCTTGCAAATTATTTGTTTAATGAAGTTACTTTGGATGGAATGAAGGGGATCGGAAAAAAAGGGAACGATAACGGTGTTCTGATATTATTTTCCTCTGAGCGTGATGCGGCTGGAGGGTCAATGAGAATAGAAGTAGGTAGAGGACTGGAGGGAAACATTACCGATGGGGCTGCTGGCGCAATCCTAGACTCTTATCTTGTTCCGGCAAGACAAGATTATGAAGCAACACGAGATCTCGAAGTTCTTGATAAAGCATTCCTAACTACAGTGATAGCACTTGGACAGAAGATTGGTTATAACAACGAGGATCAGATATATCGAGAATATGAATCCAGCTCACAGGCAGACTCTTGGCAGGTCTTAATACCATTCATAATTGTTATTTGCTTTGTTGGTTTGTCAATCTATTTAGGTAGAAAGCGCAGAGGTAGAGGATTTGGTCTAGGCGGACGGGGCAGAGGCGGATTAGGAGGCAGCGGATTTGGCTTGGGAGGAATTCTGGGAGGCGGACTAGGTTGGTCAAGTGGCGGGGGTTCAGCAGGAGGTAACATCAGTAGAGGTTGGGGTGGCGGCGGTGGCACTTCTGGCGGCGGCGGCGCAGGGAGATAACAATCACACTTTTTGTTTTGGCGGATGAAATAATGCAGTGTGTTTAATAAGGTCCTTTGAATTGAAAAAGTCATAGTGATATGATGTGAGAACTGCAATAAAAGTTGGTATCGGAATTGTAGTACTAGTGATTATAGTACTTGCAAGTCTCTATTCTATGTATATATCAGGATATAACGGCGTACAGGCAAAAGATGAATCTGTTAAAAAAAGAGCTGCAGACGTAGACACCCAACTACAAAGGAGATATGACCTAATACCCAATTTGGTATCGTCAGTCAAGGGCTATATGCAGTTTGAACGTCAAACATTAGAGGATATTACTGAGCTTAGATCACAATGGATGAAAACACCAGATACGACCCAACGCGTTAACCTAAGCAATCAACTTGAAGCTACTCTGAGCAAGATCATTGCAACTTATGAGGCATACCCTGAGCTAAAGTCCGATAGTACGGTAACAAGATTAATGGATGAATTGGCTGGTACCGAAAATAGAATTTCTGTTAGCAGGACAGCATACAATGATGGTGTAAGAGATTATAATCTTCATATTCGAACATTTCCAAATAATGTGTTTAATGAGAATGGCTTTCTTGGTGCAAAAGCTTGGGGCTATAAACAGTATCCTCAGTATGAAGCCACGCTTCCAGCCAGAACCGTAGTACCTCAGGTCAACTTAACTCTAACTGGTTAGCTGATTGACAAAAATAACCAGAGACATATTTTACCTTTTACTAGTAAAGATTGCATTTGAAGTGGAACCTACATTCTTCAAATTCTGAGCAAGAGGAATTGTCAGAGGGTGTCTTCATCTTTTTTGATTCTGAAAGCAAATATGGATTGAATAAACGTTCTCGATTATGGTATTAGATACACGAGAAAACTTGTAGCAACTACCGCAGCCACAATTAGAATAGTTATTACTATTCCCTTTTTAGTTGCTTTTTTCTTACCTCTCGGAATGTCGCTATTTTCTGACAAATACTACCAGTAAAATTTCTTACTATATAAGCATATAAACATAAACGAGTCAAAATATTTTTAATCTATTGAATACTGAAGGCGTAAGTTCTAGAGAATGTATAGTAACTTGTGACCAATGTCATAAAACATTCTATTTTCATCGTGATTACGCAAAACACTTGCCTTGCTACGTTAGACAGTCGAAACTGAAACTTTACGATCAGCCTAGAAGTTTGTAGATTCTCATTTTGTAGAATCGTGTTAATACATTAAATCTAACATATATTCAGATTGGCTGGTGCATATGAAGTGAAATACACCAACCAATTTAAGTCAATGAAGACTTCATCGATAGACATTATTGATAATATTTAATGACTTTCCCAAATCTCTCCCAATTTAGACCCCAAACTTACCACCTACACACTAAACCCCGACAAGTTACCAGAACTGTTCATCCGACGAAACTTTACAGTCACATGCATTTAATCAATCAGCCACTAACTTGACAGAACCGTCATTTAGATAGGCAATGGTAGGTTATCAGTCGAAATGCAACACCTTAACCAATCAGTCGGGATCGCAACAGAACTTTAAACGTAAAAAACTAAATATATCGCTAGCGATATTACTAGTGATATGTTATCTAATTGGCTAGCCAGGGTAGGCAGTGCTATTCCAAGAGGCTTTTCAAGGCATTACATTCTTGGTCTACTAGAAGAGGAACCTATGACTGGAAAGGAAATCATTGATAAAGCTATTTTGCAAAGTGGAGGAAGATGGAAACCTTCTCCAGGTTTGATCTATCCAATGTTAGGGAGATTGTTAGAAGAAGGCCTGATAAGCGAGACAGAAAGCGGTAAATACAAGATCACGTCGAGGGGTATAGATACAGCAGCAGACGCAGACTCAGTTCACAATATTATGCAAAAGCAGTTAGATGTGGTTATGAGAGTTGGTAACGTTGGCAAGTTTATGGCTATGGATATGATAGACAGGTTGTCAGATATTGGTCTATCTTTGAGTTCTAATTTGGACAAAATGACTGAACAAGAAAGAGAAAAGTATAAACAGTTTCTGGTTAGCGAACTTAAGAAACTACAACAACAAGAAACCAAGAAAGACGAATTAAGAATAGATTCCGACTGAAGTGCAATTACTGAAATAATCAGGTAGATTTATCATGGTATTTGAATCTGTAAAAAGGGTCAATGAATTAGTTAAACGAATGAGTATTTTAGAAGAAAGTATTGCAGTCGAGACTGAATACATTAAGCAAGTTTACTCGAAGGCAAGTAAATCGATGTCAGATTCACAGCATTACTTTTTAAATGGGGTACAGGCTTCTCCAGTCACAAAATCCTATTTATTGACCAAAAAGGGTATCGAAGTTGTCGGAGAAGAAGCCGTACCAATCCCAGCCTTTATTGATCAAGCGCTTAACTTTGCAAATTATCCCAAGAGAAAGATTGAAGTTTTGATGGTTCTTGCCAAGCATTTGGAAGCAATGCCGATGAATTTATCATAGGATATTGTACGTGACTGTACAGCTATAACGTCATGCTTATAATAGTCCAAGCAATTGTTTTAGGTTAACCACTGAAAAAATATAGTACTAATATCTCTTGAGTATTTCCATGAAACCTGTGTTTAACTTGTGCCGGAACATAAATGAAAAGATCTTTTTTTATTTCATGTGACTTATTTCCGATTTCTATGAATCCATCTCCTTCCAAGACAAAATAGACCTCATCTGTTGAATGTGGTTCCTGTGTATCAATTTCGCCTGGTCTTAATCTTAGAATACCGGCCTGTAAATGCTCGAGATCAAAGAAAGTAAGAAAGTCTGAATTGTCCAGATCCATTTTAGAACACAGCTTTCGTATTTCAATTACCTTTTCTTTCATTAACCTCCATTTCATTACGGGTTAACTTTAAGATGATCATGAAAATCAAATTGCAGATTATAATACTAGTAGAATAGTCAGATTTCGATTATAGTCAATTCTAATCTGCTTTACATTCAAAATCATTTGACGGGATGTTCCGACAATATGCATTCGTGGAGGATTGACGAGATACCATAAATTTTTGATAAAAAAATTCTATGATTTTTTCTAGCAAATATTAAGTGAAGCATTGTATATTACCTATTTAGGAATTAGATTCTTGCATTCATTTATCCAATTATCTTATTAATTTTGTTGAAGCATTCTAAATATACTTAATATTAAATCTCATATTGCTTGAACACAAACAAAAAATATCATTCATCAGCAATTTGCCTCCTGCTATCTATTCTTATTATCACAGTCTTTGTCTCTTTCCAATCTTCACAAATGATATTTGCATCTGGGATTACTATTTATTCTCATTTTTGGATGAATTACGAAGAAGGCTTTAAATCGCCCTATTTTGAATACTGCGGGATTTTTGAGTCCTGTTTAAGGAACGATATCAGGATATTTCCATTCACGCCTCTAACTACCCACGCACAAGACTCTGAGCAAAACAGCGAAGATCCATTCAAAAGTACTAGTCCCGTGAGTGCAATCCCTGCATCATCCATAATACCTTTTGAGTTACCTTTTCCATAATTGGTAACTAATAAATATAAAGGCTAAGGGCATATTAGGTCTTCCCCTACAATTAGTATTCGATCTTGTAGATTAAATTATAATTGTGTGGATCTGTTTATTGGATGTTTTCATTTATTTAATCTAGGGACTTTTGAGAAGATTTTCTCTTGCCCAAACGTATAGTGGAATTATGGGGTGCTCGAATGGTAGTTCGTCTTGTTCCTTATTGTAGCCAAGCATAACTATCTTGCCCGATAATAGACTCCGAAGGTCATGAATCAATTCGTTATCCTTTAGCGGTCCATAACAGAAAAATGAATACTTTTGGTTATAGAATGATACGTGCTGTGAAAAGCATTCAGATAATATTACGGGGTCATTTATGATTGCCTTATCATTTATCTCGGATACAACTTTATTATGATTTTTATTTTTATCAACAGTTATTTGTAATTGCCTGCGTATGTAATTATCTCGACAAATTCTGAATCGAATAAAGATTTTGGACCATTTTTGTACTTTTCAATGCTATGCTCTAATGTTTCAATCGTCTTGTTTGCAACTGCAAGAACTTTGTCGGGATGAGCTAGTACTGCGTTATTTCTTCCATATAGATATAAAAGTGATATTAATTCGTCCTTCCTAACAAAAGGAAAATCGAGACTACCCCCCATAAAGGAGGAAATCCTATCTGAAATGTCTTCAGGGAAAATCATTGTCATATGAAGATCGAAGTGTGACATGACGATACTTGTCAGCAATATTATTTAGATAATTATGTTTATAGGAGTGAATGAGAGGAGACTTAGTAAATGTCTACAATTGATTACTCAAAGTCTGTTCATTTAATTGTACATGGACAGCGTGATCTGATAGATACTCTAAAGCATAAACTAGTCTCACTGGGTTTTTCAGAGGAAAAGTTACTGCCCGCCTCATTAGAAAAAACTGGGAATATCGGTGAATATGTTGCGATGGCTTGGCCACCAATGCGCGCCACTGAAGTTATCATTAATGAAATAACAGGAATAAAGAATTCAGAGACAAAAGAGAATCCAATTGGCGCTTGGTCCAATATTGAAAAAAAAGAGATCTCAAGAATTCCATTATCTTGAATAAAAGTAAAGCCAGCGCTTTTATATTTGACAATTTTTTTTCTAGTATTTTATTTCAAATTATTAAATAGTTCTTCCCAATATGGCAAAAGTGTGCGATATGCTTTTAGCCTTAGAGAACGTAATTATGATAATGAAGAATAATATTTGCACCTTATGCAACACACAGACATCTACTAAGGAATGTCCTAGTTGTGGAAAACCGGTATGCAAAGAATGCGTGAAGAGCTTTCCATTTTCTGAGGACCTATGTATAGAGTGCGCATCAAAAGTTAAGGCTGGATTGGGTGGCATGAGAAAGGACGAGGAAATCTTCTAGACCTCATTTTGTCGTGCTGGTATAGCCTTAAAACCAACAATAGAATTGTTACCTATTATGGTATTATTCAGAACTATCAGTATTGGCTTTCCTATAACCATGTGTGAATTGTGGATCGTAAACCTTTGAAAATTCGTAGCTACTTGGGTTAATAACATTTCCAACGATAATTATTGCGGTTTTGGTTATCTTGGCCTCATTCACCTTTTCAGCAATGTTGTCAAGAGTTCCAACTATTATTTTCTCATCATCCCATGTAGCTCGGTAAATGACGGCAACAGGAGTTGAAGTTTGATAGACTCCTCCCCTAAGTAGTTCATCCACAATGTTTCTTATCAGGTGAACACTTAGATAAAAAGCCATAGTCGCGCCGTGCGTAGCCAAGTTAGAAATTCTTTCTCGATCTGGAACAGGAGTCCTAAGCTCTGCCCTCGTAATAATAAGCGTTTGAGTAATTCCAGGAAGAGTTAATTCTAAATTTAGTGAAGAGGCCGCACCTAAGATGGCGGTTATTCCTGGAACAACTTTACAACGTATGCCGTCGGTATCCAGTTTATCAATTTGTTCTCTTATTGTGCTAAATAGTGCTGGGTCTCCGTCGTGAAAACGAATTGCAAGTTTTCCCTGCTTGGTCGAATCCCTTAATATTTCATAAATCTTGTTTCTATCTATTAGAGCTGCGTCATGAAGGACTGCATCTTTTTTGGCATATTCAAGGAGTTTTGGATTGAGTAACGATCCCGAATATACGACGACATCTGCATTTTCCAATAATTTTTTTGCTTTCAGCGTTATAAGCTCAGGATCTCCTGGTCCCGATCCAACAAAGTAAATAGTGTTAGGTTCAATCATTTTTTCTGGCCACCATTATTGAAAAATACTTGCCAGCGGGATTTTTAACGTTTCGTAAATCTTTTAATTTCTTTGTTTCTAAAATTTCTTCATCCACAGATACGTCCTGAGCTATAGTAATGACAGAGTTATCGTTAAAACCGGTTTCATAGAGAATTTCTACCACGCTATCGAAGTATCTTCCGTCCTTAAGAAAAATTATTGAATCACATGATGCCACGGTATGTCTTATTTTATTCAGGTCATAGCATGCAGGAACGATACCAAGAGTTTGATCACCTTCCACAAGACTCATTTTTGCCTGGGCTGCGAATGCAAAAAATGACGGAACTCCGGGGATGATTTCAATTTCTATATCATTATAGCTTTCCCTGAATTCTTTGTGAAGATGATTCCAGGTACTGTATAATGAAGGATCGCCTACAGTCAAGTATACGCATTTTTTTCCAGAATGCACAGCTTGAGCTATTAACTGCGAATTTGTTTTCCACTGTAATTTTAGAGAATCTTTATCCTTTATCATAGGAAAAATGAGGTTTGTAATACTGGTGGTTGCTTCGTCTACGTATTTTTTTACTATTGATAAGGCAATACTAGGCTTGCCTTCCTTGGAAGTCGGCGTAAATATGGCATCTGCATTCTTGATCCTATCCACGGCTTTCACTGTCAGTAAATCAGGATCGCCAGGCCCACACCCTATGCATGAAAGCTTCATGTTTTCAGTTGTAAAAAATGAGTTATTTAAAGTAAAGATGCAGCTAGCTGTATGTTCAACTCAGGACAAAGCAGATACGGTGAATCATTAGAATGAGTAGTTCACATTTTAGTTGCAGACAAAATCAGAATTGGATTTCTAGATACGAGCATTGTCCCGCTTGGAAAATCTTTCCCTTTTGATATTATAACTTGAGTAACCTCAATTTCGTGCATTTTTTGCTTCTTGAGGGACTTTAGGGCATTGTACATTGTTTCAATAAGGATGGTGTCAATGACCAATCTTCCGTCCTTCCTTAATTTAGATACACAAAGCTCGATAATTTTTTCAGTTTTACCCTTTGTTCCCCCTATAACGATTGCGTTAACAGTTGGCAATGAAGGTAAGATCTCTTCTGCCTTGGAATGAATTAGTTTCGCGGATACCCCAAATTTATCCAGATTTTTCCTTGTTAATTCTATGGCGTTTTTATCCGCATCAATTGCATATACATTTTTAGAATTTACTTGAAGGCAAATCTCAACGGTGATACTACCACTCCCGGATCCTACATCAATAACAGAATAGCCACTCCTGAGGCGTAATTTACTCAATACAATTGAGCGTATCTCCTCTTTTGTGATGGGGACCTTTTCTGACCGTTCAAACAATTCATCCGGTATGCCTGGCGTTGAATAATTCCATATCATTGTGTCTACATGAAGAACTTTTGAATCAAAATCTTTTAAACTGTTCTCTCATGCGTGTAAACCAGTATATGTGACAATCAAGAACATTAATAGTAAAAAGATAAATGGAAAGATCCCATTGGTAGGAATTTTTTTCCTGTCTTCAGTCTTCACTCTCAAGCCAATTCTTTTTGCAATGACATATGATATAATATAGAAAAAGAGTCCAAGTGCTATTATTATTGGTATGGACGCCGAGTAATTTGAAGGATTAAGGATAAAACCAAGGACAACACCGCAGATTACGCCTGTCAAGGCTCTCATATAATATATCTTATCGAGTTGTTCCAATTACTTTTTTCACATTAAATGCAGGTTTAATTCCTTTCGATTGTAAATTTGAATTTTTTATTTTAATTAATATTCATCCTCGTTAAAATCACTTGTATGGAATTATCAGGTATTGAGCTTCATTACCTCGTAAACAAGATTAGTTCAAAGATAACGTCTAGTTACTACGTTAGCAATATATCCTCTATTACAAAAAATTCGATTCTTTTGAAATTACATCATCCCACGGAGTCGGATATCAATCTTGTAGTTTCAACCAAGGGGATATGGATTACAAGCAAGAAATACAAGCAAATGGAAGAGCACCAGCTTCAGAGCATACTGAGTCGCGAAATCGAAAGGGCTAAAATAAGCTCTGTATCGCAGCCTGGAAGCGAGAGAATTTTCTTTCTTCATTTTACAAGTAAAGACAATAAAGAAAGGAAATTAGTAGTTGAAATTTTCGGAAAGGGGAATATTGTTTTATGCGATGAATCGATGAAGATCCTCTGGATTCTGAATACTGTCGAAGTAAGGCACAGAATATTGAAGACAGGGCTAGAATATGTTCTGCCACCAAATAGAGGTGAAGACGTTTTTCAAATTTCCTTCGAGGGAATGAAAAAGAGCAGAGACACGCAACCAGAAAATACGGATTTAGTAAGATGGTTAGGCAAATGTACGTCTTTACCAAGAAAGTATGTGGAAGAAATATTACTACATTCGGGAATTAGCGCAAAGTATGCAAACTACCTTAGCGACAATGATGTAGAGATTATTTACGACAAGACCAAAGAAATTACAAGTAAAGTCATAGATGAAACAAATCATGAACCATCAATCATAGTGGACAAACTCGGTTTAGCAATTGACGCATCGCCTATTGTTATGTCGGGTGATTCTAATGCCAAGAAGGTTGAATCATACATGGATGGAATAGATCAAGTACTTAGCAACGAAATAATTTCAATCGGGAGGAGTCTGAAAACCGAAGAAACAGACAGAAAAATTTTAGAACTTGTACATGATTTAGAAGAACAAAACAAAGCTAAAGCGCAAGTAATTACTAGATCGCAAAATCTCAGAAGAGTTGCCCATGAACTAATGAATCTTTCTTCTATGGGTATCGTAGATATGAACGATAGTGCGGTAAGAAGCCTCTTGGAAAATAATGACTCTAATGTTGTAATGGAAAATGGCATTACCTATTGGATTATAGAGAATGAACGAATCAAGTTTCAATCAAGTATCCCAAAATTTTCATCCCTATTATTTTCCAGAGCCAAAGAATTGGAGCGAGGATCTATTAACATAGACAAAGCTAGCGAAGAGCTGAGATTGAGAGTTGAAAAACTACAAAATCAAACACAAAAAATTCATGAAAAAATTCAATTCAGCAAATTAGAATCAAAACAGTGGTATGAGAGATATCGTTGGTTTGTTACTAGTGATGGATATTTAGTAATAGGTGGCAGAGATGCGTCTTCGAATTCTGCCATTATTCGTAAGTACATGACTGAAAATGATATTATCTTTCATGCAGAAATTCATGGTTCGCCTTTTTTCCTAGTAAAGAATGTTAAGAATCAAGAAAAACAAGATAGCAGCTATGTCGAGGAGACTGCCCAAGCAACAGTATCATTTAGCAGAGCATGGAAGGATGGATTATCAAGCGGAGATGCGTACTGGATATTCCCTAATCAGGTAAAGAAAGGAGCTCCAACGGGTCAATTTCTTCCAAAAGGTTCTTTTGTCATTGAAGGAAAGAGAAATTTTTGCAGAGGTATTGAATTAAAACTTTCAATAGGGCTAGTACAGATTGAAAAAAAATATTCAATTGTTTGTGGACCCTTGAATGCCGTCAGAAAACGAAGCTTGGTATATTCCTCATTGTTACCCGGTGGGACCGATTCAATGAATCTTGCAAAGAAAGTTAAAAGTGAATTCGTAAGAGCAATTTCTGAATTTGATCAGAGTCTCGCAGAATATTGTAAAAAGATATCCTTGGATGAATTTATAAGAATGCTACCTACAGGACAATCTAAAATAGAGCGAGCGGAAAGGGGGCAAGCCATCAATGATATTATCAAAGAATGAATGAAATCAAGTTAGTTAAATCTATTTTTTTTACCTCCCGTCTTTTTGAACCATCAAATTGTAAAAATGGAGATTAGAAAGACAATTAAACCAAATATCCTAAATTATATTGTGCCAAAAAAACTAGTGGAAAATACAGATGCAAACATGACAACAAGAGTGCTTGTAAGGGATATTATGAACAGCCCCGTAATCACTGCTATTCCCAGCGATACCATTGCTGACATCGCAATGAAAATGAAAGAGCATACGATTGGCAGTGTAATTATAGCTGAAAATGAAAAACCCGTTGGAATTGTCACTGACTGGGACATTGTATCAAAGGTTGTGGCGAGCAATTTGGAGCCATCATCTGTTGCGGCAGTAAAAGTAATGCAACCAATTCACACCGTCGAAGCAGGAGAAGGTATAACTGAGGCAGCGCGGATATTAAGAAAAAATAATATCAAGAGATTGGGTGTTGTTTACAAAGACAGACTAGCAGGAATAATTTCAAGTTCCGACGTTATCGCTGTAACTCCAGAACTAGTCGATGTAGTGTCAGAAAAGGCTGCCATGATTAGAGGGGAGATTGGTAGACCGGCATCTACTGTGTCTGGATATTGTGATGAATGTGGAGATTGGTCAGATGTGCTAAAGTATTCTGAAGGAACATTTACCTGCGAAGTATGCAGGGGTTTATAATTACATCATAACAAATGCAAAAGTGAATTATGATTCCAACTGATATTCACATAATAACGGTTTATCCGGAATTCAGACAATCTACCTAAATTATTTTTCTTTTAATTGGGATCCTACTTGCGATTCATCAAAAGATTAAAATCACGTAGTTCTGAAAAAGTCAATGAATGAGTTTAAATTCTTTAGAAAGAACCATTGATAAAGTTCTCTCACAAAAAGAATCAGAATTAATTTCTGACATTGATTCTGCACTTCAGAATTCATTAAAAAATTTAGAATCTTCCAAGAGCACTCTTCAAGTTGAATATGACGCTATTATTGAATCATCAAAAAAACAGGCTGAAAATTTAAAACGACAAATAATAGGATCTAGCACCCTGAACGCCAGGAACAAAGAGCTCATCATAATCGAATCGGCAATTGATGAAATTTTTACTAAAGCAAAGGAAAAACTTACCCAAAGTAATAATGAAAAAAATTATGAAAAATTGCTGACCAGGATGATACAAGACAGTGTTTCAAAGTTAGGTTCTGATATTGTCATACAATGCAATAAAACCGACCAAAAGCTAGTTAGGAAGATATCCTCACAAGAATCAACCGGCAAAAATATGAAAATAAGTGTATCCGACGATTTTCTAGATATGATCGGCGGAATAAAAGCGACTTCAGTGGACGGAACAATGACATTGGATAGCACACTGGATTCTAATATTGAAAGTCTCAAACCTTTAATAAGGAAAGACATAGTCCAACTGCTTAGAGGGGAGAAAAAGTAGATGGTGGCAAAAGGAAGAATAGTATGGGTTAGCGGTCCAGCAGTTAAGGCTGATGGAATGTCAACTGTAAAAATGTATGAGACGGTGGAGGTTGGCGATGCAAAACTAATTGGAGAAGTTATCAGATTAACTGGAGACGTAGCGTTTATTCAAGTCTATGAATCAACATCTGGCCTCAAACCGGGCGAAGATGTAATCGGTACAGGTCAGCCACTTTCGGTCCTTCTCGGTCCAGGAATTATTGGAAGGATTTATGATGGTATACAAAGACCATTGGATGAGATTGCTGAAAAGTCAGGAGCATTCATTGGTAGAGGGATTACTACAAGCCCTGTTGATATGAAGAAGAAACACAGATTTAATCCCTTAGTAAAAAAAGATGATACTATTTTTGGAGGTTCAGTCCTTGGGACAGTAGAGGAAACGCCTTTGTTAACTCACAAAATATTGGTGCCTCCAAATTATCCTGAGGCGACTCTTACTGATATTGCCAAGGAAGGAGAGTATGATTTAGAACATGTCATTGGACAGGCCAGTAGCAAGAACGGAGACAAAATTCAATTAAAGATGTATCATAAATGGCCAGTTAGGAAACCACGTCCATATGCAGAAAGATATGATCCTACAGTACCGCTGGTTACCGGTCAGAGAATCATTGACACTTATTTCCCTATAGCAAAAGGTGGAACGGGTGCTATTCCAGGCGGATTTGGCACAGGTAAAACTGTTACACTACATCAAATAGCTAAATGGGCAGATTCCAAGGTAGTAGTCTACATTGGTTGTGGAGAACGAGGAAATGAAATGACAGAAGTTCTTGTTGAATTTCCACATTTAATTGACCCCAGATCTCAGAGACCATTAATGGAAAGAACAGTACTTGTAGCTAATACTAGTAACATGCCTGTTGCCGCTAGAGAGGCATCAATCTACACTGGTGTTACTATGGCAGAGTATTATCGGGACATGGGCTATGACGTAGTTCTTGTGGCTGATTCTACAAGTAGATGGGCAGAGGCACTCAGAGAGATGTCAGGTCGTTTGGAAGAAATGCCAGCAGAAGAGGGTTATCCTTCGTACTTGGCTTCAAGACTCGCAGAATTTTACGAAAGAGCAGGACGAATCAGAGCACTTGGGTCACCAGATCGTACCGGATCCGTGACATTGGTTGGTGCAGTATCTCCATCTGGAGCAGACTTTACCGAACCAGTAACAACTCACACAATTAGATTCATCAAGACTTTTTGGGCGCTGGATACCAGATTAGCATACTCAAGACATTATCCGTCAATTAATTGGATGCAGTCTTATTCTGGATATCTTGAAGACATATCTAAGTGGTGGAAAGAAAACGTAAGTCCTGATTGGTATGATCTGAGAGCAGAATCCTACCATATACTGCAGCGTGAGGATACACTAAAAGAAATTGTTAGATTGTTGGGACCTGAGGCGCTTCCCGACGAAGAGAAACTTGTTCTAGAAGTTGCCAGAATGCTAAAGATTGGAATACTGCAACAAAATTCTTTTGATAAAGTCGATACTTATTGTGGTCCGGCGAAACAATTGAAATTGGTTAGATTGATGGTAAAGTTTTACAAAGAAGCACAAAAGGCTCTAAAGGAGGGAAAATCCTTAGCAGATATCAGAGCACTGCCAATAATTACCACTCTATTAAAGGCAAAGTTTGAAGTTACAGATGAGGAGATTTCAAAGTTAGATGCAATAGACAAGCAGTTATCCGATTCGTTCAAAGGTAACATTGAGGAGGTAAAGGTCTCTGTCTAAAACTACTGGGATAGAATATACGAAAATTGCTGAAATAAAAGGACCACTTATGGTAGTAGATGGTGTAACTACAGCATCATTTGACGAACTGGTGGAAATTGAAACAAATGAAGGTGAAAGAAGATTAGGAAAAGTTCTTGAAGTTGGAATGGGCAAAGCAGTAGTTCAGGTTTTTGAAGGAACAACGGGTCTGGCTATAACTGGAACAAAAGTAAAATTTCTCGGAAAAACTATGACCATGCCAGTCTCTCAAGAACTACTAGGACGAGTGTTCGATGGTCTTGGAAGACCAAATGATGGCTTACCTGATCCTGTTGCTGATAAATTCCTTGACGTGAACGGAGAGCCAATGAATCCACAGAGCCGAGAATATCCAACTTCATTCATTCAAACCGGAGTATCTGTTATTGACGGAATGCTAACACTTGTGAGGGGTCAAAAATTGCCTATTTTTTCTGGGTCTGGAATGTCACACAATATATTGGCAGCACAAATTGCACGACAAGCTACTGTTGTAGGGACCAACGAAGACTTTGCTGTAGTATTTGCGGCTATTGGTGTTCAGTACTCTGAAGCACAGTACTTCAAAAGGAGCTTGGAGGAATCAGGTGCTTTGAGAAGAAGTGTCTTGTTTATTAATCTCGCAGATGATCCTGCAATTGAAAGAATCATAACTCCAAGAGTGGCCTTGACTGTAGCAGAGTATCTTGCATTTGATCTAGGTATGCATGTATTGGCAATACTAACTGATATGACCAATTATGCCGAAGCCCTGAGGGAAATCAGCGCCGCTAGAGAAGAAGTTCCTGGAAGAAAAGGATATCCTGGATATCTCTATACTGATCTGGCAAATAATTATGAGCGAGCAGGGAGAATTAAAGGAAAGAGCGGTAGTGTTACTCAAATGCCGATATTATCAATGCCCGCAGATGACATTACACATCCTATACCTGATTTGACTGGTTACATTACGGAAGGACAAGTTGTCCTGGGAAGAGACCTTTTTAGAAAGGGAATATATCCACCGGTCAATGTTATGATGTCACTTTCTAGATTAATGAAGGATGGTGTTGGAGAAGGAAAAACTAGATCAGATCATATGGAGGTTGGCAATCAGTTATACGATGCTTATTCTAGAGCCCAAGAGGTAAGAGCACTTGCAGAGATTGTAGGAAAGGCGGGTTTGACCGGAGTTGATTTGAAATATCTTGACGCTGGGGATAATTTTGAGACGCATTTTCTAAAGCAAAGTCCTGATGAAAATAGAAGTTTGGATGAAACGCTGAGCAGGGCATGGGATATATTGGCTACTTTACCAGAAGGGGAACTAACTAAAATTAAAGACAAACATATTCAGCAGTATTATAAGGGAAACAAGTAAACTATAGTACATCGAAATGTCATTTGGGAAAAATGTTACTGCAACGAAGATAGAACTGATAAAGATAAGGAGATCGTTGCAAGTTAGCAGTATGGTTCACAAAATACTTGATGACAAACGAGAAGTGTTACTAAAAAAAATCGATGAAATGATAGAAGAAGCTAATAAAACGAGAGGTGATATCTGGTCTCCACTTTCTGATATTTACTCTGCAGTATATGATTCATACATGTCGCTTGGAACATCGACACTTGAATCAATTTCAGATTCGACTCCGGGTATAATGGAAGTAAATGTTGATGTGAGAAGGATCGTTGATGTGAAAATTCCCACTTTACAGATAAAAACAAAACAAGGTGGTCAGGACCTCTCCTACGGATTTTCAGAAACAAACGTCTATGTTGACAAGGCATCTAAACAGATAAAGAATATGCTACCGCAGATTTGTAAGGCAGCCGAGTATGAAAATGCTATTTTCAGTCTAGCAAAGGAACTTGAAAAAACTCAAAAATTAATCAATGCGCTTGAATTTGTTATAATTCCACAGTATCAGCATGCGATTGCATTCATTAAGGGAACATTGGAAGAACGTGAGAGAGAAGAATTTGTAAGACTGAAAAAAGTAAAAGTTGTTTTAGATAAGAAAAAGAATATAGAGTGGGCGTAATAATGCATATTGATGGTTGCAAGTAAAATGGAGGCTGATATTATTGCAGAGTATTTTAAGAAATCAAAACAAAATTTACAATCAGAACACGATTCAATGATACAGGATGTAAAACAAGATATTTCTTCCTACAAGAAAAAGGCTTTGTCCAATGCTTAAGTAATACAAGTTAATCTTCGTCAAGTTCCAAAACACATTTTGACCAATTACAGTAGTTAGAAATATTCTATCGATTAGAATCTCTTAATGATATTGGATAGTACAAGTTACAACTCTTCCGTATTTACAACGCAGTGAATTCGGACATCATGCAACTTTCTTAGTTATAATTAAATATGGCCTTCAATTTCGAACCAATGTATGATGGGTGTTAACAGAAACAAGGTTAGTGTTATTCTTCTGACCATCGCTATGACTTTTAGCATACTATTCTTGTATAACAATTGGGCATTTGCACAAGCTAGTAAAACAGAAGGTACTTCGGACGCCGGATCAAAGTTTATAGGTGCAGGAATGGCCTTTGGCCTTGCGGCTGCCGGATCAGGAATAGGATTGGGTTTTGTGGGTGCCGCTGGTTTGGCAGCAATAAGCGATAATCCAAAAATAATCTAGAGTCTTCATATTTGTCGGTATGGTAGAATCCATTGCTATCTATGGTATTGTAATGATGTTCATTATCTTGGGACAATGAGTAACTGCAAGATCCTCAAAACATTTTTCGTAAAGGCAAAAAGCTGATATCGTAAAGTAGTACTAGATTGCAGCCAATTTCTTGAAATGGCTGCAAGAAACATATCATAACCAAGTGGAAAATCAAATTTAGAATATCAAAGTAAGTTGAATTAAAGTAATTACAAAACGTAATTTTTGAATTATTGAAACGAAGAAAAGGGAAAGATTTTAAGGAGAATAATAATCAAAAAACTCAATACAATGGGGCAAGCCAAACTCTTAAAGACAACTTTGATTCTGCCAAGAGTTGAAACGCACGACGCCGTAAGTAAATTGGCAGAATTAGAATGGTTTCATCCATTGCAGAATCCTTCTGAACATGGTAATCCTTATTTTGATGATCTTTTGTTGAATGCTCAGAAGTTATTTCAAGAGATTGACGATGTCATAAGATCTTTGGGAATACCCCTTGAAACTGGTGTCATGGCCGCTCTCTTTAAGGGCGCTCCCCAGGAAAAGACTGATTACAAGATAGACGATATTCAAAATTTCATTGTTGAATTAGAAAAGAAAAGTAAAGTTCTACTAGAAGAACCAATATCGTTACTCAAGATCCAGCAACAAATAGAAAAGGAACTTGAAGAGTATCGTAATGCCCTGGACGCAATCGGAAGTGCTTCAAAGCTTAAAATGGAATTATCAGAACTACGTAGGCTGAAAACATTTTTTGCAGAAATTTTTATTGTAAATTCCAAGGATATTAAGGAAATTCAAAATAGTTTGAGTGATCTGATAGTCCATCCCTTCAAACTTAACGATGAGAAATCCTCTATTACGGTCATAGGCTCACAGGAAGATTCAGAAAAAATCATGAAGGTGCTTAGAAGCTTCAATGTGCATCCCATACAAATTCCACCTGATTTGCCACAAAATCCAGGTATCGCTTTTGACCATTGCCAAAGGACCTGCAAGGAACTGGAAAAAAAATCTTCTGAAATTGTTAAGAAAATTGAAAAGTTGAAGGTATCACTCTTGCCCAAATTACTTTCACTGTATGAATCATCCAAGGTCACAAAAGATATTTTGGAGGTAACTAGAAAGCCAGGAGGAACAAAGAATTTTGCCCTTATTCAGGGATATATTCCAGACGGCATGGAGAAAAAGTTTAAAAATCTCACAAAAAGTTATGTCTCTATTGCCGAGCCGGCTAGTTTAGATAAGGATTCTAGCAATCAACTTCCAACGCTACTTCTCAATAACAAGTATGCAAAGACATTTGAAGTAATAACTGAGACCCAGGGACTTCCTAATTATGGTGAAGTAGATCCGACTCCAATTATTGCTTTCGTATGGCCCGTTTTTTATGGCATTATGTTTGCAGATTTGGGACATGGCCTTCTGCTTTTTGGATTGGGAATGTTCTTACGGTACAGAGCAAATGGAAGTCTAAGGACTTGGGCAACATTATTGGCTGCAAGCGGTGCAGCTGCCAGCATTGCAGGGGTAGGAACAGGAGAATTTTTTGGATTTCACATGGATGAGATCGCTATATTAGCACCCATATTTGCGCCATTGGATGGTCTAGTGGGAGCTCTAAATGTTTCAGAATTAACATTTGAACAGGTAATAAAGATACTGAAAGTGTCCGTTGCTATTGGTATCATACACTTGATGATGGCATTGTTTCTAAGACTTAGAGCTGATATCCTCGAAAGAGACAAACTTATCGTTCTAACACATGATATTCCTACTATAATACAATTTCTTGCCATAGTAGCATTGATTCTTGCCGCGATAGGTTCAGGATATGATATAATAGGTATGTTTGGAATAACCGGTGTTACTCATAATGAACCGGTACCGTGGTTGACATATTTATTCGGGAACTGGGTAACAGTAGACTTGGTTGCCAAAGCCACCCCTCCTATAATCATTGCAACTGCGGGAATCATGATTTACGGCGGAAAAAAAGAACAAGAACTAACTGCAAAACATGGTCATGATGAAGGAGGAGGATTGATGGGAATTGTTATTGAGGTCATACTAGTAAGGATAATTGAAGTTCTTTCTAATGTGATCAGTTATACCAGACTTGGAATTATGCTGTTGGTACACGCTGCTCTCTTGGTAACGGTCAATCAATCATACGAGCATGGAGGCGGATTAGCAGTTTTGATTGGAGGCAACATAGGAATCATGCTTATAGAAGGATTAATTGTATATATTCAGACAATTAGGTTACATCTTTACGAATGGTTTCCAAAATGGTATAGAGGCGAAGGAGTTGAATTCAAGAAATTAATTCCAAAGATGCTATATTCGAATCTTGTCTGGCCAGAAAAACGATCTAGTTAGATACAGAAAAATATTTTTCATAGTTATTAGTTTTAGGCCGATCCACACTTGAAACAAGTGACTGATAAAATCTGTGGTATTGAATAGAAAGGTCTTAATTTACATTAATTAACTTTGATAATATTGTTTCTCCTGGAATTTTCTGTTCAATTCCAGATGCTATTGCAGACAAATTTCTAACTTCTACCATGATAAGTTTTAGTGCCGCAAGCACAATTCCCACACTGAACATAGTTCTAAAAGCTGACAATGCTCGCTTTAATGCAATGTCTTCAAATCCCTTTTCAATTTGTAAGATGGAATCTATGTCACTTGTCTGATTCTGAGGGACAATATCCTTGTATACTGTATTGGATAATTCCCCAATTACCTCTGATATTTTTTCCGCATTTATCATCTTTTGTATAGTTTCTTTTGTTACCTTCGAAGTATTAGTGACCATGAGATTATTTATCTCATCGGCAGGCAGGTTCCAAAATTTTCCTCGCAGTATGGCAAGTACGTTATAAGAATCAATATCAACAGAGACAATGTTTTTTGCATCCAATGATTGTGATTCAGTATTCATCGCCCTACCCAAATCATGGTAGAATACATGATCTAGGTAAACATCAAAAATCCTGACATCTCCTTTATCCTTGTAAATAGCGGCCGCTTTAGTAACATCCTCTGCAAATTCGCTGCCAGCAAGAGTAGAAACCGCTTCCTCTAATGTCTTTGAAACAAGTGCCTTAATCACAAGATCTCGTCTACCTACTAGTTCTTCAGCCCTCAGGTTTATCTTCGGCAAAAGTTCATCATAGGATTTTCCCAGAGCTTTTCCCTTTAAAATCATCTTTAAATTCCATGTTATGTGCTTTACAAAATATGCACTAATAATTCTGGCTCCGCCTGAAACATTGACCATTTTTGAATGTGTGTTCACGAGATATTCTTTCAACGCGTTTTCAATCTTATCTGCAGTATACGGCTTCGTGAGCTTGGCCAACGCATCGAGGTAAACTGTATTTTTCATCCTTGTTACTAGTTCATCCATGTCCCTTGATTCGGTTAACATCTGGAGTTCATTCTTTGTTAACATTCTCCCTTTTAATCCATGAGACACGACAGTACCGAAAATTTTTCCTGGCATGCTTACCTTGCTCATTGATTATCGCACATCCTCTGTCATTAAAGTAATAATTCTGCATTAATTTTAACCTTGCCTGAAGAACTATCACGGATGATTATGAATAAAAAACGAAGTGACCGGGATGTAACAAAATCAAGCTAAATTTCTAGTCCTACTCACTGCAAAATTAATGTGGGTGTAGAAAAAGTAGAACATGATTTGTAGTTTACAGCACTCATCTCAACTTATGTCAATCGAAGCTGTAGCTGGTTATAAGATAAAGTTTTTTGAATTCAAAAATTTTCTGATAAATTTTCTATGTATGGATCCAATTCAAAACTAATGATACGGCATAGTAGATGATATTATTAAAAGGAACACAAATTCTCAATTAGTAGCAGAATGTTGATCTCGCCTATCAATTCAGCATATTTCAGATTAAGGTATCAAAAATTTTCATTTATTCATTGCTAAAAAACGCTAGATCGGTCAGTTAAACTGAATAATCCTTATACTTGCCCAGCTAGCTGTCAAAAAAAGTTGAGATAGAGCGAGATAATGGATGGGCAAATCCTAGGGTGACAAAGTGTGTTGAAAAGCCCATGATGACCCCTATCACCAAATTATCCGTATGCCAATAAATTCCCAAAAATATTCCCAAAGCAGGAACAGTAAATAACAGCGCAAGAGTTACGCTTACACTTACCATCTTGATCATGATATCTGGCGTGACATTTTCCATTTTTTGACAAGGAAACTGAAACTTTAGACTTGTGCTAGACAATTGACAAAATGCAATCTTTTGAGACCTGATATATGTATTGACGTCTTAAAAATTATGAAAAATTTTCCAATGATTGTATAATTTAACTGGATATCACTCACATTATGAATTTTGTAATAGTAGAATAAAGAAAAAAATCAGAAAAAGCATTGTTACAAAATTCTAACTAATTTCTTTCTCTTGAATATTAATTGACTCATAACCTAGATGAGGTATCATTGAATTAAAAGACATTAACGCGTTTAAATTTATTGCAAGGTATATCTGTAAAAAATATAGCTCGTTAAAATGAAACTCGTTAGCGCCAGAACACATATTGTTTATTGTCTTTCATTCAGTCCAAGTCGAAATTTTCTTACCACGGATACATACGTTACATTGAAAGTCTTTTAGAGATCTTGTATGCAAAACCCATAGCTACAAAAAGTGTAATGACTCCGGCAGCGATGGTTATTATCAAATTTGTCTTGATAACGTAGTGGAATAAAACAGTATTGACTATCGCCGGCAATGCTATAATAAGAGCTAGAAATGTACCGTTTATGAAAATTTTTGACGTAGAAATTCTTTTATTATCACTTCCAGAATTTGAGTCCAACTTTAACAATAGTATTTTTATATCCTATAAAATCTTTCACGATATACTTCAAAACAAGGATGAGATTTGGATTTTTTCTGTGGCGATTTGAACACATTTCAGATTTCACAGAGTAAAATACTTCAGCTGATACTGTTCAGGATATATACCCAAGGAGAAAAAGTTAACTTTATTCTAATTGAGTCATATTGTCCCGAATAATCTTAGTTATGCTGAAATAACAGATTAGTGTATTATTATGATACATTAAATGAATGTAAAAGAAGTTTGTCTACAACTCTGTACCTGTACTTGGTTGGAGATTATGACATGTATCGGTGTTACCCTGTATCTTGTCAATAATTCACAGTATTATCTTGCTCTTATTACTATAGTTGTTTTTTCACCTCTTATTGGATTTCATTTTGCTATCTCAAAACTAAGTAACGACGAGTATTGTACTAATTGTAGGAAATGAAACCTAGCCATCGATTTCTGTAATTTCTAATTAATTACTGCACTTATCACTACCATATAGTGACCAGAATTCAAATTAGAAAATCAATTCATCAATACTCAAAATTCTTCCGCAATATTTGCATTTTAGAATAATTTTCTCTTTATCAATAACTTCAATTACCGATTTAATATTCTCACCGATAGTTACGCATCTTAAATTGGGGCATTTGAAAATTCCCGTGATAAAATCAGGCAATTGTATCTTTCTTTTTTCAGCTAATTTGTAATCCTTGATGATGTTTATGGTAGCATGTGGCGCTATTAACGACAGTTTATTCGTTTCATCAGTTTCGAGATATCTATTTTCTACCTTGATAATATCTTTTTTTTCAAACTTATTGCTCGGAACATTCAAAGCAACTGTAATGACATTGCCTTCTCTTCCGGTAATATTTAATGCCCTTAATACTAAAAACGCCTTACCAGACTCAATATGATCAATTACCGACCCATTTTTGATTCTCCTAACAATTAATTCAATTGAATTGGACAGATTTCTTTACTCCGTTCCATATTATGTTGGCTATACTATAAAAATATGAAATTCAAAAATTATGCAATACCTGGAATATTAAGACAGGCATTCAAATAATATTTTGCATCATCATCTTTTTAAATTCGATATCCGACAAACTCTTTTTAGCTTCTAATATCATTGCAGCGTCATTACCAACGACATACCTTTGCTTCGGTTCATCAGTCTTTAAAGCCTGTAATATCACTTTTGCAACCTCGATAGGATGTGTAGCGTGTTCTTGCATTAATTCAATATTTTTTTGAATTTTCTTTAGGGAATTAGAATATGACGAACTCTTTTTTGAAGATTTTTCTGGCACAATGCAATTGTGGAAAAAGTTTGTTTTGATCACTCCCGGCTCAATTATAATCACTCTTATCCCGAAAGGAAACAATTCGTACATTAATGACTCACTAAAGCCTTCGATAGCAAATTTTGTACTTACATAAGCTGAAATTCCGGGGAATCCTACCTGTCCTGCTCCTGAGCTTATATTGACAATAGTACCCCTTTTCTGTTCTCGCATTAAGGGAATTATTTTTTTAGTAACAGTGAGTACTCCAAAAAAATTAGTCTCAAATTGACTCCTTATTTCATCCAATCGAAGCTCTTCAAAAAAACCTACCAAACCGTATCCTGCATTATTTATCAGAACGTCTATTCGTTTTTCTTCAGTTTTGATCTGATTTACTGCATTTTCTATTGAGGATCTGTCATTAACATCAAGCTGCAAGATATTTAGATCAAGTTTTTCTTTTGCAATTTTTTTTTCTAGGGTATCAGAATTCTTTGTATTTCTCACACCAGCATAAGTACAAAACCCATTTCTTGCTAGCGTTAATGCTGTTTCATAACCAATTCCACTGGAGCAACCTGTGATGAGCGCAACTTGACGCATTATACTAATGCCAGTTTATTTTTTATATATCTTTAGACTCGAATTATCATCTCTCGAGACATCCGATTGTTGTAAGGGACAATTTCAATTTTGACAAAAATTAGATTAAAAACATTAATTTATCATTGAAATGGATCGATATCGATTGTCCGACGCTGATGAAGAACCCCGTTCAAGCACGGGAACCACACCTCAGAACCAATTGGTTAGGTCTCTGGGACTTTTAGATATACTCATGGTGGGGATAGCAGCAATGATAGGTGGTTCGATTTTTGTTCTGACGGGACCTGCAATTGGACTTGCAGGAAGCGCTGTTATATTAGCATTCATTATTAATGCTATAATAACGCTGTTCACTGCCATGGCATATGCAGAACTTGGTTCAGCTATGCCTGAAGCAGGAGGTGGCTATCTGTGGGTCAGAGAGGGTTTGCCTAGACCAAACGCATTCATAAGTGGATGGATGGCTTGGCTCGCACACATAATCGCTGGATCATTGTATGCAGTAAGTTTTGCTTCATTTCTTACAGCTCTACTTGAAATGACAAATATTTCGCACGATATTGTGCTCTTGAACGTTATTCCACTAGAAAAGCTGATAGCGGTCGTTTCAGTTGCTGTTTTCACTTTTATCAACATTAAAGGAACATCTGAAACTGGCAAGACTGGCGTCGTCATTACTATAATTCAGTTAGGGTTGATATTCATTCTAATCACAGCCGGCTTATGGGTTATGAGCGGTCAACCTAACTGGCATACAAATTTTTCAGATTTTATGCCAAAGGGGGTCACTGGAATAGTTGCTGCAATGGGTTTGACTTTCATAGCATTTGAAGGATATGAGGTAATCGTTCAAACAGGAGAGGAAGTTAAAAATCCAAGAAGAAACATTCCGAGGGCAATATTCATATCGTTAACCGCTGTTGTTGTTCTATACTGTTTAATTGCCTTTGTGTCTATTGGTGCCATATTTCCACAAGGCATTGAGTCATGGAAATACATTGGTCAGAGTGGTGAGCTCGGAATAATAAAGGCCGCAGAATTACTTGTGCCATACGGAGCATTTATCGTTCTAGGTGGGGGTCTTATTTCAACCCTTGCGGCATTAAACGCAACAACCTTCTCATCTGCGAGAGTTGCTTTTGCTATGGCCAGGAATTACAATATGCCGTATCAGCTGAGCGCTATCCACAAAAGGAACAAGACACCATATATTGCAATACTAGTATCTGGTATCATAATGGCAATTATGGCTTATGGGCTTCCTCTCGGGCTGATTGCCACTGCAGCAGGCGTTATTTTTCTGTTGTTATTTACTCAGGTCAATATGGCTGTAATCACAATTCGTAGAATTTATGGAGACAAGTTAGATTACGGCTTTAAAACTCCTTTCTTTCCTGTAATACCAATTATAGGTATCTTTCTAATACTCGGCTTAGCTGTATATCTACTTGTAACTCAACCTTTAAGCTGGGCAATAACTGTGGTATGGGTGGTAATTGGATTCTTTGTGTATCGAATGTACACATTTAGGAAAGAAATAGATCATTATGCACCAATTGTTACTGCCGAAGGAGATCTAGAGCGCAAAGATTATAGGATTCTTATTCCATATACCCCTGAAGATCCAGATAGATTACTAAAGTATGCGATAAGAGTAGCCAAAGAAAATAATGGAGAGATTAATATTTTGAGAGTAATTACAGTTCCAAAACAAACACCACTATCCGCTGGAACGGGTTATGCCGAAACAGCCAGGAAATCATTTGAACCATTAGATAAGCTAATCGATAAGGAGAATATTCTGAATCACTATCTCGTTAGAATATCGCATGATGCAAGTGAAGCGATATTGGCTACTGTGGAGGAACAAAAAATAGATTTATTGATTACAGATTTTGAAATGTTCAGAAACAGTAAGAAAATTCAAACAATACTAACATGTGATGTTTTAGCAATTTTGTCAGAAGGGAACGAAGAGCTAACATTTGAACCAGACCGGAAAAAAAGCCGTAAAGATAAGAAAAATTTGGTCGTTTTATATGATGGGGGAGATCATTCCGAGGTCGTTCTGAAGGCCACAAGCTGGTTAGAACGTTCGGGGCAGTTCAAAATTAATGTGTTATATGTCAATACCAAAGATGATGGCGAAGAAGAAAAAATTGTAAGAATAACAGACGTACTAAAACAAAAGGAATATCTTGAGCAGGTTGGTATTGAATTTAATGAGATTACATTATCAGATAACGATATGCTATATAGTAACCAAGCAGCAGATACAATTTTGTCTTCCTTGGGTAATTTTCAACCCGACGTTGTCATAACGAGTGCAACTATTTCAAAGTTTAGTTTATTTAACGATCCTCATTTTCTAAATATGCTATATGAGCTCAAATGCCACGTTATAGTAGCCAGACATTTTGCTATTCCTGGAGTACACACAATCAAAACTCTAATCCATAGAGTAAGATATCTCATACTTGAAAAGATTGAAGACCTCAAAAAAATCAAACAGAGATCAACAAGCTAAACATATACTCGCTAGTTGTAGATAAACTAGCTAAGGTTCTGACTTCCAATTCTTGTGTGATATTCATAATTGTTATAACATTCAGCGATTATCAAGATTTATATTGCATTAATTCACTTAGGTATGCCTAATTGTTTAATGCCACTGAAAAAAAATTATTCCATTAGAACCCATTATAAGAGGTAGAAAAAATGAATGAAAATTTTCTATTGGAATGTTAATAAGAAAAAAATTTCATTATGCGTATGGATATTCTACCTCATCCCAAGTCTCTTTTCGAGCTCCGTTTATGGAACACAGAATATCGAACTTAGTTCTAACGACCTAGTTTTAGTGACAGTAAACCTACAACGAATTCTGGAACAAATGAACTTGGTTCAAACTAGTCTTACAAATGAAGATAATACAAGAGCTTTTGAACATGCGTATATTTCACACTCCATAATATTTCCATCAATTAAAGACAAACTAAAAGAGATAGATCAAAGCTCAACTGATAGGTTGGAATCACTTCTAATTGATTTACCTGTAATGGTAAGGTCATCATCTCAGATGTCGGAAATAGGAACTAAGATCATTCAAATAAAGGATATCTTGAATGGTATTAATTCAGCTATACTGGATCCAAATAGTTCCGGTTACAATCCAACCATTTCATCAACTATTATTGTTTTGTTAAACGATACCTCAAAATTCTATCAACTATCTGATTTTGGTAACTCTAAGAATCCTTCGAGTTTAGTCGATTATGAAAACGCCATGGGGATGGTTGATATCTCACATATGTTGTACAAAAATATCTCTAACGCGTTTGATGATTCTAAGCAAAAAGAATTAGAGTCCTTTTTCGATGACCTGAAAAATTCCTTACTTTCTAAATCAGATATTCAAAGCATAACCGTACTCATTAGGGCATTGCAAACCAATTTAGCTGAAAATGAATCCAATTCTCATTCCAATGATTCTTTACGGCCATATTTTGCGAATATTAAAAATTTATTATCGGATATTGACTCAGCCATGAGAAACAACTCTGATTATACTTCAGCCGAAAAGTACGCAACTACAGCATACCTGGATAATTTTGAGTATGTCGAAGCTCCACTTGAAAAAGTTGATCCAACACTTATGAAAAACTTGGAACTAATGATGAGAGAGCAACTCCGAGAATTATTAAAAAATAACCAGCAATCAGAAGCGATTGTCCTTTTGAACAATATCACTACAAATCTTTCAAAGGCCGCAAATCTACTGAATATTGATTATGAAAACCTCGAAACAAGCGATACAGCAGGATATTTAGTTCCTTTGAGAGAGAATACTCAATTAAATAATCTAAGTGATATTACCGAACTAAGTAAGGGATTTGGTACTTACTCTGGAATAAAAAAAGGCTTTGGCGAAAGTACGGACTCTGAGAAAACAGGAGTAAGGATGGATATTGATATTATAAGGATCAAATTGGTTGAACTACTTCAAAAGTATAAGGAAGGAAAAAATGACGAAGCATTTATGACAGCCAGATCAGCTTATCTGGACAGTTATGAGGGAATTGAAGTTCCACTTAGGCCGATAAATCCTGACTATACGCTTGACATGGAAATAAAATTTGCAGAACTCCGTAATTTGATTCAACAACATCAGCCTTATCCAACAGTTGAAGCCAAAGTTGTAGAAATTAGAAGCGGACTAGATGAATCTGAAAGATTGGTCACAGGCACAGGAACATTAGCACCCTCACTTGCATTTTCCACTTCATTTTCGATAATATTCAGAGAAGGGCTTGAATCTGCACTTATATTGGGCGCTATCCTTACTTATCTTGAAGCATCACGAAATTCACATTATAAGAAGCATGTCTACCTTGGAATTGTGATCTCTATTATTGCAACAGTCATTACATGGTTTATCGCTCAGTTTGTTATAGACATCACCGGTGCAAGTAAGGATCTAATTGAGGCAATAGCCGGAATTTCAGCTGTTGCAGTACTATTCTGGGTAAGTTTCTGGATATTAAATAAGGTTGAAACTAAAAAATGGATTGAATTTGTAAAGGCTAAAGTTTGGCAGGCAACTACAACGGGAAGCGTAATGGTCTTCTCAATGTTATCGTTTTTTACAGTCT
>Ga0193715_1000010_pt1 | contig 60711 bp, 47 predicted proteins | sample U2m2metaG_FD_143040 | JGI IMG/M metagenome (GOLD analysis project Ga0193715, IMG submission 143040) | Soil microbial communities from a riparian zone of the East river system, Colorado, United States - U2m2 | ecosystem: Environmental > Terrestrial > Soil > Riparian zone | place: USA: East River... | reverse complement strand
GAACACGCCACAAAATGTCCATGTAGGGCAACGCAGGTTTTATCATCACGATGTCCGCTCCTTCGTCGACATCCAGCGCTACCTCACGCAAGGCTTCCTTTGCGTTGGCAAAATCCATCTGATAAGAGCGGCGATCGCCGAACTGCGGCGGGCTCTCGGCAGCCTCGCGGAATGGCCCGTAGAACGCCGATGCGAATTTGGCCGCATAGCTCATAATTGCAGTTTGATCGAATCCTGTGGCATCGAGCGCTGCGCGAATTGCACCAACGCGGCCGTCCATCATGTCGCTCGGTGCCACGATATCCGCGCCAGCCTCGGCGTGAGAGAGCGCCGTCCTCACTAGCAACTCGACAGTCTCGTCGTTGAGAACATGGAAACGATCTCCGTCGATGCGTATCACACCACAATGACCATGGCTCATATATTCGCACAGGCAGACATCACTAATAGTGACAAGATCCGGGCATTTTGATTTAATGGCTCGCAGCGCTTCCTGGACGATTCCGTTTTCAGCGTAGGCGCCACTAGCTTGTTCGTCTTTTTGTTTGGGAATTCCGAAGAGTAGAAGGGCTTGAAGCCCCAGGTCCTGAGCGGCTTGCGCTTCATCGGCAGCTTCTTTTACAGACAACTGAAAAACCCCTGGCATGCTGGCGATCGGCCTGCGCTGCTGCACCTTTTCACTTACAAACAGCGGCAAAACGAAGTTATGGGCGTTCAAGTGTGTCTCGCGCACGAGGTTTCGCAGAGCAGATGAACGCCGCAAACGACGCGGACGGTGCATGAGTTTTCTCACAATGCGACGCTAAGCGTTGCGAAAGTGAGTCGCAAGCAAGCAGGAACCGGCGTCCCGGCATATTCCTTGAATGAATGGGACGCTTGACGGCACATCGCGTTAGGTGTCTGCATCTTGATCGTGGCGCGCGGCTCCGATTACCTGTTAGTCGATATCAGCAATTCATACGCAAAATTTGCATTTGCGTCTACAACCCGAGTCTTCGCGCCGACGCGGATCGTTACTGCCAGCCTTTCAAGTGGCGTAATCTCCGGATTTCTCGGAAAACGAAATGTGAGGAAGGTGATCGTCTCCTCGGTAGTGCCCCCGAAGGACTCAGCAATTCTGAAAGCCGTGGGAAAAACGAAGGTGCTCTGGCTGAACTGGAAGCTGAAACTTGGCGTCGAGATTGATTATCCTAAGCCGCGATCGATTGGCGCGGACCGGCTGGCGAACGCTGCGGCCGTCACAGCACTTTACGGTTGTCCCGCGATCGTGGTGGATTTCGGCACGGCGGTGACCTTTGATATCGTGTCAGAGCGCGGGGCCTACATCGGCGGCGTGATTGCGCCAGGGCTCGAAGCGATGACTAATTTCCTTTATCAGCGAACAGCGCTTTTGCCGGAGCTTTCATTGAAAGAACCGCGACGCGCGATCGGCAAATCGACAATTCAGGCGATGCTTTCGGGGGCCGTCTTCGGCTATCGCGGATTGGTTCGCGAAATTCTGGCGCAAATTACAGCAGAGCAGTTTCCGCGTAAAAAGGTTCACGTCGTGGCGACTGGCGGATACGCGCGCCTGATCGCGCGAAGATCGCCCGAGATCGGCGTGGTTCATCCAAACCTTACCTTGGAAGGATTACGGATTGTGGGGAACCTCAATGACTGATTTATGGCGGGCAGCGTGGTGGCGCCCTTACTATTTTTCGCGTATCGATTTTTCCGAAGGGAGCCGAAAAATCGGTCGCCCGCAGCAACTTTCCACTTGTCAGACACGCTGAATAGGGTTTCAATCGCTACTTCATGAGAGTCTGGGGGATGGCGGCGCTCGCCGCGATGGTGCTTAGGTTATTCGCCGCAGATTCGTTTGGAGCGGAAAATGTCGCCCCGACGAAAGCTGAGCTGGAGGAAATGTACAACGCTGCGTTCCGCGCGTTTGATTCGAACAAATTTGCGGAAGCACTCAAACAACTCGATGCCATAGATGCTCGCCAGCCTGATCTTGCTGCGTCAAAGAACTTGCGCGGCGTGATCCTGATGCGCCAGGGCAAATACGATCAGGCAGAAGCAGCTCTCCAGGATGCTTCCCGAATCGATCCTAAGTTTTGGAACGCGCGCTTCAACATGGCGGAGATCCCATTTCTTAAAAAGGATTGGGCCGAAGCGCGGAATCGCTTCGAGCAACTTCTTTCGAGCGGTGAATCCGATCTCGCAAAAGAAGCCTCGCAGCTGATCCAATACAAAATCCTGCTCACGTATCTTCTGGAGGGGAAAGACAACATGGTCGATTCCATTCAGGCCAAGTTAGAGCTATCGCCTGATACGCCGGCGGTTAACTACGTGAAGGCAGCCGTCGCGCTGCGACAAAAGAATCAGAAGGAAGCGAAAGATTGGATCAGTGCCGCGGAAAAGAATTTTTCGCCGCAACTGAATAAACTTTTTGCCGAATCGCTTTACGAAGTTGGATGGTTGGAAAAGCCCGTCGGCGAAGCGCGGCCTTCGTTGCCGCTGATGACGGCTGCTGAGCGCTCGGAAAAATCGAAGGCCACCGCCCGCGCAAAGTTTGAGGAGGCACAGCAGGCGCTGCGGCAGCGCGATTTGGCGGCAGCTCTGAAACTGGTCGATGAAGCGGACCAGGCAGACCCGAACCAGGCCGCGACGATTAATTTACGCGGCGAGATTCTGATGCAGCAGGAGCAGTTCGACCAGGCCGAAGCGGCATTCAAGAAAGCAGCGAAGCTGGATCCGAAACTTCGCGAGGCACAATACAATCTGGCGCAAATTCCCTTTAAGAAAAAGGAGTACGCGAAAGCGCGAGACCGTTTCGAGTCCTTGTACAAGCGCACGCCAGGAGGCGATAAGAATCAGGCGGCAGAGCTCATCAAATTCAAGATTTACATGACGCTTTTGCTCGAAGGAAAAGAGAGCCGCGCACATGCAATGATGGACGAGTTCCAATTTACCGGGGACACCCCGGCATTGTACTACGCTCAGGCCGCTTGGGAATTTCAACACAACAATTCAGAGAAGGCCGCCGATTGGACTGCTTCAGCCAATAAGATTTATTCGGCACCACTAAACAGCGTTTTTGCCGACGCTTTTTACGATGCTGGTTGGATGCAAAGGCCTCCGGCAGAGAGCATGCCGACACCCGCGTTCGACACCGCCCAGGCTGAGGGGAGTCCAGCAGTCGAGCCGAGTCCTATTCCGGACAAGGTCTTTGCTGCAAACAGCCAAAGTGAGACGTCGAAAAGTGAAGGGCTGGCTTTGAGCTCAACGATGACCGCACCCAGTGCGGGACTGGATATTGCCGGCGCCGGATCAACCACCGGCCAACCTTCGATTTCCTCGTCGAATGACTCGGCGTCGGGAACCGGCGCTCAGCCCGACCAGCAGCCGACCTCGGCATTGCCAGCAGGTGGCAGCGATTCGACGGCCGCTGCCGCGGCCGCGCCCGCTGAATCGCCGCAGACTTCACCTGTTTCCACGGAACAAAATGATCAGCCGGCCGTCGCTCAAACGAGCGCTTCCGCGAGTCCCGTTGTAGAAGTTGTTGCTGCCAAATCTGCGCCGTCCGGCGTTCTGGCAAGAACCAGAATGTGGGTTGTCGGAGGACTTCTTCTAGCGGGGTTGCTCATACTCGCCTGGGTGACCGTGCCTTCGCTTCGTCGTGGTTATGCCTTCAATGTCCCAAGGTATTCACGGACAACCTCTGCCGCCGCGCCTGCGCTGTTTAAGCCCAGAACGTCGGCAATGCCGCAAAAGAAAACTTTACAGAGCAACGGCTTTGTCGGAGGGCCGCGTCAGATTTCGCTGCAATTAAAGGCGTCGAAACCGTCATTGCGACAAGGCGCTGTTCCTTCGGGCAACCTTAGTGATGGTTTTAATCTGACCAAAAGCCTCAAAGTAAAGCCGTCACGAGAGTTGGCCTATCAGATGGGAGCGCAAGATCGCGAGGTGTCGCTCGTTGAATCAAAGCCTGAATCATCCGTGGGACCAATTCTCGAACCTGCGGCAGAGAACGGGGAGAGCTTGCATACAGACACTACCGAGACGGCTGAGATGGCCGGGGTTTCAGCGATCAATGAATTGACCGAAGTCACCGCTGCAGCGGAGCCACAAGCAATTCCTGCGATTCCCGAAAGCATTGAGGAAATTACGTGGCCCACACAAGAGGCGAGCGATGCATTCGACGGCGCGAAAGAAACCTCGTCGTTTGAGGAGGTACCCGCTGAGATACAGCAAGCTGCAGAAATCGAATTGCCCGCCATGACAGGATTGACCGAGCTTCCCGTTGAATCGGTGAGCCTTGAACAACCGCTGCCCGACGAAACAGTTTCACCCGTGATTCCCACACCAGTGCTTGCACGCGCTGCCACCTTGCCCTCTGATCTACCAAGGGTCGCTTCCGAAGAATCTGTATTTCCGCAAACAACAACACCAGCAATCATGCCTGAAACAACTCAAACCCCAACCGCTCCCGTAAACAAAGCCCCGGCCCCGCCGATGGCCAAACCGCAACAACCACCTGCCGCGATGCAAACATCCGTGCAGCTCACTTTCTCGTTCGAGATCGCAGCCATGCAGTTGACACCCAGTTTTAAAATGGGCGCCCTTAAGGTGCGTCCCATATCGAAGCTGGTAACGATGCGATTGCCCTCGTCTCAGCAATCTCAGTCGGCTCTGAATTTGCAGGTGAGCTTCGAAGTGGCAAAGATTCAGCCGGCCTCAGGAGCGCTCGGCAGGCTCCGAATGGTTCCGTCTCAACAGCAGAGACCCACACCTGGTGGTTTGCCATCATTCACAGTCGCGGGAATGCAGGTGGTCCCCAATTCTGAGACTGCGCCAGTCCAACTCACGCCTTCGCAACAGGGACGGGCATCTGTCCTCGTCACGGTGCCATTCCAGATTACGACGCTGGAGTTTGCGCCTTCGCTCGAAATTGCATCTGTTATCCTAAACTCGAATTCCAAGCAGGTGGCTGTTCAGTTGCCAGGTGCCGGACCGTCCCCGACGGACGGAGCGCCAATGTTTGAAATAGCAAATCTGGAACTCGGCGAAGGCGGAGAAATCGGCATGATGCATCTACATCCTGTCAGCGCACCAAAGCGAGCCTGACCAGACGAGCCCTCCTAGGCGGTCAGCGCCAGTTTAGCGAGCGCAGTTGTTTCGGAAGGAACACGCCGTTCTTTCGAATCAGCTTACCGTCGAAATAGATTTCACCGCCGCCGTAATCGGGCCGTTGAATGCTTACCATATCCCAATGGACCTGGCTTCGGTTTCCGTTGTCCGCTTCTTCGTAAGCTTGTCCGGGTGTGAAATGAAACGAACCGGCGATTTTTTCATCGAATAAAATGTCACGCATTGGATGTAAAATGCGCGGATTAAATCCGAGCGAAAATTCACCGATGTAGCGCGCGCCCGGATCTGAATCGAGAATCTTGTTCAGCTTTTTTGTCTCGTTGCTTGTCGCGCCAACTATTTTTCCGTTTTTGAATTCGAGACGGATGCCATCAAACGCGATTCCCTGATAAATGCTTGGCGCGCTAAACGTCACATGTCCCTCGACCGAATCTCTTACCGGGCAGCTGAACACTTCGCCGTCGGGAATATTGCGATCGCCACCGCAGATCACGGCTGGAATCCCTTTTTTGCTAAACCTGAGATCAGTGCCGGGACCTTTGATTTCGACTCGGTCCGTCTTTTCCATCAATCGATGGAGCGCTTTCATGCCGGGCAGAAGTCTCCGATAATCCAGGGTGCAGACTTCAAAATAAAAATCTTCAAACGCCTCAGTGCTCATTCCAGCAAGCTGTGCCATGGATGGAGTGGGCCAGCGCAGAACCACCCATTTGGTTTTTTTGACTCGCTGATCCTGTACCGGTCGCATTTTCCTGGCGATTAATTTCATTGTCTCCGGCGGCACATCAGATAGTTCTGTGACGTTGTTGCTGCCGCGCACTGCGATATACGCATCCATTTTTTTCATTCGCGCCAATTCGTGGCTTGCCATGAGATTGAGCTGTCTGTCGGAGGCCTCCAGCGCCAGCGCGCGGTTGACTCGGGCGTGATAGGTCTGTGCAAATGGCACTCCGCCCGCTTTCCGCGCCGCGCGTATCAGCGCGATCGTCATTTCGTCGGGTATATCGAATCCCTCGATGAGGACCGTTTCATTGCGTTTGAGACGCGTGGAATATTGCACCAGAAGTTTCGCGAGTTTATCAAACCGGGCGTCGTGCATAAGGCCTATCATTCCACCAGCCTCGTCGGACGCAACTAGCTGATGCTACGCGCTCCGAATAAATTTCGCTGCAAAAGCGCCATCGAAACCGTCTCGAAAAGGAAGCGAATGCTTCTCTTCCAGAAGACGAGGAGCCAGCGGACCGTCGAGAATTCGGCGCACCACTTGTTGATTCTCCTCCGGCTCGAGGCTGCAGGTGCTGTAAACAAGTACACCCTCCGGCTCTAATAATGGAATGAGCGCGCGCAGCATTTCCAGTTGCCGCTGTTGCATGCGGGGGAAATCGCCCGGTTGTAATCGCCACCTGACATCCACGCGTCGTCGCATTACTCCGGTATTGCTGCAAGGCGCATCAAGCAGGATGCGATGGAATGGCGCCATTGAAGCAATCCGTGCAGGGACGTGACCGCGCGTCCAATCGTGATCAAAAACGTGGACGATCCCAATGCCGAGGCGCGCCATGTTCTCCTTCAGGGTCTGCAGTCGCGCTGGGTGTCGATCGCATGCGACGATTGTTCCCCGGTTTTTCATTAGTTGAGCGATGTAACCGGTTTTCCCGCCCGGAGCAGCGCATGCGTCGAGGATCCTTTCTCCAGGCAGGGGATTCAAAATCTGACAGGCGATTGAGGTGCTTGGATCTTGAATGTAGCAGTGGCCTTGACCGACGGCGCCTGTCGGCAACGCATCAAAGTCGATGAACTCGGGGTGACGCGCGACCAGTCGCGAGGTCGGATAAAGTCCGAGAAATTCTTCGCGATCGATTTTTAGTTGATTAATCCGCCCGTAGACGGGCGGGGGAAGATTGTTCCATTGGCAGAGTTCTTCCGCGTGTTGAGCCCCGAGATGCTGCTGCCAGCGCTCGACAAGAAATTGTGGATGCGAGGTCCGAACAGATAGGGGCTCTCCATCCGCATTTGCCAGCAACTCGCTCTGCCGACGAATCGCGGCGCGAAGCATGCCATTCACGATTGGTCGCTGTCTTTGTGGAACGAGCCCGACACTCTCATGGACCGCCGCATGTGGCGCAGTCTTAAGGAGGAAAAGCTGATACAGCCCCAGGCGCAGAACATCACGAAGCTCGACATCGACCTGCGAACTGCGCAGGCAGCTGATCCAGAAATCCAGCACCGTTAGATTACGCAGGACGCCATAAACGAGTTCCAAAACAAACGCGCGATCCGAATCAGCCAACTCCGCCTTTGCGAGAAATTCCGAGACAATCGAGTCGGCAAACCGCCTTTCTTTTCGCCATGTGCGCAGCGCCTTAAGCGCAATTCGGCGAGCAGACAGCCGCGCCATATTTTGGAAAGACTGTTATTGCGGTTTTACGCTGGCGCGCCCAATCGAATAATAATGAAAGCCCAGTCGCCCCATCGTTTCAGGGTCTAACAGATTTCGCCCGTCGAAAACGATCGGCGTTCTCATTTTTTCTTTCACTACCGCGAGGTCCACGTTGGCGAATTCGTTCCACTCCGTGGCGATGACCAGCGCCTCGGCATCATTCACTGCTTCAAGGGCTGATGACACGAATTCCGCGTCGGCCATCGCTTTGATAGCGCGGGCTTTCTGCATTCCCTTTGGGTCGTAGGCAATGACATGTGCTCCTTCGCGCAGCAGGGTTTCCACCAGATCGATTGCGACAGACGAACGAATATCGTCTGTATCGGGTTTAAATGTGAGACCCCACACTGCAATTCGTTTTTCCCGCAGCACCCACAGCGTTTCTCGAAGCTCTTTTAGAAAACGCTCCTTCTGAGCATTGTTAATGCGCTGTACTTCCTTGAGCAAGTTAAACGGAACACCAATTCGCTCGCTGATCCTGATGAAGGCAGCGATATCTTTCGGAAAACAAGAACCGCCATATCCAATTCCAGCGTTAAGAAAATCGCGGCCGATTCGGTGATCCATCCCGATTCCGTCGGCGACTTTTTCAACATCGGCGCCGCTCGCCTCGCAAATCGTTGAAACCGCATTGATATACGAAATCTTCAGTGCCAGGAATGAATTCGCGCAATGCTTGATGAGCTCGGCGCTATTGATGTCGGTCACCAGGATAGGCGCCATAAACGGCTCATAAATCTTCTTCATGAGGTCGACGGCGCGTTCACTTTGGGCTCCGATCACGATACGATCAGGCTTCATCAGGTCGGCTACCGCACAGCCTTCGCGGAGAAATTCAGGATTACTGACCACGTCGAAGTCTGCGCCATGGCGGTTGTACCTTTTAATTGATTCAGCCACTTTTTCGCCCGTTTTTACAGGGACGGTGCTCTTGTCAACAATCACACGGTAATCGGTGAGGACTCCCGCGATTTCGCGCGCGACTTTCTCCAGGAAGCTAAGATCGACATCGCCATCCGGTTGTTGTGGTGTAGGAACGGCGATAAAGACAATCTGCGAATTCTTCACGCCCTCCTCTATGCTGCCTGTGAAACGCAGCCTCTGCGCCGACACATTGCGATGAATTATTTCCTCAAGCCCGGGTTCATAAATTGGCACCTCGCCAGCTCGCAGTTGCTTGATTTTCTGGGCATCATTATCGACGCATATGACGTTATGCCCGACATCGGCGAAACAGGCGCCAGTCACCAGGCCAACATAACCGGAACCGATGATTGCAAGATCCATGATTGAGGAATGGTGCGGGCGAATTACCTGCGGCACAAGTGGAACAAATCCAGGCCATCCGGAATTGTTCGCCTGCTTTCGTTCATTCGCCTTCGGACGAAGGATCGAAGTTCAAATCGAATCCAAATTTAGGGAATGCTTTGAGCGTTATGGTGAAGAGGACGCCGTACTCCTTCGATCCGTTATTGTCGCGTATGATGCCACCGAACGAGGCTACCCAGCTCGATAAGTCTCGATAGATTGAGTAGCGCTGCTGTTCGAGGATCCCGGTTGCCCCTTCGTATTGCTCCTGGACTGCAACGCCCCAATTGTCGTCGATACGGTAATATCCACCGACAACAAACAGGCTGCTGTCCTGGAAAAAGGGATTGCCGTTCAGATAACGATGCGCAACGGTCAATTGCAGGTTGGACATTGGCTGGACGTTTGCGACCGTGTCGACTTCTGTAAACCCCTGATCGAACGCGGGCAGTTGTGAATTGATCGAGAAAGATACCCACGGCAGCGGTTGAAAACGGATATTGTTAAAGAGATTTGAGTAGTCCGTGCGGTCGAAAGGATTGTTAAAGTTCACATCAACGTAGGTATCGAGTTCGAACCAGGTGATTGTTCTGTCGTCTCGCCGCGTTTCCAGCTTATTGCGAACTCCCACCCGCCAGATGGTCCAATCATCGATCGTATCGATGGTTGTAAACTGGGGAAAATCAATTGCCGGCAGTTGGGTGGAAGGCTGAAACCGATCAAGCGCTAAAATTGATGTTGGGTTAGGTCCATCCTCTTTCACGTAGGAAAAGTTCGTGAACGGTTGGATAACGTGCATAAGTCCGTCCAGTCCGACCGCGCGGCTTTGCACATTCTCCCACGTACGTGAGATCTTGAATGACGCTTCGGCTCCGGTGTCGAAGACCGAACGAAATGTGTCTCCGTCGAACTTTACTGGATTAGCCAGCGTTGGAGGGGGAAGAATAAAGTTGGGTACGAGCGGATTTGATGGCGGTATAAAGGTAGTCGATCCCAGATCCCACGTCTTGCCATAATAGGTTCCGCGATAGCCGACCCGTGGCACGATCGAAAGCCACCCAAAGTAAGTGTTTGGAAAGGTTAATTGGTGGAAGGTGTCGAGACGGTCCGTGCCATAATTCTCAAAGCCTAAACCTTGAGGGAATTGTAGGCGTAAATTGGCAAAGCCGGTCTCGCCTTCATAAAAAATGGGTCCGCCAAAAAGCCCGTGACGTTTGATGTCCAATACCACTTCCGGCTGGCGTTCTGTTGTAGTGAAAAACTGGTTCGCCTGAAAACGCTCGATAGCCGTCAGGGTGTAAAAAGGATCCGTCTTTGTTACCGCGAGCACATTGTCTGGATTGGGATCGATGCGAAACTCACCTTGGAAGAAATCCTGCATCACGTATTGGTCACTCAGCTTGGTGAGATTGGCGAGGCCATAGATATCGTCTGTAAAGTTGGTCGTATCTGCCAGGCTAACCCGGTATCGCCCGGTAGGAACGTCCTTTCGCGGGATGTTGGTTTCATTCAGGTTCGGGTTTTGATCCTGGATGTAATACGTTTTGAGCCGCGCCTGGCTGTCGTTGAAATAATCCATGGTCGAATCCAAGCCCACGGCTACACCGCGCCGGCCTCGATAATCGAGCCGGAACCGGCCCCTGATGTCCTCTGTGATTGGGAAGGTCACTTGAGTGAGGAGCGATGGTCCCCATGAACTCAAATACGCCGGCGAAATCGAAAAACTAAACGCCTCGTTGAGTGATTGGTAAAGATAGGGCCACCAAAAAACAGGCACCTTCCCCACGTACGCGGTTACGTACTGAAAAATCACGCGATCATTTTCGTAAACGCGAATCGTTCGGGCGCGGAGATGGAAGTCGTTCTTCGGTGAATCGTGAGTCGTAAAGGTGCCGTCCTTTATCAGATAACCGTTCTCAGAAATTGAGGTCACATGGCCGCCGGTCAGGAAGTAAGGCTGCGACTCCGTTCGCGCATTGAGCGCTTTGATTTTTTTAGTCTCCGTGTTGTAAATGCCACTCTCGGCGATGTACACGCTCGCATCTCGGTAGATCCGCACGTGGCCTCTCAACTCTACGTCCTTCGTTGTGGAATTGTATTGCGCGTAGTCGGCGTAGATATCCGTGTTGCCGATATGAATCGCGACGTTATCGCGCGCCGTGGCAAGGCCATTCTCATAGGTCGTTTCCCCTGTTGAAGTGATTTCAATAGGAGCTTTCTCCGGAGTCTTGATCTCTCCCTGGATCAAACCGGCACTGGCCAAAAGGGTGGCGATCAAGAAGACCAGCGTTCGCATGGCGCACGCCGAACGTACCGCGCAAGCGCCTCCCTGCAAAGCTAAAAGCGCTTCACGCAATAAGGCACCCGGTAAGCATGAGCTGGTTTGAAGCGAGATCATCGCGCGTTCTGTCTTGATTAACCAATCAATTGACGGTTTTCTTCATCCCGACGTGAGCAATTCTGTCGATCAGATCTTCGTTAATGCAAAGCAATGGCTGCTGGGGCTGCTGTCCTGGCTTACGAACGCGCCTGGCTGGGTTATTCAGGTCGCGTCGAGTCTGATCAATATTTTCGCGCTCCTATTCGTATTCCTGACGCTGTTCGCGCTGATGTCCGTGCTGGAGCGGAAGATTCTCGGCCGAATACAAAATCGCTATGGCCCCAACCGCGTTGGGCCATTCGGGCTTTTGCAGCCGGTGGCCGACGGTATCAAAATGTTGATCAAGGAAGATATCATCCCCGCGCGCTCGGACAAGCTTATGCACTTCCTGGCTCCAATTCTCATTGCCGCTGCGGCGATTCTTGCCCTTGGGGTGATTCCTTATGGCCGGAACATGACGCCGTTCACAATCGACGGTGGCATTCTTTTCTTCTTTGCGGTTGGATCGACAACGGAGCTCGCGGTGTTCATGGCCGGTTGGGGAAGCAACAACAAGTTCTCGATGCTCGGCGCAATGCGAGCGATCGCGCAAATGATCAGCTACGAGCTGCCCCTCATTATCACCGTGCTACCAGTGGTGATGGTGGTCGGTTCGCTTACACCTGATAGGATGGTTGCCGCGCAGGCGGGATACACATTTGGCCTTGTGCCGCGCTGGTTTGTCTTTACACCATGGGGCGCGACTGCATTCATTTTGTTTTTTGTATCCGGTCTCGTGGAGTCGAATCGCACTCCGTTCGATGTGCCGGAAGGCGAATCGGAAATTGTAGCCGGCCACATGACCGAATATTCCGGTTTCAAATACGCAACGTTCTTCATGGCAGAATACATCGGAATGTTTGCCATCACTGGCCTCGCCGCGACTCTGTTTCTTGGCGGCTGGCGTTCGCCCGTGCAAATGTTGGAATTTATCCCGTCGTATATCTGGTTTTTCGCGAAGCTGAGCGCGCTGCTTTTCGTCTACATCTGGCTCCGCGGAACCCTGCCACGCACACGGATTGATCAAATCATGAATTTTGCCTGGAAATTCATGTTGCCAATGTCTTTTACCTGCGTGATCGCGGCGGCTGTCTGGCATTATGCAGGTCGCGGCTTGCGGGGTTGGCTTTGGTCGTTTGTGGTGATTGCGATCGTTTACACCGCTCTATCGATGTTGCTCGACACGCAACGAAAGTTTGCGCCGCGCACTTACCGTTTCGCCGAATGAGCAGCGTCGCGTTTGTCCTTATCGCTGTGCTGACATTGGCCGCCGCGCTGGCCGCCGCCACGCTGCAAAAGCTCATGCACGCGACACTGAGTTTTGCTTTGACTTTCGTCGGCGTCGCAGCGCTTTTCTTTCTACTCGGCGCGGAATTTGTCGGTTTGGCGCTGATATTCGTCTACATCGGTGCGGTCGCGGTACTGGTTGTTTTTACAATTCTTCTGACCCGGCGTGACGTTGGAAAAGATCGCGGCGCTAACTGGGGCGGTGCATTCCTGGCAGTTGCTATGTTTGGAGGTCTGACATGGGCGATCCTTAAGACACAATCGGTTGCCATTGCGGCCCCACACATTCGAGCGCTGACTGTTAGACGAATCGGTGAAGCGTTGATGACCAGTTATGTGTGGCCATTGCAATGCGTCGGGCTTCTTCTTACCGCTGCGTTGATCGGCGCACTGGTTCTCGTGATGGAGGAGAAACAGTGACGCCGATGCTCCAAGTCGTTCTCATTGTTTCTGCCGCCCTGTTTTCGACAGGGTTGCTTGCGGCCCTGAGTCGTCGTCACGCCATCTTTATTCTAATCGGGATCGAGATGATGCTCGGCGCGGCAAATCTCAATTTTATCGCGTTCTGGCGCTTCAGTCCGCAATCGCAGCCACCGACTGGTATTATGATCGCGATTTTCTCAATCGCTATTGCTGCTGCTGAAGCAGCAGTCGGTCTTGCTTTGGTAATCGCTGTGTATCGGCATTATCGCACAACAAACGTCGACCACCTCAACCAGCTCAAAGGATGAGCTGGATCATCGATCATCTCTGGTTGATCCCGGCCGTGCCATTTGCGGCTTCATTGGCAATTTTGAGCTTGCCCAATGGGCGCCACAGAGGCGCAGCCGCACTGGCGATCGCCGGACAAATCGCCGCACTTGTACTGTCGTTCTTTGCGTTCCTGCCGACGCTGCAAGTGTCCGGATTCCGCGCTGTTCAGAATTTCACGTGGTTCACTTTCGGCGACCATGCGTTGCGATTGGGATGGCTTCTGGATCCGCTTGCAGCCGTCATGCTGACGATGATCACACTCGTTGGGCTGTGCATCTTCATCTTCAGCACTGGTTATATGGCCGGCGACAGAAATTTCGTCCGCTTTTTCGCTTATCTTTCGTTTTTCTCCGGCGCAATGCTTGGGCTCGTTATTTCGAACAGTTTGCTTCTTCTGTTTATCTGCTGGGAACTGGTCGGCCTGGCGTCCTATTTGCTGATTGGGTTTTGGATCGAGCGACAGAGTGCCGCCGCCGCGGCAAAAAAGGCGTTCATCACCACCCGCATCGGCGACATGGGATTTTTTCTTGGGTTGCTCTGGCTCTATGGCCGGAGCGGCACACTTCTTTTTTACGATGGCGGGAACGGCTGTCTGGAGAGTGCCGGCCTCGCCATGCTCGGCGCGAGCGCCATGGCTATCGCGCTTCTAATTTTCTGTGGCGCGGTGGGCAAGTCTGGACAATTCCCGCTGCACGTCTGGCTACCGGACGCGATGGAAGGCCCGACGCCGGTCAGCGCGTTAATCCATGCCGCAACAATGGTTGCTGCCGGCGTTTTTCTGGTCGCACGCGTCTATCCGATCTTCTCGTTAGGCGCGATCGACGGGGTGACCTCGTCACTTACGGTCGTCGTGTGGATTGGCGTAACTACGGCATTAATGGCCGCGCTCATCGCGATCGCGCAGGCTGATATTAAACGCATTCTTGCATACTCCACTGTATCGCAACTGGGTTTGATGATGGTTTCGCTCGGCGTAGGCGGCGTCGCCGCCGGGATGATGCACCTGTTGGCGCATGGTTTTTTCAAGGCGCTTTTGTTTCTCGGCGCGGGCTCGGTCATTCACGGGTGTCATCACGAACAAGACATTCGGAAAATGGGCGGCCTGCGCCGGCTGATGCCGGTTACGTTTTCAACTTATGCAATCGGAATGATGGCTCTCAGCGGCGTGCCGCTCTTTTTTTCCGGTGGTTGGACGAAGGAGGAAATCCTCCACGTAACTGCGCGTTGGCCTTCGTCCAGTTTGCCCTATTATTTCCTGCTGGCCGGAGTCGTCCTCACCGCGCTCTACATGACGCGGCAAATCATCTATGTCTTCTTCGCGCACCGGCGTGCTGCCTCTGAGCATGCCCACGAAAGTCCGCGAGTCATGACGATGCCGCTAATCGTCCTCGCGAGTTGCGCGATTTTGTTCAGCATAGTGCTGACACCAGCATGGCCCTGGTTGCATGGCTATCTAATAGACGAACCTGTACACTTCGAATTCGCTCGCCTGATTCAGCCGGGGCTCTTTCTTTCGCTGGTTCTTGTGGGGGCGGGCGTTGCGCTCGGTATTTGGATGTATCGCAAAGCAGGGACGCAGGATCAACAGCGTCCCGCCGATACCGATCCGCTCGAATTCGCCCAGCCACAATTGTTCCGGTTTCTCCAAAATAAGATGTGGATCGACGAACTTTATGGTCGCACGGTCATCGCGTTTAGTTGGATGAGCGCGCGTCTGTCCGATTGGATGGACCGGCATTTCTGGGATGGCCTGGTGCGCGGAGTCGGCGCGATCGGGCGACTCTTCGGAACTTTTACGGCAAGTGTTGATGAGCGCGGAATCAATCCTGGAGTCGATGAGACGACAGTCGGCACCCGTGGTCTGGGCCGACTGATGTCCGCTGCGCATTCGGGACAAATCCAAACATACCTCGGCGTCATCGCGATCGGTGCACTGGCGCTGTTGCTTTTTTACGCATGGTTGGCTTGATCAGCGCGCTCGTCCTGATTCCGTTGGTGGGCGTGCTTGCGCTCTTCACCGCGCCAGAGAGAAATGCACGTCCAATCGCATTGTTGGTTAATGGACTGGCTGCGTTTGACGCGTTGGTGTTGTGGCGGCACTTCGATATCGGGGCTGCCGGCATTCAAATGGTCGAACGGCACGCATGGATTCCCGCAATTGGCGCCGAATATCTGGTCGGGATCGACGGTTTGAGCCTGCTGCTCGTGTTACTTACCTCGCTCATTCTTCCCTTCGCGTTTCTCGCGCAGAAGATGGACCGAGGGTTTTGCGCGCTGATGTTGATCATGCAATCGGCGCTCTACGGAACTTTCACGGCGCAGAACTTTGTTCTCTGGTTCTTGTTTTATGAGATGAGTCTGATCCCCGCCTTCCTGCTCATAAAAATCTGGGGAGGAGAAAATCGCGACCGCGCTGCAACGAAGTTTTTCCTCTACACGTTTCTCGGAAGCGTAGCGATGCTGCTGGGATTCCTCGGAATTTATCTGGCCAGGGGCTCCTTCGATTTTGCCACGCTTGCTAGTCTGGGTAAGGACGGACTGCTTACGGGCAAACTCGCCTGGCTGGCTTTTGGAGGAATTTTTCTGGGACTGGCGGTCAAAGTGCCGCTCTTTCCATTTCACACCTGGCTGCCCGACGCGTATGAAAGCGCCCCGACCGGCGTGTCGATGGTTTTGACCGGCTTGCTTTCGAAAATGGGTGTTTACGGTTTCGTGCGCCTCTTGCTTCCGCTTTTCCCGAACGAAATCAGAATCATCGGCCCCTGGCTAATGGCGCTCGCGATCTGCTCGATTGTTTTCGCTCCGCTGGCGGCGTGGGCCCAGTCCGATCTTAAACGAATGGTGGCGTACTTGTCAGTCAACCATCTCGGTTACTGCATGCTTGGTTTGTTCGCCGTGGCTGCCTCGTCTGTTGGCGCGGCGATCGACACGCAAGCGGCGTTGGGCGGCGTATTCATGCAGATTTTCAATCACGGGATCACCGCGGCAGCATTGTTTTACCTGGTCGGCCTTCTCGAGCAGCGTCGCGGACTTCGTGGCATCCGTGACTTTGGGGGATTGATGCAACGGACACCAATTCTTTGCGGCTGGATGAGCGTCGCGATGTTTTCGTCGCTCGGTCTGCCAGGTCTTAATGGTTTCATCGGCGAGTTTCTGATTTTTAAAGGTTCATTTGCAATCACTGCATCCTTCACCGCCGTTGCAGTGATTGGCCTGCTTGTGACAGCAATCGTTTTCATACGCGCGATGCAAGCGCTCTTCAGCGGGCCGCTGGCAGAAAGTTGCAGCGCTTTTTCCGATCTCTTGCCGAGGGAACAGGTTGCCATCATCCCTGTGACTCTGCTCATGTTCGCCATCGGTCTCGCACCGCAATTCATATTCAACATCTTCAACGCGACCATCGTTCAAATGGCGCGGCTATTTAGTTGAGGTTTATCGCGAATGAGCGAACAAATTATTCCCGCTGAGCAGATCGCGTTGCGGATCCGGCGTTTTCGCGGCGAAAAGGTGCTGCTCGATTTTGATCTAGCCGTTCTCTATGGCGTAGCGGTCAAAGTCTTGAATCAATCAGTAAAACGAAATCGCGAGCGATTCCCGAACGACTTCATGTTCCAACTCAGTAACGAGGAGGCGCGGATTTTGAAGTCTCAACTTTCGATGCTGGAGAATCGACAAGCCACTGAAAATGAGGGCGTTGAGCGGAACTGGTCACAATTTGTGACCAGCTCGCGTAAATACCGGGGAACCAAATACCGGCCCTATGCATTCACCGAACAAGGCATTGCCATGCTATCGAGCGTTTTGAACAGCAAACGCGCTGTGAAAGTTAACATCGCGATCATGCGTGCGTTCGTGAAGCTGCGTTGGGCGCTCGAAACAAATCGCGAACTTGCGCAAAAGTTTTCGGAACTGGAAAGGCGCGTGGACAAACACGACGACGAAATCGCAGCGATTCTCGAAGCGATCCGGCAGTTGATGGCCCCGGCAGAAAAGCCGCGACGCGAAATTGGATTCCATGTGCGCGAAAATGCGGCGCATTACCGAACGCAGAAGAAAGCCGGGCCATGATTGCCTGGACGATTTACCTCACGTTCGCCGGCGCTGTGGTGCTGCTCATTTTTCCTGGCGTTGCGGCGCGCTGGATTGCGCTGCTAACAGCCGTCGTCGGTTTGGTCCTGGGCATCGTAGCATTTGTTTGCACACCTGTTGCCGATCTTGCCCATTTCATGACGATCGTCAGCGTGCCGTGGGTGCCGCCGCTGGGAATGAATTACCATCTCGCTGTTGATGGAGTCAGTCTTACGATGGTTCTTGTCACGGGCATCTCCGCCGTAAGCACAGTGTTGTTTTCATGGGATGTCGATCATCGCCAGCGCGAATTTTTCTTCTGGTTGTTGTTAGTTGTCGGAGGCTGTTACGGCGTTTTCCTGAGTGCCGATTTGTTTTTGCTCTTCGCATTCTACGAACTGGTCATCGTGCCGAAGTACTTTCTGATCGCCATCTTCGGATCGACCAACAAGGAGTACGGCGCGATGAAGCTGACTCTCTACTCGTTCTTCGGAGGGATGTTCGTTTTTGCCGGCATTCTCGCCGCTTATGTGACAGCCGGCTCTCTGGATCTGAGTCAACTGGCGCAATTCCACTTTAGTCCGCAGCTGCAATCATGGGCATTTCCCGTGTTGTTCGTTGGATTCGCTGTGCTTGCCGGCATCTGGCCGTTGCATACATGGGCGCCGACGGGCCACGTCGCCGCGCCCACCGCAGGGTCGATGTTGCTTGCCGGCATTGTGATGAAACTGGGTGCTTATGCGGGCCTGCGCGTAGCGATGAATCTGTTCCCGGAAGGATTCCACGCATGGAGCAAATGGATCGCCATCCTCGCCGTGATCGGCATTGTTTACGCCGCGGCGGTGGCATTGCGTCAGCATGATCTGAAATTCGTTATCGGGTACTCGAGCGTGAGCCACATGGGTTTCGTGCTGTTAGGTCTGGCTACGGCAAATGCACTCGGTGTTTCGGGAGCCGTTTTGCAAATGTTTTCGCACGGCGTGATTGCGGCACTGTTGTTCGCTGTTGCCGGACGGATGCTCTACCGACGCACTCATACCCGCGAGCTCGACGCGCTCTCAGAAATGAATCTGGGCCAGGCGCTGCCCTTCGCCGCGTTTACTTTCGTGATTGCATCTGCTGCGTCGATGGGCATCCCGGGTTTCAGCGGATTCGCCGCAGAAATCACGATTTTGATCGGCGCGTGGCAAACTTATCCGATCGCGGTTTGGATCACTGGCGCGGGCATGGTTTTGGTAGCGGCTTTCACCTTGCGCGCGCTCATAAAGTCTTTCTTTGGTGAGGTGCACATGCAGACAGGCCGCGTTTCTACAGACGCAGACTGGCATGAGCAATCGATCACCCTCGCTGAGAAGTGCGGCGCTTGTTTGCTTATGCTAGCCACGCTTGCGGTCGGACTTTATCCCAAATTTCTGCTCGATCGCATTCAACCCGCGGTTGAAGCGATGAGGTTTCTAAAATGAGATCCGTGGCTTCAACGACGTCGTATCTGGAGTTGCTTAGGCTTGCGTCGCCTGAAGCCATTGTCGTGATCAGTGCCCTCGTTGTGCTCACGATTGGGCTGATGAGCAGGCCAGCCACGGTAGTGGCAGGCGTGTCATCTACAAAACCGCCGACCGGGGCAGCCGACATCCGCCTTAGGCAAACCTCTACAGTCTGGTGCTCATTGGTTGCGGGCCTCGGGATTGTCATCGCAATGGTCGCGGTGCTGATGTTGCCGCGAAATTCGAATCTTTTCGGCGAGATGCTTGTGATCACACCGCTCACCTCGCTTTTCAAAATCATTTGCCTCGGGCTTGCCCTCTTCACGGTGTGCCTGGCGCGATCAGAAAAATCCCTGCATGATCCCGGCGAATATCTGGCGATTATTCTTTTGGCAACTGTCGGTCTCATGTTGCTCGTTGGCAGTGAAGAGCTGCTCATGATTTTCATCGGGCTCGAACTGCTGGGCCTTTCGCTTTACGTGATGGTTGCATTCGACAGGACCGATGTGCGTTCCGCCGAAGCAGGTCTGAAATATTTTCTGTTCGGCAGCACTTCCAGCGCGTTCACCCTTTTCGGAATCAGTTTGATTTATGGCATGTCGGGAAGCACCGGCCTCGCTGCCATTTCGAACAAATTGGCGGCCGCGCCGGTGCAACCTTTGCTTGCGACTGGCATTATCATGACGCTTATCGGGTTTGCGTTCAAAATTGCTGCCGCGCCATTTCACTTGTGGGCGCCTGACGCGTATCAGGGAGCCCCCATTCCGAGCGCGGCGTTTATTGCCTCCGGATCAAAGGTCGCCTCGTTCGTTGTTCTTGGAAAAATCGTGCTCGTGGGCTTTGGCCCGGTGCAGGGCAATGCCGGATGGCACGCGATGGTCGCAGGCTGGTCGCCTCTCCTCGCTGTGCTCGCGGCCTTGTCGATTCTCATTGGCAATCTCGTCGCACTGGCGCAAACCAACGTTCGGCGGCTCCTTGCCTACTCTGCTGTCGCGCATGCCGGCTATACGCTGCTTGGACTGGTCGCCGGGAGCCGAGACGGATTCTCAGCGACACTTTTTTACACGGCTGTTTATGCAATCACGCTCCTCGGCGCGTTCGGAGTCGTCGCGGTCGTACGCAGCGAAACTGGTGGCGACGATCTTAAAGATTTTTCCGGGCTGGCTGGGCGTGCGCCGTTGCTAGCCGGTTGCATGGCTGTCTTCATGCTTTCCCTGGCTGGCATACCGCCGTTGGCCGGTTTTTTCGGAAAGTTCTATTTGTTCAGTGCTGCGCTGCGTGCTGGTGGAAATTATGGCCTTCTCTGGCTGGTCGCGTTGGCGCTCTTTGGCAGCTTTGTCTCGCTCTACTACTACTTAATCGTGCTGAAAGCGATTTTTGTTGATCAGCCCTCGCTGACGACAGCGTCATCGACCGCTCACTCGACACCGGATTTACTGCAGCGAATCACGGTGTCTGTGCTCGCTGCAGCAATTCTCCTTCTCGGCCTCATGCCAGACAGCCTGGCCGCACGAATTCTTGCCGCCGTGTCATAAAAATTTTCGACAAAAAAAGTGTGCTTAACACTTGACTATCGCGGTATAAGTCTTGCATCAAATCGAGGAAGCACAGACTGGAAGAGTTGATGAAGTAAAGATGGGCAGCATCAGCCAGTTCATTGATCGGCATTTCCGTCACTTCAACGCGGCAGTGCTCAAAGATGCCGCCGACGCCTATACCGCACATCTTAACGGAGGCGGGAAAATGATGATTACGCTCGCCGGGGCAATGAGCACCGCGGAACTGGGCATTTCTCTGGCGGAAATGATTCGGCAGGGCAAAGTCCACGCTATTACCTGCACTGGGGCCAACCTCGAGGAGGACCTCTTCAACCTCGTCGCGCGCAGCCATTATGAACGGATTCCTCACTATCGAGAATTAACTTCGCAGCAGGAGGAAGAACTCCTGCGACGTCATTTGAATCGCGTGACCGACACCTGCATTCCGGAAGAGGAAGCGATGCGACGGATCGAGCACGTCGTGCTAGACGAGTGGGTAAGCGCCTCGCAAAAGAAGGAGCGAAGATTTCCGCACGAATTTTTCTTTAAAATTTTGCGGGAATGCCGGCTGAAGAAATTTTACGAGATTGACCCGGCCGACAGTTGGATGATCGCCGCCGCGCACAAGGATCTGCCAATTTTTGTCCCAGGCTGGGAAGATTCTACATTGGGAAATATTTATGCCGCGCGCTGCATGACAGGTGCGATCAGCGATGTGCACACTGTCCGCTCCGGCATCGAATATATGATCATTCTGGCGGAGTGGTACCGCCAGATGTCGCAGGACTCGTCCATTGGTTTCTTCCAGATCGGCGGCGGGATTGCAGGCGATTTCCCCATCTGCGTCGTGCCCATGCTCAATCAAGACGTAGTCACCACCCTGGTGCCTGAGTGGGGCTATTTCTGCCAGATCAGCGATTCCACAACCAGTTTCGGATCGTACTCCGGCGCGGTGCCTAACGAAAAGATTACTTGGGGAAAACTGAATATTGATACGCCGAAGTTCATCATCGAATCCGACGCCACCATTGTGGCACCGCTTATATTCGCCAAGATTCTGGGTTGGTAATCACTATTCGACCCGGAAGCGGCCCCAATAGTCCCATCGCAGTGGCAGCAAATCGTCAAGCGAAGACAAAAGGTTCCTACACCTTATCGATGGTGAGGATAAAGCGCCGCGAACGTTTCCAGAGTGAGAAAGACCAGATGGAACGTAATCGGTATCCACACAATTCCGAGCACTCCCATCGATGCGAATACATCCAATGAAGAGAAGGCCGCTATCAAGGGAGGACCGTGCGCCAGTGCTCCAACGACATGCCACTTTTTGGTATTGGCGTAACGGGCCCCAATGATTAGAAGCACAGCAATAATCGTCATTAGGAGGTACGCCTGGATGAGGCCTATCCAGACCATGGGGTTCTGCTGCGTGAAGCCAAACGGCCCAATTCCAATCATCCAGCCCATGGTCGTGGCGGCGGCGCTCCCTAATGCGACGAGCGTCAAGATCGTGCCGTGAATCCAGAGTAGGCGTCTCCGAAACGTAGCCATACCTCAAGCAGATTGTGGAGTCAGATTTGTATCCTCCGCCAAACGCCAGTCGGCCCCGTTTTGTTGCTTTACTGCCAGTGGCCTCCAATCCAGACCCAGCCGCCGGGACGGCGCAGCCAATGGCCTGCCACCCAAACTGCTGCTGGCCTTGGGCGGACTATCCAAGTACCTGGCACCCAGACGTAATCGGTACCCGTCCATCGCCAATAGCCGCTCGTCCAAACGTATCCCGGCCCGGGCGCCACAGTCTGCGTTTCGACGCGAACTTGTGGCGGAGGTCTGGTCACCACTACCTCCCGAGCTGGACCGGTCGTTGTGACTTCTTGCGTAGTCGTTGTCGTCGTCACAGTCGTTGGTTCTTCCGCGCAGCTGACCAATGCTAATGGCAGTAACATCGATAGGTAAGAGCTTCTCTTCATCTCACGCCTCCATTACGGATTCGTTTTGTGCCAAACAGTTGGCTTTGTCGGAAATGAAAGGCTCTGCACGCATTCGATAGCGAAAGCGCGATTTTGATCCGATGATGTTCGATGCTCTACATCGTTGCGACACCGATTGGCAATCTCTCGGACATCACGTTACGCGCGCTGGAAATCCTGAAATCAGTCGATCTAATCGCCGCCGAGGACACGCGGCATTCCGGGATGCTGATGAAGCACTTTGGAATCAAGAAGCCCTTCGTCAGTTATCATGAGCACAATGAAGCGATGCGTACGGCGGAACTCGTTGTACGCCTCGCGAACGGTGAAAACATTGCGTTGATCACGGACGCCGGAACGCCAGGATTGTCCGATCCAGGCGCGCGTCTCGTGCGTGAATGCATCAAACGGGGCATTTCATTTACAATCGTTCCAGGCCCATCATCGATCCTGATCGCTCTTGTTGGGTCCGGATTTTCGCTTGAAAAATTTTGCTTCCGCGGATTTCTTCCAGTTAAGAGTGGACAACGCGAACGCGAGTTGCGAGCGGCCGCCGAATCCGATGAGACAGTAATCTTCTTTGAGTCGCCTTACCGATTAGGCAAGACGCTGGCTGCATGCGTCGATGTCATGCCAGAACGGCAACTTTGCGTTGCTCGAGAACTGACAAAGAAATTCGAGGAATTCCGGCGCGGCACCGCCGGTGAACTTCTTGCGCATTACGAGGCCCACCCGCCGAAGGGCGAGATTGTCCTCGTCATTTCCGGCTCATAGCGATCCCGCTGCTCGGAAGTTCGGTGACAAAAATCGCTACGGGCGGCAGGAAGTAGTCAGCTGGCCGCGCTGCTCTCGCGAATAAATGAGGCGCAACTGCCGTCAAACTCCAGTTCGCGCCAGCGTACACGTTTTGGAAAAAATGCGACCCGAAATTGCTTCTCCAGGAACTTCCGCACACCATTGCGGGCTCGCTGCAGTCCCCATCTGTCTGGCGATTGCCGCTGAACGCGCTCTACCTGCCCCAAAAGCTTTCACGAACAAAGGGGCCGCGCGCGTCGATTATAATGTAATGACCCGCTGGCTGTGGTTGCTCAGGCCTTTGCTCGCGGGACTCATCATTACACTACTGCAACTTGCGATGGCGCTGGGCCTGCTTGCGCCGGAAGGATCCTTTTCGGACCGCTACGCCACGCTGGTCCAGCACGACAGTTATTGGTTTATGAACATCGTGGATCGCGGATACCAGACGATTGTTCCTCCCATCGATCACAAGGTCATGGAAGTATCAAACGTCGCATTTTTCCCAGCTTATCCTGCGATTGCGGCTGCGTTCCGCTATGGACTTAACATCAGCACCGGCACCGCCCTGTTGATCACTGCTCAGCTCGCTGCCTGGGGGTTTTGGAGTTATTTCTTTCTTTTTTGCAGGCGCTGGAATATTTCGCCCGCACTGCAAATTTGCGGCGCATTATTAATCGCGGCCCATCCTGCAGCATTCTTTCTAATTGCCGGCTACTCGGAATCGTTGTTTTTGATGGCGCTACTTGGCTTCATTTATTGGAGTATTGCGGAGGGGCGATCCGCGAAATTCTGGGCGACCATGCACGGCGTTGTGATGTCGGCAACGCGGATCGTCGGCATTGTATGCGCTGCATTTCCGTTGGTGCGCTCGGTTTTTCAAACTCGATGGTGCGGCTCACTTGAGCCGAAACCGTGGTTTCGAACGGAGAAGCCGGCGATCGTCATGACACTGGTTGCAAGTTTCGGCGCCGTAGGATTTTTCACTTATTCTCAGCTGTGCTGGGGCCACTGGGACATTTATATGCTTACGCAGGCGGCCGGCTGGGGAATCGTTCCCGATTATTTGGCGGTGTTTAAGCCCTCGAGTTATCACTGGTTTGTTCCCGCATTGAACGATCCGACCGAGGCGAGCCAAATGTCGATGACGTGGGGGGCCGTGCTGTTTGTCAGTGTCGCCATTTTCGAACTGTTGATTCGAAGGTGGGCCGGTTTACCAATTCGCGCCGGCATCTATTTCTGCGCCTTTGTGATCTATTATCTCTCCGTTAGCGGAGTCGCCTGCGTGGATATGGAAAGCATGCTGCGCTACGAGTTTTGCGCGCACGCGTTGATCGTGCTGGCGCTTTTGAATTTCCTGAGTCAATTTCGCGCACCGTCGGCGCTCGTTAGGGCCTTCGGGACCGCGGCTGTGGCGCTGCTCGGCGCCGCAGGGCTATGCGTGCAGGGCTGGTACGTCTGGAATTTCACCCGGGGAAATTGGGTCGCCTAGAAGAAGATGAAAGCAAGAGTGGTCATAATTGGAGCGGGCCCGGCCGGGTTAACGGCCGGCTATCTTCTATCAAAGGAGGAAGTCGGTGTCGTTGTCCTGGAAGCAGATCCCGTTTACGTCGGCGGAATCTCCCGGACGGTGACTTACAGGGGTTTTCAGTTTGACATTGGCGGCCACCGTTTCTTTTCCAAGTCGAAGGCGGTCGAAGATCTGTGGACGGAGATCTTGCCTAACGACATGCTGGTGCGACCGCGGTCTTCGCGCATTTTTTACAACGGCAAATTTTTCTCCTATCCGCTGAAACCGTTCGAAGCACTGCTGAAACTTGGGCTCTTCAGATCTGTCCTTTGCATGCTTTCGTGGATGAAAGCGCGCCTACTCCCAGTGCGCGATCCACGCAATTTCGAAGAATGGGTAAGCAATCAATTCGGCAAACGTCTCTTCAACACATTCTTCAAAAGCTACACGGAAAAAGTTTGGGGCATGAGCTGCAAAGAAATTTCCGCCGACTGGGCCGCGCAGCGCATCAAAGGACTTTCTCTCGGCAGCGCCATCAAGAATGCGCTGATTCCGCAGCGTTACAACGGGGACCGCACAAACGTAATCAAAACCCTCATCAATTCCTTCCGCTATCCGCGGCGAGGCCCAGGTATGATGTGGGAGGCATGCGCTGAAAAGATGAAAGCGCTGGGTGGCGGGCTCGAAATGGGCTGCCGGGTAACTGGCTGTTGTTACGATGAAACCTGCGGCAGTTGGACAGTCGAGTACAAGGATGAAAAGGGCGAATCGCAGCGAATCGAAGCCGAACACATCATTTCGTCTGCGCCGATGCGGGAGTTGATCTGCGGATTGTCACCGAGCGTGAGCGATCGGACGAAGAATGCTGCGGAAAGCCTCAAGTATCGCGACTTCCTCACTGTGATGTTGATTTTGAAAGATCGGCAGGTGTTTGATGACAACTGGATCTACATTCACGATCCAAGCGTCAAAGTCGGTCGCGTTCAAAACTTCCGTTCGTGGTCGCCGGAGATGGTGCCCGAACCGGATAAGGTTTGTTACGGCCTCGAGTATTTCTGTTTCGAACACGACGGACTCTGGGATTCGAGCGATAACGATTTAATCGAGCTCGCCAGGCGGGAGCTTGTTCGGATTGGCTTGGCCAGGGAAGGGGACTTTGTGGACGGCTGCGTCGTGCGCCAGAAAAAGGCATATCCCGTTTACGACGACGATTACGCGAGGCATGTCGCCACGATTCGCCAGGAATTGGACACGTGTTATCCAAATCTGCATCTTGTTGGTCGCAACGGCATGCACAAATACAACAACCAAGACCACGCCATGGTGACGGCGATGCTGTGTGTCGAAAATATTCTCGCTGACACCAAGCTTTACGATCTCTGGCAGGTTAACAGCGACGCTGAATACCATGAATCAGGACCGGCGGCTGAAGAAGCAACTGGCTCCGGACTGCGATTGGTCCCCACACGCGTCGTCGCTCCCGAGCTCGCACCGGAAGCGTAATCGCGGATTCACTGCTTTTCTTTGCCATTCCGAGCGATATCGAGGAATCTCTCGGCGATTTCTCATCATACGCGCTAACGGTGGATGAGAATTGGACGAGTCGGGCCCGATTCTTCAAACCTCGAACGCTTCCACCGGCGGGCAGGAGCAGAACAGATTCCGGTCGCCATGAACATTATCGATCCTGCCCACAGCTGGCCAGAATTTGTGTTCGCGCGTCCACGGCGCAGGGAACGCCGCTTGTTCGCGCGTGTAAGGCCGCTCCCACTTTTCGGAAGCGATTTGGCGCGCAGTGTGCGGCGCGTTTTTCAACATGTTGTTTGCGCGATCCATGTTTCCTTTCGCGACCTCCTTGATCTCCGCGTGAACCGAGATCATAGCGTCGCAAAAGCGGTCTAGCTCGTGTTTTGGTTCGCTCTCAGTTGGCTCGATCATCATGGTCCCGGCGACTGGCCAGGAAACCGTCGGCGCGTGAAAGCCATAGTCCATCAACCGTTTTGCTACATCTTCCACCTCGATACCTGCGCTTTTCCATTGGCGAAGATCCACGATGCATTCATGGGCAACGAGTCCGCGTTTGCCTTTGAAAAGCACAGGGAAATAAGGGTCGAGCCGTTTGGCAATGTAATTAGCATTTAGAATTGCGACTTCGCTTGCGCGTTTCAATCCCGCGCCGCCCATCATGCAGATGTACATCCACGTAATCGTCAAAATGCTGGCGCTGCCGTAGGGCGCGGCAGAAATGCTGCCACCTTTGCCTCCTCCGTGCCGGTAATCGGAGCCCCTCCCTTTCGGTGGACGTTTTCCACGTTCTCCTTCTCCAAACAAAATTCGGCCCGTCCCGGGGTCGAGAATGAACCCTCGCGGAAGATAGAGCGCGAGATGCCTGGCCACACCAATCGGCCCCACACCCGGGCCGCCACCGCCGTGGGGAATACAAAACGTTTTGTGCAAATTCAAATGACAGACGTCCGCGCCGTAATCACCGGGCCGGCAAAGGCCGACCTGCGCGTTCATGTTCGCGCCGTCCATGTAAACCTGCCCACCATGCTCGTGCACGATGTCGCAGATTTCGCGAATCGTGGGCTCAAAAACGCCGTGCGTCGAAGGATATGTCACCATCAGCGCGGCGAGGTCGCGCGCGTGCGTTTCGGCTTTGGCGCGCAGATCGGCAAGGTCGATATCGCCATCTTTCAAGCAGGCAACTGAGACAACCCTAAAACCTGCCATGTTTGCGCTGGCGGGGTTCGTGCCATGGGCGGACGTCGGGATGAGGCAAACATTTCGGTGCCCTTCGTTGCGCGAAGCGTGATACTCGCGGATCGCCAGCAGGCCTGCGTATTCGCCCTGCGATCCGGCATTTGGCTGCAACGAAATTGCGTCAAATCCAGTGATTTCGGCAAGCCAGTTTTCGAGTTGTTTACATATTTCTGCATAGCCGGCCGTCTGCTCTGTCGGCGCGAACGGATGCAGCTTGGAAATTTCCGGCCACGAAATCGGGAACATTTCCGCCGTTGCATTCAATTTCATCGTGCACGAGCCGAGCGGGATCATGGAGGTGGTCAGTGAAAGGTCTCGCGATTCGAGCTTTTTCAGATACCGCAGCATTTCCGTCTCGGTGTCGTGTGTGTTGAAGACGGCGTGGGTGAGAAATTCGGAAGTGCGAATTGTGGATTGCGGAATCCGGATTGACGGTTCGCCCAGCTCCTCGTCGGCAAAATCCCGGACGAGCGTGCCGCGAAAGACCGACATCAACACCTCGATATCGCGGGCCGTAGTTGTTTCGTCGAACGATATGCCGATCGCGCGCGGGCCAAGTGCGCGCAGATTGCAGTCCGCTTTTTGCGCGTGCTCTAAAATGAGCGCGCTCGATTCGACTTCGACGCTTATTGTGTCGAAGAAATTTTCGTGCGCGATTTTCAAACCCAGCGCGCGCAGACCGTCGGCAAGTTGACTTGTTAGGCGATGAACGCGTTCGGCGATTGCCCGCAATCCGCGAGCGCCATGATACACAGCGTACATCGAGGCAATCACAGCAAGTAGAACCTGTGCCGTGCAAATGTTGCTGGTCGCTTTGTCGCGACGGATGTGTTGCTCGCGCGTTTGCAGCGCAAGTCGATAAGCGGGGTGTCCCTCAGCATCGCGCGAAACACCCACGAGCCGGCCGGGCATATGACGTTTGTACTCGTCGCGCGTGGCGAAGTATGCCGCATGCGGGCCGCCAAACCCGAGCGGAACGCCGAAGCGCTGCGTGTTGCCGACCGCGACATCGGCTCCAAATTCTCCAGGCGGTTTCAGCAGCGTCAGCGCCAGGATGTCGGCTGCCACCACGACAAGTGCGCCCGCGGCATGTGCCCGCTTTATGAAGTCTGCATAATCGTAGATTGCGCCATCGGTGGCGGGATACTGGACAAGTGCGCCGAAAACGGTCTCGTCGAGCTTGAACTCTGCGAAATTGCCGATCTGAACATCGATGCCCAGCGGCTTTGCGCGTGTTTGCACGACAGCAATCGTTTGTGGGTGACAATTGTCCGCGACAAAAAACGTTTTGCGATTAGGGACGACTGCATGACAAAGCGCCATCGCTTCGGCGGCGGCCGTAGCTTCATCAAGCAGCGACGCATTAGCAATCTCGAGCGCTGTCAGGTCGGTGATCATCGTCTGGAAGTTGAGAAGGGCTTCGAGTCGACCTTGCGCGAGCTCCGCCTGGTAAGGCGTGTAAGCCGTGTACCATCCCGGGTTCTCCAGTATGTTTCGCTGGATCACTGGCGGCGTAATGCAATCGGAATAACCACAACCGATGAATGAGCGCGGGAGCTTGTTCTTCCTGGAGATCGCGCGGAGCTCGGCCAGCGCTTCCATCTCCGATTTCGCCTCCGGCAGGTTCAGGTCTCGATCCAGCCGAATATTTCGTGGAACAGCGGCTTCGACCAGGGAGTCGAGATCTTTGAAGCCGACCTCGCGCAGCATGATGCGTAATTCTTCTTCGTTCGGACCAATATGGCGGCGCGCGAAGGAATTTGGATCGATTGTTTCGTCACGCCGTTGCATGGAAGCAGACTACGGAAAGCGAATCGCGCTTCAAGTTTGTCGGCGCCCCTTGCGTCCGTGCCCGACCATCTATTCAGCGTCGTGAATTTCGACGCCGCGGCTTTTCAAAAGGGCGCGCAGCTCGGCCAGGTGTTGATGGTTGCGGGTTTCGACCGTGCAAAGAACGTTCACTGCTGACACATCCGGGCTGGCGAAGGCTCGATCGTGCACGATTTGCTTCACACTTGCTCCGGTAGACGCGATTTGGGCTGCCAGATCGGCCAGACCGCCGGGTCGATCACTTATCACAGCGGTGAATCGGCCGAGCCTGCCATCCGCCACCAGGCCCCGCTCAATTACACGACTTAGAACATTCGGATCGATGTTCCCACCGCAGAGCAACAGAACTACCCGCTTACCGGTGAGTTCTTTCAATTTTCCGGACATGCATGCAGCCAATGATGTGGCTGCAGCTCCTTCGACGACGCTCTTTTCTAATTCAACCAGGCGGAGGATCGCCAGAGCGATCTCTTCTTCAGTCACGGTGACAGCCAGATCGACGAGCGGTCGCGCAATTTGGAATGCATTTGCACCCACCTGCGGGATGGCTAGCCCATCTGCGAGCGTCGGACGCATCGTGATTTTCGCTGGGCTCCCTGCTTTAAGCGCAGCTGAAAAGCTCGCGACGTTTTCGGCTTCTACGGCAACAATTTTGACGTTTGGTCGCAACGTTTTGAGAGCCAAAGAAACACCGGCGAGCAAGCCGGCTCCACCCACGGGAACAATCACCGCTTCAAGGTCAGGAACCTGTTCGACGACTTCGAGAGCTATCGCCCCCTGTCCGGCGATGATCGCGGGATCATCGTAGCCGTTGATATATGCAAGGCCCTTTTCCGCAGCGATTTCATGCGCATGCGCTTTTGCTTCCCCGAAACCATCTCCGTGCAAGATGACAGTTGCACCGAGCTGCTGACAGGTGCTGATCTTTATGAGCGGCGCGAATTTTGGCATCACTACTGTTGCAGGTATACCAAGCAGGCTGCCCTGATAAGCGAGCGCTTGAGCGTGATTGCCCGCAGACGCGGCGATGACCCCGCGTTTTTGCTGGTCAGGCGACAATTGTGCCAGCGCATTGCGCGCGCCGCGCTCCTTGAAACTTCCCGTTCGCTGCAAGTTGTCGAGCTTGCAGAAAATTTTCATGCCGGTGATTTCGCTTAGAGGAATGGAGGGCGGACAAGGCGAATTGTAAACCGCGTCCGCAATTCGTTTGCGCGCCGCTTCGATGTCCTGAAATGTGACCAAGCGTTTAACTTTCGAGTGCTGCCTGCGCCGCGGCCAATCTTGCAATTGGAATCCGGAACGGACTGCAACTGACGTAATCCAAGCCCAGCCGGTGGCAGAACTTGACGCTGGCGGGCTCCCCACCGTGTTCGCCGCAAATCCCCAGTTTGATGTTTGGCCGGGTCTTGCGCCCCAAGTCGCGCGTTATTTCCATCAAGCGGCCGACGCCTTTCTGATCGATTGACGCAAACGGATTTGATTCGACGATATCAAGCTCGGCGTAGGCGGGAAGAAAGCTTCCGGAATCATCCCGGCTCATTCCGAGTGTCGTTTGGGTGAGATCGTTTGTGCCGAAACTGAAAAACTCGGCGTCGCGTGCGATCTGGTCGGCAACAAGCGCGGCACGCGGAATTTCGATCATCGTCCCGACCAGGTAATTGAATTTTGTCCCCTTTTCCTTTGCCACTTCACCGGCCACACGCCGGACAATGTCGATTTGAAGCTTCAGCTCACGCGGGAATCCAACCAGCGGAATCATGATTTCGGGGCGGACCTTAATTGCTTTGCGTTGCACGTGCGCGGCAGCTTCAAAGATCGCCCGCGCCTGCATTTCAGAAATTTCCGGATAAACGATGCCGAGCCGACAGCCTCGGTGACCGAGCATCGGATTAAACTCGTGCAACTCGTGCACACGGCGCGCGATTTGTTCGACCGCGACACCTAACTTGTTTGCAAGTTCGTTTTGTTGCGCGTGATCATTCGGCAAGAATTCATGAAGCGGTGGATCGAGAAAACGAATCGTGGCGGGCAAACCTTTTAAAGCCGTGAAGATCCCAATGAAATCGTTGCGCTGAAAAGGAAGCAGTTTCGCCAAGGCACGTGCCCGCTCGTCCTTGGTGCCAGCAAGAATCATCTCTCGCATGGCGTCGATGCGATTGCCTTCGAAGAACATGTGTTCCGTGCGACAAAGCCCGATGCCTTCCGCACCGAATGCGACTGCGTTTGCAACCTGCTCGGGCGTATCGGCGTTTGTGCGCACGCCCAGTCTGCGAAATTCGTCCGTCCACTTCATCAGTTTTACGTACTCTTGGTAGGTGACGCTCTTTTTCGGGTCCAGTGAGCGATCGATCAGCACCTGGACGATTTCCGACGGCGCAGTCGCGACTTCGCCGGCAAACACTTCTCCCGCGGTGCCGTCAATGGAGATGTAATCGCCTCGACTTAAGGTCGTGCCGTTCGCACTGAGGGTACGCTTCTGGTAATCGATTTGAATCCCCGTCGCGCCGCACACACACACCTTTCCCATTTGCCGCGCAACGAGGGCCGCATGGGAAGAAACGCCGCCGCGCGATGTGAGGATGCCTTCCGCTGCAATCATGCCGCGCAGGTCTTCAGGAGACGTTTCAATGCGGGCAAGCACGACCTTTTCGCCCTTCTCGGAACGCACCACGGCTTCCTCCGCGTTAAAGACGACGCGACCACAAGCCGCCCCTGGGCCGGCGGCCAGACCGGTGCCGATCCTTTTCGCTTGTTTCGCCGATTGCCGGTCGAAAACCGGCGCCAAAAGATGGGCCAGCGAATCGGCCGGGATACGGCGCACAGCATCTTTCCTAGTGATTAATTTTTCACCGACCATATCGACTGCGATACGGACGGCGGCGTGACCGGTGCGTTTGCCATTGCGAGTTTGCAGAATGTAGAGGCGGTTTTCCTCCACTGTGAACTCGAGGTCCTGCATGTCCTTGAAGTGACGTTCAAGGATCGCCCGGACCTTCATGAGCTCTTTATGAGCTGCGGGCATTTCCTTGGCCAAATGGGCAATTGGATGAGGTGTGCGCACGCCCGCAACGACGTCTTCGCCCTGGGCGTTGATTAAATACTCGCCATAAAAAACTTTCTCACCCGTCGCCGGATCGCGCGTAAATGCGACCCCGGTGGCGCTCGTTTCGCCCATATTTCCGAACACCATCGTCTGCACATTCACGGCCGTTCCCCAATCGTGCGGGATGCCGTATTTCCGGCGGTAAACCATCGCGCGATCGTTCATCCACGATCCAAAAACCGCGCTGATCGCGCCCCAAAGCTGCGCTTGCGGATCCTGCGGAAACGATTTCCCCGTACGCTCTTTGATTAATGCTTTGAATCGTTTCACCAGCTCTTTCAGATCGGCGACCGTCAATCTCACATCAGGGAAGTCATGCTTGCCGTAGCGTTCGTCTTTTAGATGTTCGATGACCGTCTCGAACGGTTCATGATCTTCGCCCGGCCGTTTCTGAACTCCCATGACCACGTCGCCGTACATTTGCAGGAAGCGCCGGTATGAATCCCAGGCGAACCGCGCGTTGCTTGTTTTTTTCGCGACAATCTCGACCACATCGTCATTCATCCCGAGGTTCAGGATGGTATCCATCATCCCGGGCATGGAATCACGCGCGCCCGATCTTACGGAAACGAGCAAAGGCCGTTCCTTGTCGGCGAATTTTTTCCCGACGGATTTCTCGACTTTTGCCAGCGCGGCCGCGACCTCCGCCTCCAGCTCTCGCGGATAGGTCCGGTTATGGGCGTAAAAGTGAGTGCATACTTCGGTCGTGATGGTGAACCCCGCGGGTACCGGCAGGCCGATGCGCGTCATTTCGTGGAGATTCGCGCCTTTACCACCCAGCAGCGATTTCATACCGCCTGATCCATCTGCGCGCCCGTCCCCGAAGTAATAAACGTAGCGTGGCTTTTTCGTTTTTGTCACCCGAGTGCGCCTATTTACCTGTCGTTTCGGCCTTTTTGATGTGCGCCGAGCTGATTTTCGAACCGTGGATTTGCGTCTTGTGGCCATATTGAGGATGCGAAAAATCGCCAAGGACGAACGGGCCAAAGTAGTTTCGGGTGTCGCGCTGTCAACGATCCTGAAAACTCGAAGAGCCGTGTTGTTTAGAGGTCAGAAACCGTCACAGCCGACTTAGCTGCCCAGAAACCCGAACCAGCGATCAAGCAGGTTAAGCTGGCGCCCGTTCGTTGTTCGTCAGAACTTCAGCAATTGTCGCCGTAAAGTCATCGACACCGGTACTTGGCACGATGATGCTGTTGCGGCGCCCATGAGCTTCTTCGGTGATGCGCAAGAATTTCCCGCGCTCGTTTTCTCGGAGCTCCACGTAGAAGTGCTTGCGTTCTATCTGCAGTTCTCTCGCCTCGATGATGTTATCCATTTTCCTCTGAAGCCGCAGACTCTACCGCATCCAATTTGGGGAATGGAAGAAAAATCGGCAGAATTTGTGCAAATTCTTTGGGCCCGGCGGGCTCGCTCCCCTATGGTTGCCGAGCCCTGCACTGACGCTTTGGATCTGAGATGGGCAGATATCACAACGCCATTAGGTTGCGGTGCTGGCTGCTCAATCTACAATCTCGTGCGCCCAGCTGCTTGAATCGGACGCATCGAAGAATAATCCGTTGTTCTTAGCAAGTAGCCGGGCTCGACCATGCCGCAACGAGTCGATCCAAGTTCCTATCAATCGCCCGAGGGCGAACGTCCGGCCGTGCCCGCTCCAGTCGAATTGGAGCGACGGACGCACGATCCTTATGCGGCGTTCCGTTTTGCGGACTTCAGCTTGTTCACAGCCGGCAATCTCCTTTCAATCACTGGCCGCCTGATGCTGGCCGTGGCCGTGGAATGGGAGGTTTATGCGCGCACGCATTCAGCCACCGCGCTTGGGCTGGTGGGCTTGGTTATCGCGGTGCCGGTCGTGACACTGTCTTTGCCGGCCGGCCATTTGGCGGATCGCTACAGTCGAAAGCGCATCATTCTTGTCTCGCAAATTTTTAGCCTGCTGACATCGCTGGCTCTGGCTCTGGTTTCCTGGAAACACCTCGCCATTCCTGCGATTCTGCCTTTGCGTGAAAGTAATCGCGTCCTGACGGGCATCGCCGGGATCTTCGAACGCCATCATCCAATCTTCCATTTCGACGACGCATCGATTCCGTTGATTTATCTTCTTCTTTTTCTCGGAGCAGTGGCGCGCACTTTCAGTTGGGCGGCACGCAGTTCATTTTTTCCTACGCTGATTTCTCGTGATGCTTTTGCGAACGCGGTGACGTGGAATAACAGCATTTTTCAAATTGGATCCGTTGTTGGTCCTGGGCTGAGCGGATTGCTGGTTGCCTACATTGGGTTCCCGTTTGTGTACCTATTGGATGCGCTGTGCGCGCTTTGCTTTTTCTTTCTAGTTCTCCCGATTCGGCGTAGCAAACAGAGGCGCGACCAGAGCGAGGCAAGCACGTGGAAAAGTCTCATGGCCGGACTCCGCTTCGTGTTTCGCCGAAAAGTGATCCTTGCGACGATCACGCTGGATCTGTTCGCGGTCCTGCTGGGAGGTGCGACCGCATTAATGCCGATTTTCGCAGATCAGATTTTGCATTGCGGTCCGGTTGGCCTTGGCTGGCTGCGGGCAATGCCAGCGATCGGTGCCTTTGCGATGGCGCTGATGGTAGCACACCTGCCGCCAATGAAGCGCGCTGGCCAAACCTTGCTGTGGTGTGTTTTCGGATTTGGAATTGCGACTGTCCTGTTTGGTTTGTCTAAAATCTTCTGGTTATCGCTCGCCCTGTTACTTTTTCTTGGCGCATTCGATAGCGTGAGTGTCATCATTCGTGGTTCCATCGTGCAACTGGTCACGCCGGATGAAATGCGCGGACGCGTTTCGTCGGTAAACAATATTTTTATCGGCACATCGAACGAATTCGGTGCACTGGAATCAGGATTGACGGCTGCGCTGTTTGGTCCGGTGATCTCGGTCGTTGCCGGAGGCATTGGGACAATCCTGGTTGTGTTGGGCGTTGCGTTTCACTGGCCGGAGACGCGCAAGATTGGCACGCTGGACAAGAATTTGCGCTAATTGGCGCGCGTACGGCCGATGTGACCTATGGAACGCCTAGGACCAATGAGACAAATGCGGCGAGCGAGCTAAAACGCGCCGTGCAACGAAATCATCCCGTACGGGGCGCCGCCGTCCTGATGGTAGCGCACGTCGGCGCGATAGAAGTCGAAATTTCTGTATGGCTGATAGCCCACCTCGCCTGTGGCCGTTATGACCGGGGAAATCTTCCAGTCCACTCCCGCGCCGGTCCTCACTTCGCTATAAGTCAGGATACTGTGATTGAGCCGCGGGATTCTGTGTGCGTCCCCGAAATCGTCCGCTACGCGGTAACTGGTTTGCTTCACATTCGCCCCTACGTAAAGCGAGACGTCCTTGGTTATCTCATACTCGAGACGCGGAGTTGGCAGCACGGCATCGAGAAGCCATTGCGGTGCGATTTTCCATCGGATCCCGGCGGCCGGAAATACCGGGTATTTACGTTCGATATCGACACTGACGCCGAGGACGAGCTGCAGATTGGGACTGTAAATGTAGGTGCCGCCAATGAGGAATGGGCAATTGAAATTGTCGTACCCCAGATTTGCAAACTCGGTATCGTACACACCGGGGTGACCTTCGGCCCTTATGATTATTGAATCGGAAAACTGCATATCCAATCCAACAACCAGGCTAACCGACTGCAATATAGTTGGAAGTGGCGCATCATCGGGAAGCCCAAACGAGAATCGTTCCCACTCTGCGCCAAGCCGTAACACGCCGAGCTTGGTTCGCGGTGTGAATACCAAGTTCAGGATCAAATCGTTTTCATCGAAATCGCGCACGCTCTTAGATCCGCGTTCGACGTCACCGCCGCCGACATAGGTGTCTTCCGCGGTATATTCGACAGGAACGTGCCCCAGCGATTCGAACCAGTTACCAGCGTTCTCCTCAGCGAAAATTCGCGTCACAAAAAACAGCGACGAAGCTGCCCAAACAGCAGGGAAAACTCGACACACCAGGCGTTTCACCGCTCAACGACCTCCACCCGTATCGCGCCGAAAGAGTGTGACGGCTTTAGTTATGTTTTTCATCATCACCGACTCTGATCCGAGCCGCTCCACGCCATGCAGGGTCCCCAGCGATGCGGCGGAGATCATGTCGCCGCGCCAGACAAGCGTGGACGGTTTCCCTTCCACTGTAACAGGCCACATCTGGTACAATGTGAGAGCAACGTAATAACCACCGCTCGCGTAGTAAAGCACATCCGCTGCTTGATAGGTCCCGCCCGCACCGCCGCGGCTATAAGATGCGCCTAGTGTTATTACGCCTTGATCGTCCGCATCGAGAAGCTCCCAGTACAATTCCGGCTTGAGCGACCCAGCGCCGCGCCCAATACCTGTCGCTCCGAGTAAGCCGGAAAACTGATTGCGGATCTTTCCCTGCTCGCGCAACAATCCGTTTACTTCGTCGCTCGCCCGAACAGATGGGCCGGCATGATCGTAGGGCGGTTGCCCCGACATTCCGCTCGCCACAAAGCTTTTCGTTCGCGCAGTCAATACGTCGGTCCAGAACGCCACAACCGGTGCAGGCATGGTGCCTCCTCCGCCTCCGGCTCCCGCAGAGAATTTCTTTGCCTCTTCCTTACTGATCTGGAGACCCGACGCGAGCTTTTGAGTTGCCGCGACGAATGAACGCACGGATGCGTTGCCGGGCGCGCTTTTCAGTTTTTCAAAATTGGCCGGCGTAGGATTTGAAGGCAGATCGGAGTGTAGAAAAACCTTCAGTTCGCGATGCCTTGTTGCGTCCCATCGGCGCAACGCCTCGATTTGCTGGGCAGGCGAAGACCCCAGTGCAACGTAGCAGCTCTGAACCGCGAGAAATCGCGGATTACTCATCGGCGATCCGTGCGCCGTCTTCACATCGCTTTTGGCGAGCTGCGCGAGATCAACCTTGTCAAAAATGGAAAACGAGGCGAGATCAGAAACGGCGTCAGCGCGTGCGGTGGTTAGGCCGAGGCGCAAAGCCAGCAGTAACAGTAGGAGGCTGCCCGCCCTTACAAAGAAGTGCCGCTGCAGATTCAGCATCTTAGGTTTCATGACACACATATGTGAGGCCAATGCCAAATGGTTGCAAATTTTTTGGATCATCGCAATAGAGTTTCATCATGAGCGAACCGGTCATCAAGCTCGACCATCTGAGCAAGAGTTTCGGTAACGTCCATGCTGTACAGGATCTTTCTCTTCATATCGAGGCGGGAACGATCTTTGGTTTTCTCGGCCCTAATGGCGCGGGCAAAACCACGACGATGCGGATGCTGTGCGGCCTGACTCACCCGACGGCTGGTCACGCCACGATTGAAGGTGCAGATGTCTGGAAGGATCGCCAGTTTGTGCGGACCAAGTTTGGTTATGTGCCGCAGCGCTTCAGTCTTTATCGCGATCTGACCGTCCTGGAGAATTTCCGGTTTTTCGGCGGCGCCTATGGCGTGCCAGGTGCGGAACTAGAGCCGCGAATCGAGCGCCTGTTACGGGTGATCGATTTGCAGGAAAAGCGTAATACGGCCGCGCAAAGTTTATCTGGAGGGATGCGGCAGTTACTGGCGATTGGATGCGCGCTCGTTCACAATCCACCGCTGCTTTTTTTTGACGAGCCGACCGCAGGTCTCGACCCGGTGCACCGGCAGCAAATCTGGGACCTTCTTTACGATCTGAGCAATGAAGGAAAAACAATCTTCGTTACCACCCATTACATGGACGAAGCCGAGCGTTGCACAGAAGTCGGTTTTATCGAAGATGGGCGGCTGCTGGCAAAGGCTTCACCGCGGGCTTTGAAGTCGAGCTTTCGTACCCGACTGCTCGAGATCGACGTGGATCCGCTGATGCCGGCGTTAGTCCGACTGCGTGACATTCCCGAGCTACTTGGCGTCTCGCTGCGCAGCGGCAGCTTGCGCCTTTACGCGGCGGAACCGGAGAAGTTGATGGCCAGATGGCGTGAAAGTTGGCCATTCCCAGATGTTCACTTGTTAGGCGAACGCTGGGTAGAACCCGACATGGAGGATGTTTTCACCGCTTACTCGCAGGGCTACGACGGCGTTTTAAACAGATCGACGTTATGAAATGGCTATCATTCAAGGCGACTGCCAGCGTCGCTTACAAAGAATTTTTGCACATCTTGCGCGATCGGCGGGTGCTGCTTCTGGTGCTGACTTTGCCGCCGCTTTTCACGCTTCTTTTTGGCCATGCCTTTGAAACCGGTGAATTAACCGGGATCAAAAGCCTCTTAATTGATCGAGACAACACGGCACGCGCGCAAGAGTTCATCGACATCATTTCGAAGAACAAGACGTTCCAGTGGAAGCGCGGATCGCCTGCGACAAAGAACCCATCCGATTTGCTCGACCATAAGGTGCAGGCTGCGCTCGTTATTCCCGAAGGCTGGAATCAGAGTCTGGAAAACGGCGACCCGAAACCGCTGCTGCTGTATCTCGACAACGGCGATATCAACACGGCATCGGCAGTGGAAGGCAGCGTTCGGGAGAGTTTAGGCGACTTTCAATTAAAACAACGCGACCGGATGATTGAAACGCTCCCCGAGGAAGTCTTTGAACTGGGCAAGCAGCTTCCGGTACAAATCCGCAAGCGCTTTGTCTCCATGATGGAAATGTGGTCAGTGGACCGCAAATTATTGTACAACCCGAAATCGCGCGTCATTGATTACGTCGTCCCCGGTATCATCGGGCTGATTCTACAATTGCTGACAGTCACGCTGATGGCTTGCACGATCGCGCGGGAACGAGAATCAGGTACGCTCTACCAGTTGATGGTAACGTCGCTACGGCGGCGTGAAATCGTGATCGGTAAAATGTTGCCCTATTTGGTGATCTCAATCTTTTTGGTCCTCGTGATCATGCTGGTGAGTAGCTGGCATTTTGGTGTGGCGTTTTATCAACTGCCTGCTCTTGCCGTGATTTGCCTGTTTTTCCTGTTGTGCTCGCTCGGCCTTGGCTTATTGATCTCAGCGTTTTCCCGCACACAAACCCAGGCAATACAATTTTCCGTTTTCTTCCTACTGCCAGTGTTTGTTCTCTCTGGCGCGTTCGCGCCGCTGGAACAGCTGCCCAAGGCGATTCGCTATATTTCTGAGCTTTTCCCGCTCACTCACTTTTGCCGCGCGTTTCGGCTCGTGAACATGTATCACGCCGGCGCACAATTTTATGTTGGCGATCTCGTCATCTTGCTCGCTGGAGCTTTGATCACATTTCTCGGCGCGTCGTTTCTCCTGAAGCGGATTGAGCAATGAGCTTCGCTGACGTTGAAGCGTTAATTGGTTGAAGTAGTAAATCGATGTTCGCTTCGGACAGCCGTTTTGTCTGGCCGCAACGATCTGTGTTTATTGATGAAAGCCTTTTTGTGGCTCGCGATTCCCCTTATCAGCGCGGCAATTTGGCTGGAGGGGGACAACGCTATCGCCGCCGAACACATGGAGTCGACACCACAGGAGGTGTTCGACTCGATGCGCGGCAGTTTCCAACAGGCCAAGGCGAAGGGAGTTCATGCTCGTTATCAGTGGGACTTGAGCGGACCACAAGGCGGGCAATGGTGGATCGATGTAGATGACGGGAAGTACAAGATGGGAAAAGGCAAAATCGACAATCCAAATGTGACATTCGTGGCGAAAGACAAGGACTGGGTAGCCATATCCAACGGTCAAATGGGCGGCACCTGGGCTTACCTCACCGGCCGCCTAAAAATCCGCGGCGACCAGGGAATAGCGAGGAAACTCGGCGAAATTTTCCCTTAGAATTTCGCTTCGACCCCGATTCTGACGTAGGGAGCCGGATCGGTTCGCTTTGACTGATGAATGCGGTAAAAATCGAAATCCCGTTCGATTGTCGCACCTGCACCCGCAATCAACTTAAGATATTTAATACCCGAGTAAGCAAACTGGACACCGGCGCGATATTCACTGTATTGGAGAACCGCATTGTGCACTTGCAGTTTCCGCTCAGTCGTCACGACGTCGTCAGTGCGAACGTTGAGATAGTTAAGTTCGCCGAGGATCCGAAACTCCCAATCGTCATTAGGCTGGTAAACTAGCGCCGGTTTCGGAAAGACAGCCTGAAGGCGCAGTTTGTCGCTAATGAGCCAGGTAATACCTCCACCAGGGGCGACGACCGGATCTTGGAACTGTCCCCAGCCTAACCCGACCGTGGCGAATACCTTGTCTTTCTTTAGGGGGAACGTCACATAGGCCTTCCCCGGAACGTCGAAATTATCGCTGCCGATACTATCCTGAAAGTAAACGCCCGGATCGAGCTCGAGGCTTATCCCGGCATGATCCTTCACCACATACTCGAGCGCCAGATGACCGTACAAGCCTTGCAGTTGATCGGGTAATCCGTTGTCGGTGCCGCCAAAGTCATAGCGTTCATATTCTACACCGGCGCGGAAGTACCATTTGCCGGTGATCAGAAAACGATGGTCGTAGCTAAAGTCGTTATAGAGCGAATCGCCATCACCGAGTTTGGATTCCTTGAAATCGCTGTCGAAGGTATAGGTCGTTTCGTAAGAAAAAAGATCGCGCGAATTTTCGTCCGATGGCGTAGGCGAAGGTTGGGCTTCGAATGTCGCGGGCCCGGCTACGGCTGATGCGATTCCCGCAAGGATAACAAAGACGCAGAGCTTTGGAATGATGCTCATATGGTTAAGGCGACCTGGACATCGAGATATCGGATATGGAGAGTAAAAGCGATGTATCGGAGAGGGGATATTTTAGCAAGGATAAATTCCGAAATCTTCGCACGAGCTGTTTTTTGACCGAACGTTTTTTGACTCTCTCTTGCCAGCGAGATCGCCGTGACAACCCAGACTTATTTACGCAATTAGTTGACTTGCGTTTTATCGGACTTAGACTGGGGTCGCTTTTCTGTGACAAACGCACTTTTTCTCCCCCAGAATTCTGTGACGCCACTGGCCATGGCCAATCCACTTGGAGGCGCCGATCACGAGCTTGCTACGTGGTTTCATGAGCGCCTTAGTCCGGCATTCGTCGCCGTGCTGCATGCATTCACCAACTTCGGTTCCGGAGAGTGGATCGGTATTGCTGTCTTTGCGCTGGTGTTGTTTTTTGTATGGAAGCGATGGTGGCCATCGCTGGTGACGTTGATTGTCGCTGTCCCCGGCGGAATGCTATTGAACGAATGGGTGAAGATCCTTGTTCAAAGGCAACGGCCCTTTGTGGATGGTCCATTTGTGGATTGGTCTGGTTACAGTTTTGCCAGCGGCCACACCATCGGAGCCACACTCCTTTACGGGCAGCTTTTGCTTTTTATTCTGCCCGCTCTCAAAGCACGGCACTGGCGCTTACTGTCTATTGTCAGTGCAATATCGATGGTTGCCTTGGTTGGCTTCAGCCGTATCGCGTTGGGCGCACATTTTCTGACTGACGTGCTCGCGGCTATCTTGTTCGGAATTATTTGGCTGGCGTTGTGCGTCGTCTTAGGCAGGCCAATGCGGCGAGGCAGCCTACAACCGCAAGTCGCGGTCGTTTTTCCCGAAGACAATCAGCCTGCCTTTGTGCCGGTGGAGCGCGTAGCACAGCGGGATTCGAATCTCTAGTCCCTCGGAGCCAGGCAGGCGAATCACCTCCCGGTAGGCGCATCTCTCTGCGCGCGCCCGAATTGTCTCGAAATGAGAGCGTCGGGCAAGATTCGACTCACGATTTACATCCTTACTTTCGCAGGGGCGGCCCTATTTACCGTTCTTTTGATTCACCAGGGTGTTGGGCAGGTCCTGGATGCGTTTGCTACGGGTGAATGGGGAATTTTAGGAGTCGTTGTCTACCATCTTGTTCCACTGTTTCTCGATGCGATTGCCTGGTGGGTGCTCTTCCCAAAAGCTGATCGCCTGCCGTTGCGCCAACTCTTTTGGATGCGTTGGATCGGCGAGTCCATCAGCGCGCTGGTGCCCTCTGCCGCAATCGGCGGCGACATTGTGCGGGCGCGCCTCGCGGCAATTCATGGCGCCTCGCTCCCGGTCGCCGCAGGCACCGTGCTCGTTGACATTACGCTTGGCATTTTTGTGCAGGCCGGATTTACCTTGCTTGGACTTGTGCTGCTGGTCACAGCAACCGGAAAAAGCAGCTTCGTTGGTCCAACTTTGATCGGAATTGTGATCGCACTTTTTGCCTTTGCCGGCTTCTATTTTGTGCAGCGACGGGGAATTTTCAGTTTCCTCGCTCGCATCATTTCGCGTTTGGCTGGTTCCTCGGATTGGCAATCTCTCGTGCAAAGCGGCGATACGCTGGACCGAACCGTCCGTTCTCTCTATGCGCGGCGGAGTGCTGTGTTCGCATGCGGTGCTTTCACCATGGCCTCCCTCGTCCTCGGCTCAGGAGAAATTTGGCTTGCGCTTTGGTTCCTCGATCTGCCCGATTCATTCCTAAATGCGCTCATTTTGCAAAGCATGGTATTAACAATTCGCTCAGCGGCATTCGCAGTTCCCGCAGGGCTGGGTGTGCAGGAAGGCGGCTATCTTGTGGTCGGGAGTTTGCTTGGCATTTCGGGTGACGGCGCATTCGCGCTTTCCCTGGTTTGGCGCGCGCGCGAAATTGGTCTTGGAATTCCGGCGCTCATTTGGTGGCAAGTGATCGAGGCCCGCCGTCTTTGGCGGACGCGGGCAGCAGCGACTGCGCGGTAATGCCCAAGGTGGGAAGTCAGGTCCTGAAGTTTTGTCATTCGTTGTTTTATTTTCCCCGGGTTAGCGAAACTGGTTCGCACGCCCCACCAAATCCAGGCCATGCCGCTCGGAGGCGTCAACTGGCGTGACAATTGCGCGATCACAGGTGCGTTATCGTATGCGTTGAGAAACGCCAAGGTGAAAGGAAGCCATTGCCTTCCAGGTGCACCAGCGATCAAGTCCAGCAGAAAAATCAATAAATCATCGGCGTGCCGCGATAGCGTTGGCAGAGCCTTATCGTGGACAATTTCAAAATCGATCAGCCGCGCCCGGTTGCTCTTTTCATCATAGATCACATTGGCCATACCTGCATCGCCGTGAGACCACGGTCCCCGGAATTCTTTGCTCCAGAACTGGTGCGCTCGCCGGAATTCGGATCCGGCTGCTTCCACCATTCGTCGGCTGAGTGTGCGACGATTCAAGTGTTCCCAGAGGCTCTCGCCCGGCAACCGGTCGATACAAACCGCGTTTTTGCGCAGGCGCGAGATGCGAAATCGATCGCCGTTGAGCATCTTGAAACAATTCACTTCCCAGCGTTGCCAGTCTTCCGCTTTGGTCCAGAAACGAATCGGCAAGCTGGCAATGCGAAAATATAAGTTGGCCAACTCGGTCAATTGCTCGCTGTACACGTGGCGTCGCTTGATCACCACCCGCCCACCGCGCCGGACTGCTTCCGAGATTGAATTGATTTTTAGAGAGTCGACGAATCTTGCTGCGGCATTGCTTAGAGCTTCAGGCATCAGTCGCTCTGCCGAATTACTCCCATTATCTCCCATTGGCATCGGTGATTTCTTATTCGATCCCATAGCGTTTCGCGGCTGTGTGAACCTGCCTGGTTGAGATGGAGTTGCATGGTTAAAAAGTTAAAAGTTAAAGGGTTAGAAAGTTAGAAAAGGAGCCCCGCCAGCCACAGGGACGTTTTAACTTTTTATCCTTTCAACTTTACTTTGCTATCCAGCGCGATCGTCTCACCGGGGTGCATAACATGCAGTCGCGTTTTGACTTTGCGCTTCTTCAGTTCGCGTTCGAAGGCTTCGGGCGTGCCCGTCAGCACCGGAAACGTTCCATAATGTATCGGAACTACCATCCCGGGAGCCACCAGCTTCACAGCTTCTGCCGCCCGATCAGGTCCCATTGTAAAATGATCGCCAATACAAACCAGCATGGCGTCGATCTTGTGAAATCGTTTCACAAGCGCCATATCGGAGAACAAATCTGTATCTCCGGTGTGATAGATCGTTGGACCATCGCGTAGCGTGATGATCAACCCCGTCGGATTGCCAGCATAAACGGGCGGTGCATTTTCCTTTTCAATGGACGAACCGTGCCACGCTGGGACGAACTGCACTTTTACTTCACCATCAAAGAGCGAAAGCTGACCGCCTAGATGGCCGGTTGTTTCGTTCCCGGCCTGTCCTTCCGGGTAACCCAGCACTGAAACAATCGCCGCGTTGAGGTCGAAGTTCGAAACCAAACTCGCTCCGGTGCGCTTTCCGATCTCGACTGTATTACCGACGTGATCGCCATGCCCATGGGTCAGGAAAATAAGATCAACATGATCGAGGCTGGCGAGCTCCTTCTTGCCGCTTGTGAACGCCGGATTGGTTATCCATGGATCGATCAGCAAAATCTTTCCCGAAGCCGTTTGGATTTTGAAACCGGCGTGCCCATACCAGGTTAATTGAGTTTCCATGTTAATGAGGAAATCGAAACGCATTCATTCGGCGAGGGTAATGGCTTTCAGAAATGCCGAATGTCGGATGACGAGAGAATTTCAGCTGCTCTCTAGACAAATGGAAGCGGAACCACTTCGACTCGAATTAGCTGCGAACCTTTGGACGCAGAATCTCCCGCTGCCAACACATCCAGGTTTGTGCCTGCCCTATTGAAACCGCGTTTCACGTATCCGAGGGCAATTTCTTTTCCGAGTCGCTTGCTGCGGGTCGCGCTTGTGATCCAGCCAGCTTCCTTCCCGGCTGCTGAAGAAGCGGCAAGTTTCATGCCTGGCTGAAGAGTAGGATTGTCCAACGAAATTAGCCCGCATAATCGCTTGTTCGTCTGGCCCGACATCTTGATTCGCGAGATGACTTCCTGGCCGATATAACAACCCTTTTGGTAGTCGATCGCCCGTTGTTCCAGGTTGGCCTCAATTGGAATGATGTCGTTTGTCAGCTCGTGACCCCAGCTCGGAATCCCCTGTTCAATTCGCATGACCTCAGCTGCATCGGAATCGCATAAGGCCCATCGCGAGGACAATTCCTCTAATGAGGCGCGATACTGCTTGGCATCGCCCCATATGTCCCATCCCAGGTCAGCAAAACGGCGCGCAGAGACAATCCGCCCGTTCTCCACAGTGGGGGGGTGTTGTGACAACGCGTGAAAAAGAGAAAATTGATCGGTGACGTCTTCAATCTGCACGTCGTCGGCGATCACGTAGCGCTCCAGCCGGACCTTGAGCGTTTCTCGAAGATTGGCCGCCGCGTCGACCAAAAAGGAGTCTCCGGATGCGGAAACATAAATGTGCGCATCTGTTTTGCCTTTGGCATTTAAGATGCACGCTTCGATTGCGGACGTTTCACTCGCCTTGCGCAGATCATTTGTGATTTGCCCATTGAGAAACCGAAGTCGGTCCGCACCGGTAATACGAAATTTTGCGCGCTTGGAAAGGTCGATGAAAATCGCCTGCCCGATTTCAGAACGTGGCGTCATTCCTTCCCGGATGATAGCCTACTCAGCAGCTGCTTGAAAAAACCGGGACGCAATCGTGTTGTTTCGTTAGCTCCGCTGCTTGCCACACTGATCAATGGCGCGGCCGGCACCTCTGGACGCGCGTCTTGCTGGCTCTGGGTTTTCATTTCGGCTGAGCTCGCGATCGACTCGCCGCCGCCAACCTGGTCTTCCTGCTCGTCGAGTTGCAACTCTTCACCAGCAACTGGCACAGGCTCGTGCAAATATTTTCGCGCTACCACCGAATAATCCTTGTCTCCGTGGCCCCAGTGCACTTGCTCGAGTAATTGATCACGAGCCGCAGCGGTCACCCCCAGATCGAGATAGTTCGACAGACCGATCTGATTAGCGATCTGCATATCTTTCAACATGTGTTTGACAGAAAAGTGGGGCTCAAAATCACGGCTTAGGATTTTAGGCAGTTTCATCGCAAGAGTCGCCGAATTGCTGGCGTTACTGCCCATTGCTTCGATGAACTTTTCCAGCGGCAAACCCAAAGCTTGAACAAGAGCCAGCGCTTCCGCAGCCGCTTGGACGCTTGCAGCCGTGATCATGTTGGTTGCGATCTTGATGGCGCTAGCCTGGCCAATTGTCGGTCCGATCTCAATGATCTCTTTGCTGCTGGCTTCGAGGATCGGACGCGCGTCGCGCAATGCCGCATCGTTTCCGCACACATAATAAACGAGCTCACCCTTTTCCGCTGCAGTTTTACTCCCTGTAAATGGCGCTTCGACAAACCGCGCCTTGCGACGTTCGACAATCTCGGCGGCGGCGCGCATCGAATCCGGAGCAACCGTCGAATGCGCAAGGACCAGATGATGCGGCGTAAGTTTTGGACTTAGCTGTTGGGCGATTTGCAGCAAAGCATCATCATCCGAAACGAATATTTGGATATGATTGCAAATCTCAGCAACTTCCCCTGGCGACCCGACAAAATTTGGAACAGAACGCGGCGACCGGTTCCAAACATAAACTGGAAACCCTCTCCGTCGCAGGTTCCCGGCCACGCCGCGACCGATAATCCCAAGCCCGATTACACCGATGTTTTTGCGCGTTGCATGGGACATAGGCTTCAGGCGCTCCATTGAGGCGGCCGCTCATTATCAAATTGCCGGGAAAACCGACGTGAGGCAATGCATAAATTGCGTGCCCGACGGGTACCCACGTGACTCGTTTATGCGTTTAAGCGCAGTTCCGTTTTCTGTCATTCTGAGCCAAGCGAAGAATCTCTGGTCATTTCTGGAGTCTGCCGCAAATGGGCGGAGCCAGAGATGTTTCGCTCCGCACAACATGACAGGAAAAAAGACGGTTCAAAGATTTAACGATTCAACGTTTCAGCGCGACTTCAGACAGATAATGCAGTGCGACTGATCCAACGATCTGGAGACTCCGAGCGCTAATTTTATCAATTGTATCCCCGGCGGTGTGCCACCAGGGATAATCGAAGTCAATCACGTCGATTGTTGGAATGCCGATGGCGTTTAGAGGTGAGTGATCGTCGATCATCTCCCGGTCAAGGTACGTGAAATAATCTCGCAACTTGAGCGCTTCGGCTGCCGCAAAAATATCTCGCGCCATTTCGGAAGGCGAATCTGCAGGAAGCGTAACGTCGAGCGAACGATCGCCAACCATATCGAACACGATCCCGCCGCGGAATTGCCTGTCGCCTCCGAGGTGCTTGGCAAAATAGCGGCTTCCGTACAATCCATCCGTCTCTGAAAAATGATCGTAAGCTTCTTCGCCATCAAAAAACACCAGCTCGACTTTCGCAGCCAGGTTCGGATGCTGCCCGATTACTCGCGCTAATTCCAAAAGGAGTCCTGTGCTTGAGCCACCATCGTTAGCTCCGACGAATTTTATGGCATCGAATGTTTTCGTGTCGTAATGCGAGCACAACAAAAACAAAGGCGCCGCCTTCCCTTGGCCGGAAAATTGGGCAATCAAATTTACGAACTGGACCTTGCCCTGTGGGGTGTCGTCGGTGAACTCCTGTCGCGTTACCTGCCAGCCGGAGCGGCGGACCTGGTCCTCAATATAACGCCTGGAGTTCTCAATGGCCTCAGATCCGGACGGCCGTGGCCCGAAGTCGACCAGCCGTTGAACATGTGCAAGAGCCTTCTCACCCGACAGGTCTTCCCAAATTTTTGTTTGCGCTGCGGGTGAGGAATTCGGCTCAAGCAACGAGATCAAGCAGGAGATAGCTGCGATTTGTAGGGCGTTTCTGTGAAACGCCATGATCGGCCGTTGTTCTTGGATTGGCGTCTGACACAGACGCCCTACAGTTTCCATTAATTTCCTTACTCCGGATCCGGTAACCCCAAAGCAGTTACAATGCGCTGGAGATCGTCGTCCCCGTAGTACTCGATTTCAATCCGGCCGCGTTTGTCTCCATGATGGATGGTGACATGTGTAGCGAGGTGCTCTTGCAGGCGGTTCTGTAAATCTCCCACTGCTATTGGCGTGACGGTCGACTCAGCCCCGGCGCGTCGAGACTTTCGTCGCGAACGGCTCATCCCAAGCAGGCGAGCAACCAACCGTTCCGTGCCACGCACAGTCGCGTTGCGGCGCAAAACAGTTTCTGCAGCCAGGAGCTGTTCCTCAGGCGCCTTTAACGATAACAGCACCTTTGCGTGACCCACAGAAAGCAAGTCCTGGGCGAGCCAGACTTGCACCTGCGGCTGAAGATCCAAAAGCCGCAGCGCGTTGGCCACCGTCGCCCGGCTCCGCCCCACTTTGACCGCGATGTCTTCCTGACGCATTCCAAATTCATTCGCTAACCTTGCGTAGCCTTGGGCCTCTTCGATGGGATTCAGATCAGCGCGTTGCAGGTTTTCGATCAACGATAATTCGAGGACTTCCGAGTCATTTGCGCTTCGAATTATGGCGGGAACCTCGGTAAGGCCGATCTCCTGAGCCGCGCGCCAGCGGCGTTCGCCAGCGATCAATTCAAATCGAGCGCCCGCGCCGCCACCCGTATGACGGGACGGGCTCGCCGTGGCGAGCTCGCGGACAATCAACGGTTGAATAATGCCATGTTGCCGAACCGAATCGATTAGTTCCTGCAGCGCTTCGCGCGCGAAATTTTTGCGCGGCTGCAGCGCGCTGGGAACGATGTTTGCCAGATTGATTTGGTGCACTCTGTCACCCGATTCGCCAGTGTCTGCGCGAGTCGCGGCCGACGGAGTACCAATCAATGCGCCAAGGCCCTTGCCGAGACCAGACCGTGCCATGCGGCTGAGGCTACGGGAACAGTTTCATCAACGCAAACAGCAATCCACGCTGGCGCGCGGTCGATCGGGAGATCCTGGAAGGCGGAATTCCCAATGCCTGGCCGAACGCTTTTATCGTATGCTGGCAGCCCGTCCCGCCGAATCAGGCTTGGAGCCCGACATCCGATGGCTCCGCCCCCCTTTTCAAAAAAAGTTTAAAAAAAATGTATTGACACCGAAAACTGAAATTTGGTATCACGCGCCCCTGGCTCCGAAACAGACCAAGGGATTTTACCCGGTGGGTTCTTTGTCTGTTAGGATCCCGATAAACACAAAAACAAACGAAATAACCGGGAGAGAAAGAACACAACAATCCAATGTATCCACTCAATCAACTTAAAACGTTAGTTTCATGCGGACGAGATCCGGCTCGCTCGCTGCCGTTTCGGCGCGGGTTCCTTCTCATCCCGCTTATGCTGGTATGCTTAGCATTCTCACCCGTAGCGCAAGCGGTCAGTCCGCTGGCGCCGGATGTCGACCGAGGGGGAGGCAACACCTCGGATGGGGCCAGCGCTCTGGGGAGTCTGACTCCCGCCGGCCAATTCAATTCAGCATTCGGTTTCCTCGCGCTCCTAGTGCTCACCGACGCCGACTTTAACACTGGTGTCGGTGCCGGGGCGCTCCTACTCAACAACGCACCTGACAATACAGCCGTTGGCGCCGGAGCCATGTTAAGCAACAGCGACGGAATAAACAACACTGCATGCGGTGGATTCGCGCTGTTCAGTAACGTAGGCACAGGCGACGTGGGGACCGGATCATTTAACAACGCCGTCGGCGCTAGTTCGCTCCTTCTCAACGCGGATGGAGACAGCAACAACGCTCTTGGTGAGAGCGCGCTGTTTAGCAATGTCCACGCCGCTGCGAACACAGCTGTCGGCGATGTCGCGCTGGCGAGCAATGATTCATCCGGACTCGCGCTCGGAAACGCCAACACAGCTGTAGGCGCTGGTGCGCTCTTTAGCAATGTTGATGGCGATTCAAACAACGCCGTCGGTTTCAACTCGCTCGGCGCCAATCTCGATGGCTTGTTCAACAACGCCGTGGGTTTTGACGCAATGGCGGACAACATCAGTGGCGCTGGAAACGTAGCGGTCGGTGACTCAGCTGGCGCAGGTGTCGAAGGTGATTTCAACATCTATATCGGCGCATTCGCCGGCCCGGCTCCTTCGCCGGCACCGGTAGCTGAAAGCGAAACGATCCGCATTGGCGACGTGTTTAACACAGCCTGCTTTATCGGCGGCATCTCGGGTGTACCAGTCTCTGGCACCGCGGTCTGCGTCGATGGAAACGGCCAGCTCGGCGAATGTGGTCCGACCTCGCCTATTGGGGCAAACGGGTTGCTCAGACAGCAAGGCGTTGTGCAGGAATTGAAGGCTACAACTGAAAGACAAGCGGCAGTGATCGCTCTGCAGGAAGGGCAAATTAAAGCCCTGACCGCTGGTCTCAAACAGCAGGCCGAGCAGATTCAGAAAGTGAGCGCTCAGCTTGAAATGGTCAGGCCCACACCTCGAGTAGTGGAGAATCGATAAGACAGTTTACCGAACATTTTTAGGAAGTTTTCAAACAGCCCCGAAGGAATTCGGGGCTGTTTTGTTTTATGGTGGAGAGGCGACGCCAAGGGCCTTTGCTTTGCGGCGAAATCGGCGGACATTCGTTGAGCGTCGCAGAGCTCCGCCCTCCAAAGTTCTCGACTGTTTAATCTGGAAAGACCCGGAGCTTTATTTGCCTATCGAGAATGAATACGGTCCGGTCGATAGCATCGAAAGCAATCACAGGTGACGGCCCAAATGTCTTTACCCTCGGTCATTCCCCCGATCCGGATGACGCGTTCATGTTCTATGCGATGGCCGAGAATAAAATCGACCTGCGCGGGTACCGGTTCGAGCATCGACTGGAAGACATTCAAACATTGAACGAGCGCGCACTGCGGGGCGAGTTGCACATTTCCGCGATCTCGATCCATGTCTATGCGCACATTGGTAGCAAATACGCGTTGCTGCCCTGCGGAGCGAGCATGGGCGACGGCTACGGGCCAATCGTTGTTAGGAAACGCTCAACGCTCAACAAGGATTCAATCCAGATATCAGCGGCACGAGAATTATTAACAGGCAAGAAAGTCGCCGTGCCCGGCACGATGACCAGCGCGTTTCTCGCGCTACGACTCTTCCTCGGGGAGTTCGATTACGTTGTAGTGCCGTTCGACCAAATTTTCGACGCGATCCGCACCGGACGAGCGGACTTCGGGTTAATCATTCACGAGGGACAACTCACCTATGAGAAATCGGGATTTGAGAAAATCGTCGATCTTGGAAAGTGGTGGAAAGAGCAAACCGGATTGCCACTGCCCCTTGGTGGAAATGTGGTGCGCAAGGATATTCCCCCCGCCGTCCGGAAAGATCTGAGCGAAATTATTCGCGAAAGCATCGATTACGGGCTGGCGCACCGCCAGGAAGCGGTGCGGCATTCGCTTCCCTATGCGCGCGACATGGACGCGAAGCTGGCTGGGAAATTCATCGGCATGTATGTGAATGAATTTACGCGCGATTATGGCCAAGTCGGCCGCGACGCCATCCGGAGATTCCTGGCGGAGGCGCGCAACAAAGGTTTCATCGATATTCCAGTCGAAGTGGAATTTGTCGGATGAATCCCTTCGTCTCGGGAGACTTGGTCGCACCCGAGATGGCTGTAGCGTGCGCTGTCCTCAGCGCACAAATCCGACGGGAACGTGCCCGCATTGCCCGCTGAGGACAGCGGACTCTACAGCACGAAAACTCTTGTTAAGTGCGATCAATCCGCACGATCTCACCTGTGTATGGCCAGTCTTCGGCGCGACTAACGAGTCCAGCGCGTACCGGATTCTGGAAGACATAATCCCACTTGGCAGCGTAGCTCTCGTCGCTTCGTAACAGATGATCGTGAAAGCCCGGTTGCCAGAAGGAAGATAGCTTTTGGCCCGGTCGTTTTACGGGTTAATGTCCCTTTAAGAGCAAAACGCAATCGAGTTCGCGTTTGAGTCTCTTAATCCATGTGCTCAAAGTCGTCGCACAACCAATCCCAAATCATACGAACAAATGAATGTGGTCTGGCATAAGCACGTAGCGCCCAACGCCAATACGAAAATCACCGGCGCTGAGGCCGTATTCGATGAAGACTGCATGTACCCTTGGTGTCGCGAGCAGGCTGGCCCGGGTGTTAAACGTTATGAAATAGACCGGCGCGTCGAAACGTTGGAAGATTAAATCTAATCGTGATGGCTTACCTTTGAACACCCGCTGCACAGGAATGTTGTAGCGTGCGTCGTCCTTAATCGACAGGTTCCGAGATAACGCTGCGGCCAAAAGTCCGCTGAGGACAGCGGACGCTACCGTCTGCTTCCAGAATTGTCTTGCCTCACGATTCGCAAGAAAGATATCAATAACGGCTCGGTGAAGGCGTTCCTCCAAGCCAAGCGCGATCTTCTCTATCTCACCCGGGTCGGAATCTGCCTTGGCGCGTTGCTATCCCTGACATTCTCCGGTTGCGGGAAAAACGAGCCAATCGACGAGGCGAAAGCGGCGGGAAAAAACACCACAGATTTTCCTCAAATCACCGCCGACATTTTTAAGCCGATGGATGGAGGCATCAATTTGTCGCCTGAGGAAATCAGGGGTCGCAATACCTGGAACCTCTGGAGTGCAGGCAATCAGCATTTCTGGAATCGTGCAGCCCAGGATAGCTACGGGTTAATGGATCTCTTAAAGATGCTGGATAGCCGTAAGTTTCCGCGCGGTGAACGTTTCAAGACTCTGGGCTTGGTAAACGAGCCTGGATTTCGCGCCGCGACCAAGCCGGATGAATTTGGCTTGTGGCTCGATGAGCAGGTACAACCGGAGCCGGCGGGCATCGACGAGACTGTTTACGGCAAACCATCCGGGGTCCTCGGTTTCCGGCTTTTTCCAAATCCGGACTTTAATGATGAGACACGCAAAAAATGGGACGGCGACCGTTTCATAAACGATCCGGGGTATTACAACGACAAAAAGCTGGTTCGCCCGTATCGCGTCGGCGTCGCCTGTGGCGCTTGTCACATCGCGCCGTATCCAGATAATCCGCCCGCCGATCCTGAGAATCCGCGCTGGGAAAATCTAGCATCCGCCATTGGCAATCAGTACATCAACGAAGGAAAAGTCTTCGCCTGTAACGTCGAGAAAGGCGGCCTCTTTTACGAGATGCTGGCCACGCAACCGCGCGGCACCTCCGATACTTCCCGGATCGCAACCGATCACATCAACAATCCAAACGCAATCAATCCAATCTTTTTGCTAGCCGAGCGGGAGCGGATCGCGGTGCCGGAAAAAATGGCGGGCGGCACGCTCGCGTTGCCTGGAGAAAAGGAAGAGATGCCGGTGCCGCACGTGTTGAAGGACGGCGCGGATTCGATCGGCGTCGCCGGCGCAACAATCCGCGTCTATGTCAACATCGGCATGTTTTCCGAATACTGGCTGACACTTCACAACCGATTGATTGGGCTGACCTCACAAAAACCGTTTGAGATTTCTTATGCGCGGGAACATTCGGTCTTCTGGCGCGCAACTGAAGAGCGCCTGGGGAACATCGCAGCATTCTTCCGTCGCCTGAAACCATTTCATCTCGCCGACGCTCCCGGCGGCCAGGCTTACATCACGGCCGATTCAGCAGTGATGACACGGGGAAGGGAAGTTTTCGCAGAGAGTTGTGCGGCCTGTCATTCGAGCAAACAGCCGCCGCCAAATATCGACGCGCATTCCGGCGAGGGAAAAACCTGGTTTCGCAAAGCGGTCATGGCGGCCGATTTCCTGGAGAACAATTTCCTATCCAATGACAAGCGTTATCCATTGAGCAAGATCGAGACGAACTCCGCTCGTGCGTTTGGGACGAACGCAAAAGCCGGTCACGTCTGGGACAATTTTTCCTCGCTCACTTACAAGGAACTTTCGCCTGTAGATGAGTTGGAATTTTTCAATCCATTCGATGAAACCCGCCCCATCAAATTCAAGCCGAAAGAAAAGAATGTGGCTCCCGGTTACTATCGGACTCCTTCACTCGTTAGTCTCTGGAGTTCGGCCCCTTTTTTACACAATAACATGCTCGGGAACTTTACGGGCGATCCCTCCGTGGCCGGCCGGATGGACGCCTTCAACGATGCAGTAGAAAAATTGTTATGGCCGGAAAAACGCCTGAACAAGGCTTCTATCTGGCGCACCCAAAACGAGTGCGCACTGCATTTGCGCAAGGAATTCGTGCCCCAACCGCTACAAGGACTGGCTGATAAGGATGGGTACATCAACATTGGACCCATCCCGAAAGGCGCACCGATCAACCTAATCGCCAACGCCGAGCCTGATTTTGGGCAGTTGGTTGTTTTGCAGGCAAAAATCGCCAAAGCATTGCTGAAGATTCACACGCAGAATCTTTCATCGGAACAAGCCACCGACGAATTGGTCAAGACTGTCCCTGAACTGATAGCGGCGAATAAGTGTCCCGACTTTGTCGAAGACAAGGGCCATTACTTTGGTACCGATTTACCTGATAACGATAAACGCGCGCTAATCGAATATCTGAAAACCTTTTGATCGAGATCCAATCCAACGAAAGAAGAAACCATGACTGTTACGGTTGCTGAAATGTTGAAAATGTCGCAGGGCCAGCTTGACGATCTTTTTACGCAAAGCCCCGCCGGTGAAATCCCAAACGGCGAGGCCAAAGGGACCGCCATCGTCGCGCCCGGAACCACTTACACGCAGGACATTGCGAATTTCATAAATCATTTCGCATGGCAGGGAAAAGTGTTCGATCCGGCCAAGGGCGTTTTGCGAAATAAGATATTACCATTCGGACTAAACGCGATTATCGCGAAGGTGTACAAGGGGCCCAGTTGGCTCGATAACAAGGACTGCATCGTTCTCGATTATTCGGAGACCTCGCTGCTGGCACACTGGATCCGCGATGAGATCCGCGAAGTCGCGCCGCATACTTACCTGGGCAAAGTCTATTTGGGCAAAAAGCGATTGATTGATTTCGCGCTTGAGTTTCCGGCGTCGGGGTAAACGCATTCTGCGGCTATGGCCGACCCTTCAGATCAATCTGCAAAAACCCGGGGCTGGAGGTGGCGGATTGTTTTGCTGCTAGTCGTTGCTCTCATCGCAACGGGCTTTTCGTATCTAGCATGGCGATTTACCCGGGACGATCCGGTCACGTACAAGGACCCGGAAGAGCACTTCAATTACGGTTCAACCGGTGGCGAGCGCGAATCGGGCATTCCTTACTGGATTTGGAAGGTGCTGCCCAAAATGTTTCCTGAATATTTACCGGGTAAAACCTATGCCCCGGGTACTGAATATGCGTCGTTAGGCTTTCTCTACGAGCCAGGTAAGGATCTGCCGATCGGTGTCTCACGTCGCAACACACAGGGAATTGATCGCGTCTTCTTGAACTGCGCGATTTGTCACACTGGTTCTGTGCGCGGAAGCCCGGAGAGCCCGCGCGCCATTTACGCCGGCATGCCGTCGAACACTGTCGATCTTGAGGCATTCGAGCGTTTTATCTTTGCCTGTGCATCCGATCAGCGTTTCAACGCTCCACGGATCCTCGCTGAGATGGAAGGGATCGGCGCGAAATATGATTTGATCAATCGCTTGCTCCTGCGGTACTACGCCATTCCTCTCATGCGCGAGCGGCTGCTCATGTTGAAGGGCCATTTCCGTTTCGGCGATTGGGAACCGGACGCTGGTCCCGGCCGCACTGACACGTTCAACCCAGCGAAGACGCTCTTGGAATTTCCCCTGGAAAAACTGGAGACGCGCGAGCTGGTCGGTCTCTGCGATTTGCCATCGATCTGGCTACAAGGCCCGCGCAAAGAGAAAGACATTCACGCGCATTGGGATGGCAATAACAACATGATGGAGGAGCGCAACAAAAGCGCGGCGTTCGGCACCGGCGCATTTCCTCCGACCATCGATCTGAAACAGATGGCGCGCATTGAGCAGTGGTTACTTCACAAGGAACCCCCCAAATATCCGTTTCCAATTAACGAACAACTCAGCGCGCAGGGCGAAAAACTCTACGCGCAATACTGTGCAAATTGCCACGGGCGCAATGGCCGGGATTTCAACGGTGAGTACGTCGGCGACGTAGTGCCTATCGACAAAATCGGCACCGATCCTCACCGGCTCGACTCATATACAGAAGAGCTAGCTGCGGTGCAGAATACGCTCTATGCCGGTTACCCGTGGCGGTTCAGTCATTTCCGCAAAACTTTTGGCTACGTCAATTTGCCGCTGGACGGCGTCTGGTTGCGCGCGCCGTTTCTTCACAACGGTTCGGTACCGACGCTGCGTGATCTTCTAAATCCCAGTGCCGAACGGCCCGTGGTTTTCTATCGCGGATACGATGTCTTCGAGCCGGTGAAAGTCGGTTTTGTTTCGGACGTAAGCCGGTTCGACGCGGAGGGGCGCAGCAAGGATGAACCCGACAACGCAAGAAAATATTTCAGGTTCGACACGCAAGTGAAATCGGGCGGCACGACACCGCGCGATCGGAATGAGGGCAATTCAAATGTCGGTCACGAAGGGCCAACCTACGGGACGATGCTGTCTGCCCAGGAAAAAGACGCGATCGTCGAGTATCTGAAAACCTTTTGATCCAAACCCAATCAACAAACCAATGAGGCTGCAACCTAAAACAAAACGCATCATTTGGGTCTCCGCAGCTGTGATTGCGATCCTTCTCGCGCTTGGGGCCTTCCTTACGTGGACAAAATTTTTCCGGGAAGAGAAAGAAGTGTTCACGAACGAGGAGGAACATTTCAAATATGGATCGCTTGGCGCCGAGGGCGATCGTGGCATTCCGTATTATCTTTGGATGGTCTTGCCACGTATTTTTCCAGACCTGATGCCTGGGCCGGGCGGCTACAAGTCGCTTGGAGTGGTTTGGGAAGAAGGTCATGAAATTCCGGTCGGCTTTTCAAAAAAGGTCGTCGGCTTTGCACGAATCACGAACAACTGCGCAGTGTGCCATACTGCGACGTACCGATTGAAAGAAGATGAAGTGCCGCACGTTGTCGTCGCGGGGTCGGGCCATTCGAACAATGTCCAAAGCATGCTGCGCTTTTTGTTCAAAGCAGCACACGATCCTCGCTTTAATTCGGACATCATCATGAACGAAATCCGCCTGGTGAGCGCGAACAATTATGGCAATGGCGGCCTCTCGTTCATCGACCGGCAGATTTATCGTTACCTGTTGATTCCATTCACCAAAAAGGCGCTGCTCCAGCAGGAAAAACAATTCACCTGGATGGAACGCTACGTCACCGGCGGAAGGCCAAAGCCACACTGGGGGCCGGGACGCGATGATGCCATGAACCTGACAAAGTATTTCATGACCAGCATGGCGGAGGACAACACGTTCGGGCCAACCGATTTTCCTTCGATCTGGAATCTCGGAGTCCGCAGTGGAAAAGATAATGCCGGGAAGCAGATGTTGTTGAACTGGACTGGCGATACGCCAGCGGTCCGCTCAGTCTTGATTGATTCTGCGCTGGGGCTTGGCGCACCGGCGCGGCCGTGGTTTTTACAACGCATGGCCGATCTGGATCAGTATCTCAGCAATCTACCGCCACCAAAGTGGCCCTTTGCCGAGACGAATCCGATCAATCCGCAAATGGCCAGCGAAGGCCAGAAAATTTACGCGCGCGACTGCGCGGCATGCCATGATCCGCGCGCTGAATTTACAAACAAGGTGGTACCGATCACTGAGGTAGGGACTGACCCCGAGCGCATGTATTCATGGTCGAAAGATGCTGCCGCAGAAGCGAACCGGCGGGTGAAACAGCTGGGTATCGATCGCCCGCCCATGGTAGAAACGCAAGACCCATACGGATATGTTTCGCCACCGCTGGATGGAATCTGGTTGCGCACACCTTACCTTCACAATGGCTCCGTGCCGACGTTGCGCGATCTGTTGAATTCGCCAAGTGAGCGGCCGCAAACTTTTCATCGCGGCTACGATGTTTTCGATCCGGTCAAAGTTGGATTCAAAGAGCCGGCGCCACGACCAACCGGGCCAACCGGCGAGCTGACGCAACCTTATTTTCTTTTCGACACGACGGAAAAAGGAAACGGCAACAAAGGGCACACCTACGGCACTCAACTTTCGGAGCAGGACAAAGAGAAGCTGCTCGAATACTTGAAGACGCTCTAAAGCAGATGTGATGCGGTGAACCGTTAAAGCGTAGATGCGCCACGCGAAAAGCTCTTGTGCGCGCGGCGGTTCTCCGGCAGTTTCGTCCTGTCATGGCGGCAAATCGCAAGCTTGGTTGTCTCAGCGTCTTCTTGTTCGTCGCGCTTTGCGCTAGTTTGTTCTTTAACCTGGTGCTGGCAGTCGCGACGTTTCAGCGCGTCGGCGGGACCCGCGAAGCCGAGCCAATTCCCCGTTTCCGTGAAATCCTGCTTCAGCGGGGGGCACGCGCGACCACGGACAAGGTTGCGGTCATCACCATGCGCGGCCTGATAAGTTCTTCACTTCCGGGCACTGTAAGCGATTCAATGGTCGACGACATGCGCGCAGCGCTGCAACAGGCGCGCGATGACAGCCGCGTGAAAGCCATCGTGTTGGAAGTCGATTCTCCCGGCGGAGAAGTGACTGCTTCCGACGCGATCTACAATGCGCTGGTTAAGCTGCGCGCCAGAAAACCGGTGGTCGTTTACATGGACTCACTGGCCGCTTCCGGTGGCTATTACGTTTCCTGCGGCGGCAAATTTTTGATGGCAAGCGACACGACCATCACCGGCAGCATCGGAGTCATCATTCAAACCCTGAATTATGAGCAGTTGTTCAACAAGGTCGGACTTGCGTCTGTAGTTTTCAAAAGCGGCAAGTTCAAGGACATGCTAAACGGCGCGCGACCGATTACTCCGGAAGAACGCGAGCTAGTGCAGAGCTTTATCATGAAAACCTATGACAAATTTCTCGGCATCGTTGCAAAGGAAAGAAATCTCCCAGCAGACCTTTTGCGCAATACGATCGCCGACGGGCGGATCCTGTCGGGCAAAGACGCATTCGAGCACAAGCTGATCGATGGGCTTGGTGAGTTGGACGACGCATTCGGCAAGGCGAAAGAACTGGGAAACGCGCCGGACGCCAAAGTGGTGAAATATGGTCCGCCGTTTAGTCTGAGCCGCTTCTTCCGGATATTTGGAGAGGCCAATTCCAAGATTGAGCTCACACTCCCGAAGCAACTCATTCCGCAACTGGAGAGTGGGCGCGCGTATTTCCTGCCGAGCTATTACGCGCCATAGAACAGACGCATGCGATCCGGCAGCCTCTTCGCGGAATCCGGAGCGATTCCCAGCTCAGTCTTAGGCCTCCTTTTCTCGATTCTTTACCTTCTTGCCAGCCTTTATATCTATATTTCGCTGATTTATCAGATCAGCGCGCGAACACCGGACGCTTTCGGGGCCGACGCGGCGACGACCCGAAGGTTTGGACTGCCCGAGGCAATACTGGCTGCGCTGTTGATCCTTTTCCTTTTTCTGACCATTGGAGCCTCCGTTTCGCAACCTTCGATCCAGTTCAGCGCGCGCAATCTTCTGGCAAATTTTCTTCTCACCGGTTGCGTGGTGCTGGTCATTATCACTTTCCTTCAGTTCCGCGGGTTTGATGTGAGTTGGTTAGGCGGGTTTTTCAGATTGAGTTTTATCAGAACCCTGAGCACTGGAGCGGTTCTGCTGTTTTTTGCTTATCCATTAATCTTGTCGGCTGACACCATAACACAGCAGCTTTTCGGGGGCGGCTCGAGCAAACAAAACATCGTCGAGTTTTTTAGCGGATCGCGGACGATCCAGCAGCGAATGATGATCATCGTTTTTGCCGTGGCAATCGCGCCCGTAGTTGAGGAGTTCCTTTTTCGATTTTTTATTTACGGCGTACTCAAGCGCTATTTCGGCCGTCTGCTGGGTGTCACATTCAGCGCTCTACTGTTCGCCGCAGCGCACGCACACTTACCCTCATTTGCGCCACTGTTCGTCCTGGGAAGTTGTTTCGCGATTGCATACGAGTGGAGCGGTTCAATTCTTGTCGCCATGACAATGCATTCGCTCTTCAATTCGCTCACTCTTACAGCCCTTGCATTTCCGGAGATCTTTTCTCCATGATCCTTCCAGGGAGCAGCAGTCTCCATTCCTCCGAGAGCTCTACTGGCGTTCCAGAGATCGCTCCGCAATGAAATTGCGCGATATCGGCGAAGACCAGTTGATCGGACAGCTTTTCTCTCGTCTTTCGCTCGGAAAAGAACTCGTCAATGGCCTCGGTGACGATTGCGCCGTGGTGCGAACCCGCGATCATCGAAACCTCCTTGTACTCAAGACCGATTGCGTCGTCGCAGGCATACACTTCTTGCCGACGGCAAACGTGCTCCACGTCGGCTGGAAAGCGATGATGCGACCGCTCAGCGATTTTGCGGCAACGTCGGCCGTGCCTCAATTTGCACTCATCACTCTCATCGCTCCCGAGAAAACAAAGGTCGAATGGGTGGAGCGGCTTTATCGTGGACTGGGCCGGGCCGCGAAGCGATTTAAAGTCAGCATAGTTGGCGGTGAA
>Ga0193715_1000009_pt1 | contig 61788 bp, 66 predicted proteins | sample U2m2metaG_FD_143040 | JGI IMG/M metagenome (GOLD analysis project Ga0193715, IMG submission 143040) | Soil microbial communities from a riparian zone of the East river system, Colorado, United States - U2m2 | ecosystem: Environmental > Terrestrial > Soil > Riparian zone | place: USA: East River... | reverse complement strand
AGGAGTAATTAGCCCGGGAGGAGTGGGCTACGATATTAACTGTGGCGTCAGATTGATACGGACGAACTTACGAGAAAAAGAAGTTCGTCCAAAGCTCAAGGATCTTGTAAATGAGCTGTTTAATGCCATTCCAGCTGGAGTTGGTAGCTCCAGTTCAAGAAAGGTCACCGGGTCAGAACTAGACGATCTGCTTATTGAAGGTGTGAAATGGACCGTTAAAAATGGTTATGGGCTGGATTCTGATATTGACGTGTGCGAAGAAAATGGCTGTATGAAAGGGGCCGATCCCGCAAGCGTATCTGAACATGCTAGGAAAAGAGGAGGGCTTCAATTGGGCACACTTGGTTCGGGGAATCATTTTCTAGAATTGCAAAAAGTAGACAAGATTTTTGATGAAAGAGCAGCAAAAGCAATGGGAATAGAACAAGGTCAAATTACTGTTCTAATACACTGTGGATCCAGGGGATTTGGTCACCAGGTTTGCAGTGATTATTTGAAAATTTCAGAAAAAAAAATCAGGGATTCTGGTATTAGAATTGTTGATAGAGAATTGGCATGCGTTCCAAATAATTCTGACGAAGGTGAGAGCTATAGAAAGGCAATGTATTCTGCGCTTAATTTTGCGTGGTCAAATAGACAAATTATTACGCATTGGACAAGAGATACGTTTGAAAAGGTAATGAGAATGACCGAAGCTGACTTGGACATGAAGTTAGTTTACGATGTTTCACATAACATAGCAAAAGTTGAAAGGCATGCCGTAGATGGTGAAGGGACTAGAGACTTGGTAATACATAGAAAGGGCGCCACAAGAGCATTCCCGGCAGGGGACAGCCATATTCCAGACAAATATCGGGACATTGGTCAACCAATTTTTATTCCAGGCTCAATGGGCACTGCAAGCTGGATACTTCTTGGGAATTCAAAATCATTGGAGTTAAGTTTTGGATCTACAGCACATGGCGCAGGTAGAACAATGTCCAGATCTGCAGCAAGGAGAAACTACACAACTGAAAGCGTAAGAAAAAATTTGGAGTCAAAGGGAGTTTACATAAAGGCACTAAGCAGGGAAGGAATGGTCGAAGAAACCCCTGAAGCATACAAAGATGTCGACTCAGTTGTTGAAGTGTCGCATTCTCTTGGAATTGCCACAAAGGTGGCACGCTTAGTTCCAATTGGGGTGATTAAGGGATGAGCCAGGAAGAAGATCCAGAACTCCAAATCATCAAAGCGAGAAAAATGAAACAATTGAAAGAAAAAGCAAAATTATTTGAAAAAATGAAAGAAGAAGAAACAAAAGCAAAAACGGAAGTGTCAAAAATTGATGATAAGCAGGTTATACTAAAATATTTGTATGATAGAGGAGACGAGGTCTTAAAACTAGCTGAATCACAGTTTCCAGTTCAGACAAAAATCATAATAAATAGAATAGCGGATTTAATTAAATCTGGTGAAATAGATAGCCTTATATCGGGAGGTGAACTATTGGCAATATTTCGGTCTGTTGGATTACGCATACATGTTGATACTAATATTAGAATCGAAGAACATGGAAAATTTATTTCATTCGGAGAGAAATTAAAGGAAGGAATGTGAGGCATAATGATATCTCGGATAGCTATCATATATCAAGGCATTGTTGTAAGACTGTAAGATTCCTCTACCAAATGAATTAAAAAATGTTACCCCAAAAGAATCGCGCAGCAGTTCTTAATGGACGCAAGAATTTTGAAATTAAGGATATACCTATAGCTGATGATTCCAAAGTATTACTTAAGATTCTGTCATGTGCTGTTTGCGGATATGACGTTAGAGTATTTAATGAGGGTCATAGAAAAGTGAGACCTCCGATTGTATTGGGCCATGAGATATGTGCAAGAACGTTGAATACTCTAAGGTTACCCGATGAGAAGATAATCCCCGAAAATACAAGAGTAATAGTTTCACCGTTAATACCATGTTTAAATTGTTATTATTGCAGTATCGGACATTTTAACTCGTGTAATAGCCTTAACGAAATTGGATCAAGTGTTAACGGCGGATTTGCAGATTATATAAATATTCCTCAAAATAATTTACTTATAAATGGTATCATTCCAATTGCAAATAACATAAGTGATGACGAAGCGTCACTTATAGAACCGCTATCCTGCTGTCTGAATGCACACTTTAATTTCAATATTCAAACCCATGGCGAATTTGTGATAATTATTGGAGATGGCCCAATAGGTCTGATTCACTTACAAATTTCAAAACTCTACAACGCAAAAACTATTGTTATTGGTAAAATACCCTCAAGGTTGAAGGAAGCAAAATCCATTGGTGCAGATATGGTACTGCTAAATAATGATCCTGATGAAACAATAAAAACAATATTGGAGTATACTTCAAGGAAGGGTGGAAAATTAGTTGTCGTGGCGACAAGCAATCCTGAAGCTGTGGATTTGGCCCTGAAAGTTGCGGGAAAAAATTCAGTTGTGAATTTATTCGCGGGTATGCCCAAAAATAAAATTCTTGAAATTGATCCAAATTTACTTCATTATAATCAAATATCCTTGAGCGGGAGCTTTAGTTCCACCCCAAAAGTAATGAAAAGGGCGACGGATCTGGTACACGAAAAAAAAATTGATTTAAAGAGATTGATTACTCATAGGTTTTCGATCGATGAAATCAATAAAGCATTTTACGTAACTGAAGTTTATGATGGATTGAGGTCAGTCATAAACTCTTTTTAAGATTAGTTTATTGTTTGCTCGTCTCTGGTAATAGTTCGTATTTGGATTTGTATCCTCTCGGATTTATCATAAGTCCATTGTAATTAAAGGTAGACGAGTTACCTATAATCACTGTTGTAATCATGCCCAACATATCATTATAATCAAGCAGTTTCTCTAAGGTAGTAACAACTATTTTCTGACTTTCTCTAAATGCTCCTTTTACTATGGCGACAGGTGTATCTGGTTTTCTATATTTAAGAAAAATGTCTCTGGCATCTTTGAGTTGATGAATTCGCTTTTTACTCGCAGGATTATAAATTACGGTTACGTAATCTCCCAATGCTGCGGCCTGGACTCTTTTAACGATAATTTCCCAAGGCACTAGCAGATCACTCATGCTGACTACTGCAAAATCAGTCATTAAAGGAGAACCAATTAATGCTGAACATGAGTTTAAAGAAGAAACACCTGGAACACACTCTACATAAATTCCGTCATTGAAGGTCCACTTCTTGTCTGCCAAAATTTCATAAATCAGCCCCACCATTCCATATATTCCGGGATCGCCTGATGAAACCAAAGATACAATCTTACCCTGCTCAGCAAATTCAATAGCCTGATTGGCTCTATCTACCTCTTGAGTCATCGGATACCTGTAGACTTCTTTATCCTGAATTAGATCTTCGATTAATGAAACATAGGTCTCATAGCCAATTATAATCTCACTTTCTTCTATGACTTGTTTAGCTCGAAATGTCATGTGATCGTGATGACCCGGGCCAACGCCGACTACGTATAGCCTTCCCTTAGTGTTTTGCATACTTTGATTAGAGTTTGGAATAATATAATATTATATCTAATTTCATAATCTTGATAAATGAATCTTCTTTGGTCCGAACTTGAACTAACTGTGCTTAAATAGTAAGTCTTAAAACGGAAATTAAAGAATTAGAGTATTATGGCCTCGCCAGATGAATTCACTAAGATACTGCTCGACAAAATAATTACGAATGTGATATCATGCCTTCCCTTAATAGAAAATATGTTTAAAGATCAAAACCATGAGCTTTACAAAAAAATTGGAATCACAAACAAAAGGGACTTTATACTAGGTTCTGTATGGTGCATAGTACTTGAGAAGTACATCATTACCTGCTATCTTCATACTGGTAAGACTATAAATTATGAAAATGGTATTGACGTAAGTAGGTATGTTTTAGAGAAAATCTCCGAATCAAATCTTTTAATGTCAATCAAGAATGATTAGTAATTTGATCAAATCTCTATCTTTTGTGAAATGGAACAGATGATGATATGTGATATTCGGCCTTCGCGCATACTAGTTTTATCAATATTTAATTATCAGTAAGGGGAAACTGATTTTCTAATTTGGAAAAAAGTGTAAAAGTTCCAGAGTCCTTCAAACTGGGAATTATCATAGCATATGCAATCGTAATAGCGCTAAGTATCGATTCATCAAAAACCATTTTTATACCCTTTTATTCAATACCCGGACATCTGTTATTTGCTACGGTTCTCTTTTATGGATATTTTGTTATTATAACAGGTTGGATTGAATTCTATTTGCTAGAACAACGATTTGAACACCAAGGGAGGCTTGTATTAAGAAAGTTTGTAATAGACCTAGGAATTCTATTCTTATTTTATTATATCATAGTTGGCGGGAGCAATACAGATGAGGATTATTTGATCCCTGATGTTTATTTGTTCATAACACCTCTACTCTATTTTCTATTTACTCTAAAAGACATGTATGATGTTAGGGACAATCAAGATAATATGCTAATAAAATACAGGAACATGTCTAGAAACTTTCTTTTTATTTCTATCCTAATTTCATTGTTATATTTGAGTGAAACTTATGCAACAGGTTTTCAATCATTTGGCGCTATCGCATTCTATAGAGATTTGATATTTGCATTTCTAGTACTTTCACTAATTGTAATCTATAGAATAATGAGATGGCGTCTATCCAATACAGCGGTTGCAACCTAGCCGTGAATTTGAGGTACTTCATATTCTGCGAAAATGCCGTCTGGGTAATAAGGTGGATGATAGAAACCTATTATGTGTTTAATCCTAAATTTGACACGGTCTGAAAGTCCATAGATGGTGTTCTAAATAATTTAATATTGTCTTGAGTCTATTTATAAACGGGGATTAATAAGCGTAATATGTAACATGCAAAAAATTATTTTTACCGACATTGATGGAACATTACTAGATTCTCATTTTCCAGATATTAATAGAATGAAAGAACTAGTACAAAAAATCGTACAAAATAAAATGCATTTAATATTCTGTTCCTCAAAAACGGAATTGGAACAGAATAAAATAAAATCAGAGTTAGATCTTCATGAGCCGATTATAGTAGAAAATGGGGGAGCTACAATAGTACCCACAGATTATTTTAAAAAAATTACGATTGGTACTTCAAAGAAATTCCGACAAAATTATATAATTGAAACTGGAGCACCCGCAAATAAGATTAGATCGTTACTAAAACAAATTAGGGCAAAACACAACATTAATTTCAAGGGAGTGAACGACCTAACTTTATCGGAACTTTCAATCATCACCAAGTTGCCTCAAGACTATGCGAAGAGAATGATGAAAAGAAAATACAGTGAGACGATAGTACAACTAGATAATAACGAAATTACCCAGTTCGAAAATATTATTCAAAAAGCTGGATTAAAAATGATACCTGGTTCGCAATATTTTGATATTACGTATGGTAATGACAAGGGAACAGCTGTTAGAATTCTAATGGATTTTTATCGTAAAGAGTATGCAAATGACGTTATTTTCATTGGAATTGGCGATAGTAAAAATGATGAACCCATGCTATCTTTAGTTGATATACCTATGCTTGTTCAGAAATCCGATGGTAGTTGGGAAAGTTTACAAATTGATAAATTACAGAAGGTAAATGGAATAGGTCCAAAAGGCTGGGAAATTGCATTTGAGCGAATTCTCAAATATTAAAACATTATTTTTAAAAATAATTTGATAGATGGTATCGTATACTTTTATACGGGCTTTTCATGATTTTGGAAACTTGAGTTTGATTAAATTCTGTCCGCCTATCTTTGTAACTTCAATCATATCTTCTCTCTCAAGACGTTTTATGAGTCTCCAGAGACTCGTTTTTGGAAGTATGAATCTATTCCTAATTTCTCCTTCAAATGCTGCTCCTTCATTGTCAGAAATAAAGAACAAAATTTCCTTTTCTTCTGGTTTCAAGTTTCTTTTTTGTTTGACAATGTCGGCAATTAACTTGTGGAGATCAGATTGAATAGAATCATCGTTATTTTTATGTTCCTTCGCGGAAGATTCTTGCTCAATAAAGTTATTTTCGTTGAAAGTGTCAGGTGATAAATCGGAGTTTAACTGAGTCTCTCTAATAGTAGCACTTGTCTGTAACTGCGAATTATGTTTTCTTCTGTACTTTTTAAATATGTAAATGCCAACTGATGCAGCAATTGGAATCAAAAGAATAAAAGTGAAAGTACTTGTATTAAGTGATAATTTATCTTGTTTTGTATTGTCCAAACTGTTGATAGCCAGAGTCGCGTATTCCAGGGCCTTGGGGTAATTTCCCTGAGAAAATTCAATGTTTGATTTTGATATGAATTCTGATGCTTGGGTAGTATCAATGTCTGTCCCCTGCACATTTTCTATTTTAGCAGTGGCGTTACTTATCATATCCTTGGACGTCTCAAATGACTCCGTAATTACTGCAGAAATATCGCTAGCATTATTGGCTAGTCGCTCTGCATCTATAAAATTGCTTTGATTCAATGCAATCTTTGCGGCCTGTATAATTCGCTTGACCTCATCAAGATTAATTCCATTATGTTCACTAGCGGCCTTTGTCAGATCTAGTTCTGCCGAATTAATGGATATTATGGCTTGTTCTCGAGTTCCTGCAAACCCAATAACATAATTTATAGAAATTTTACCTTTATCGAAGGATAACAAATTCTGTCCTCCTAGTTTTCTAATTAATGATGGGGAGTGATCCCCCAAATTGGTAACTACAGCATCATTCGGTAATTTTACTGTAAATGGAAAAGCTGAATCTATGAGGAAGCTCCATTCTCTTTCCTGCTTGTTAACAAGATCTGGAGTTTGGTATGTAACCCTTACTTGTGATTCATTTTGTGTGTTTATCTTAATCTCATTGGTTGAAGAATTGAATGAATATATCAAGTATTTCGATAGATAGTTTCTAACCAAAATTTCATTGATGTTTCCGCCCATTAATGGCAAAGTTATCTCGCTAGCATTAGTTTTCAAACGAAGGTCATATTGAACAATAGAATCGCCATTTGATAAAATTCCAATAAATAATGAATTTACTTGATATTGAACCTGAGAATGAACCTTATCAAAATTCGTGCCTGAGAAGGAAATTAGCAATATTGACATGATAAATAAAGCAAACAACCTCAATAGATTATCGACTCCATAAAAATGAAAAATTTCCTTATGCTTGAGAAATCAAAATTATGTTCAGTAGATAATTTTAACTCATTATATGAATACGGAACGCAAATCATCAAAAGCGTAAATATAGTATTCATATGATTAGCTATTTTCTATTGTTGATACTCAAATATTTTTTTAGGTCACTTTTTGAATACTGTTCTATCCACTTAAATTTTGTTTGAAGAGTGCTAGTATAAATTTTTTTCCAATCTAAATCAATATAGTCGCACCACGATTTGAAAACACGGGGATCAATGTAGTTCCTTAACGACGTTCCAAGGTTATAATCCCTAGTCTCTTTCTGAAGTCTTAATTGGAATTCCAACTTTTGCACTCTTTGTTCCTTTCTCAGCTTCTGTAGTTCGGTCTTCCATTTCTTCTCTTTCAATTCCAATTGCAGTTGCTTAATTTTTTCCTTTTTGTTCTCTAAAGATTGTTCAAATTTCTCCCAAGCTTTTTTACTTGCCGGATTCTTGGGATCTATTCCTTTTTTGTGGTTACAAGTTATCGCGGCCTGAAGATTTGCAATCTTTGCAACGTAAACTTTCTTAAACTCATTTTCATTTTTATTCACCTTTAAAATTGGTTCAGACAGATGTTTCTTTACAATGGCAGTTGCTATATAAGTTCTAAAAACTTTCGCAGTCAAATTGGGAACATTTTCTTTGTCAATTGAGCGAAGGAATTTGTTTACTTTGGATGATGTGATATCTTCAAATATTTCATCCGATTTATCCTTTCCCTTCATGAAGAACAATAAATTCTCGTAAAGCGCCTTTGTGTCAGGACTGGATATCTCCAGAGTTTTTTGCCAGGGCACACTGTCTTTTCCGAGAAAATTAAATTCAATTTGAACCTTGTCACCTATTTTTGGAAATTTCAAATGTTCTACTCTGAGAGTAGATGCTCCAATGGTATCTGCTTCATCCGGATCTTTTTCATCACCGACTCGCATTGCCAACTTGTGTATGAGATAACAAACTGTGGCAATTTTTTTCCTAGTTACATCCTTGGAATTTAACATCTGATTAGTAATTTCTTTTTCAATATCAGAAATGTAGTACTCTAATTTTTTTGCTGTGTCGTATTTTGCTTTGTCATTGTCTTGTCGTAGGTAAGATGAATCATGTAACCATACGTATTTTCTCTTTCCAGTAAGGTTTTCTATCCATGAGGCCAACCATGTTGAGTAACGGTCGTGTACAATAGCCTTCCATGGACCTTCAGGCACTGAGGCATCCTCCCCCAAATTTAGGGTTACATCTTTTGGAGTGACCCTTGGTTTCCATCTTCCTCTAAGAGGGTGAAGTCCTCTTCCCATGAAAATTCCAGGCGGTTCAACGAGCCAGTTTGCTACGTCAACCTCAATCCCATCAATTTTCGCCTTTCCATAAATCGCTTTTAATTTTTCTTTTTCTAATTTTTTTTCCTGACTAATTCTTCTCCTTTCATCTCTCGTGAGTGATTTTATTCTTATTTTTTCATTTTCCTTAATCTTTGATTCCTTATCAACCAGACTAAATGTTTCTGTCATATCGATTTCATCAATATTACGAACTGACATGAATCGCTCAGGGAGCAATTTTTTGAAATCAGAAAGAAAATTGGCTTGAAAAACAGGATCTTTGACGTAGTGGGTGTCCTTCTTTTTTGCCCATGCATAAATAATTTCTTCCTGCTCACGATTCAAGAAGAAAATCTCTCCCAAAATTTTGATATTTATACCACGTTGAACATATTTTGGGGGAAAAGCTACACCGTTATGCTCCAGATCAGTCCATTTATTTGAAGTAGCAACTTTAGATGATATGGTCAACTACATTCAAAATGTCTAATTAACTATTCTTAAACCTTATCCGCTCGTATTATTATATTGAGAATTTCAAATAGTCAATTAATTTATTTACAATACGGGAAATATAACACTGTGAATTCATCGGAGCTGGGAAAGTTTCCAGTACAATTTACACGCAAAATAAATGACATATCTGAAATTAGACCGATGATTGATGAATTTGTTGACCATTATAAACAGTCCAAACCAGAAGAATTTAGTTGGAGAATATTGTTGCCACGACATCTGGATTCGGGTTATGTTAAAAGATTGGGAGCTTCTATTCACGCCGAAATAATGATCTCACTAAAGAAAAACAAACTAATTGCTAATCTGAGAGACATTAGATATATTCATGATGACGATAACTATGGATGGTTGTTGTTGAATCCTAAAATAGCAGAAAAATTATGAAAATCGAAAGTATTGGCTATTTGGAAACTCCTTTAAACCTATTCATCAAAAAGGGGACTTCAAGTTTCAAAATACGACTCAAGGTTATCGCAATTATTAACCCTAAGAGAAAGCCACCAATTAAATCGCTCAAATAGTTTAATCCTAGAGCCAAATTTGAGAACATAATCATTGGCGGTAGTATCCAAAGAAGAAATGAATATTTCTTCGTCTTCAGTCGAATGACAGTTTCCACAATGTAGGCGAAAGCAGTTATGATGGCCGTGTGATTTGATGGATATGAGAAATTTCGAGCTTCAGTAAGTAGGCTGTCACTCTCAAGTTGGAAGCCCTTTGGAAGCACAGGAATCTTTTGTGATTCTGGAGGCTTTGGCTGAGCAACTATTGGTTTCAAATAAGATATCGATATGGCTATTGTCATTATTGCTATCATCAGAATCATTCCCATTTTTCTTGTTCTTCTTATGATTGTAAATAATATGGCTACAAAAATCAGGTTTACTACCTCCCCAAATGATGAAATTATTACGAAAGAGTAGAGTAAGAACTGACCGGGATTATAATAGCTGAAATTATCAAAGATAAAAGAGTCTATCGGAAAGAACAGGCGAAGGTGGACAAATATGGTGAATATTATGAATAAAGATAAAATGACCATAAATTGAAATGATCGGATGTATATCAATCATGATTACCAGAAAATTCTCGACTCAGCACTAAACCCATGTATCATGAAAAATCACAGTAATGCACTGCTCAGATAATAATGCCTGTCAATAAAGGGAAGATTCATTTTTGATTTGTTCAGCGGATTTAGGATCATTTTCCGAATAATATTTTATCATCCCTACTTTCATTACCTTCAGCGAAAGAAGGGCGCACTTGATTCTTGCAGGTCCTAAGTTTGTCAAGCCGATGTTTTCAAGAATGTCTTCCTTTTTCAAATCCTTTATTACATTCAAATCTTTACCCATGACCAGTTCAGTTAACATCGAGGCACTGGCTTGGCTAATAGCACATCCTTTTCCTTCAAACTTTACATCGCTGATTATCCCATCATCTACCTTCAAATGGATATCAATTTCATCTCCACATAGAGGGTTACTGTCATGTACTGTAACGTCTGCATTTTCCAATTTTCCTTTATTTCTCGGGTTTCTGTAGTGATCCAGTATGATTTCTCTGTATATATCATCGCTCATATTTTGAAGATCCTCCCTGCTTCCTTAATAGCATTAACGAACTTATCTATTTCTTCTTTAGTATTATAAATGTAAAAGCTAGCCCTCGAAGTAGCTGGTACGTCAAGTCTCTGCATCAATACCTGTGCGCAATGATGACCAGACCTTATAGCAATTCCATGATCATTCATTATTGTTGCAAGATCGTGAGGATGAATATCTGCAATATTAAATGAAATTACTCCTCCTCTGAATTTAGAATCCATGGGACCATATATTGTAGTATACTTCAATGATTGCATTGATTCAAGAGCGTATTCGGTTAAATAAATTTCGTGTTTCCTTATATTTTCCATCCCAATTTTTTCTAGATATTCGACAGCTGCCCCAAAGCCAACCACATCTGCGATGTTAGGAGTACCTGCCTCAAACTTGTATGGCACTTCGTTGTAATTTGTGTGAAATTTAAAAACCTCCTTTATCATATCGCCACCAGCCATGAACGGTTTCATCTTTTCAAGTAATTCCTTCTTTGCATATAATACTCCGACTCCAGTGGGGCCTAACATCTTATGCGCAGAAAAGACCAAGAAATCACAGTCCAAATTTTTCACATTTACGGGCATATGTGGCACTGATTGTGCACCATCCACAATCACAGGTATGTCGTATTGATGTGCAATTTTAACGATCCTTTCAATTGGTACTATAGTGCCAAGAACATTTGACATATGGCTTATCGAAACCAATTTTACTTTTCTTGACGAAATCAATTCAATCAAGTGTTCAACATCTAAAAATCCGCTTTCATCTATTCCTACATATTCTAAACGCGTTCCGATTTCTTGACATAATATCTGCCAAGGTACGATATTACTATGATGTTCAATTTCGGTTATGGCTATAACGTCGTCCTTCTTAAGATTCGACCTCGCCCAAGAATACGCAATAAGATTTATTGATTCAGTTGTGTTCCTTGTGAAGATGATCTCTTCAGGACGCACGTTTATAAAATTTGCAATTTTCTTACGAGTTTGCTCATAGAGTTCTGTAGCTTCTTCTGCGAGTTGATAAACCGCTCTATGAATATTAGAGTTATAATTCGAATAAAAATCAGTTATCGAATTTATCACCGAATATGGCTTTTGAGTAGTAGAAGCATTATCGAGATATACCAGATCCTTGCCATTAATTTTCTTCTTAAAAATTGGAAAATCATTCCTCAGCTCATAGCTATTAACAATGCTTCTTTGCATCAAATCTTAGAATAGGTCATAACAGATATAAACTTAGATTAAGGCACTGACGGACTTGTATTTTTACGCTAATTCTCAACAAAAGGTAAACAATATTTTGACAGATTTTCTACACATGTAATCTTACCCCTGGTCACCTTCACAAACCATTTTTTGTAATACAAATTGTCATGGGGACACAACAGATCTAGTTTTCTTATAATTTTTGATGTAAGAGCTTTGCCTTTCTTGTCTCTATCAAGTAAAAGAATGACCTTTTTTCCTTTTCTGGATAGATGGTCTACAAGATTAATGATTCCTTTAAAATTATTGTAAACCAAAATCTCTTCATTGAATCCTACGTCTCGCAAGGCAATCCCATCCTTTTTTCCCTCTACTACAACTACTGCGCCTGCTTTACATTCATGATTTAAGGATTCTATAAACGATCGAATTTCCAGGGCAACCTGTTCCCTTTCGTATATCATTTACTGAAATAAGATTGGCGTTTAGCATTAATGAATCTTGTCTTTGTTACCGGAATTATTTTCGGATTTTGTTGACGTTGACGTTAGTTTGAATTTTCTCAGATATGCTAAAAATATCTTGAAGTATTCCCAAACTTAAAATTTTGAGATTGTCCTTCTTTGGCAAAGACTTATTTTTCATTCTGTTTGATAATACACCATCGCATGCTTGCCAATTACCAGATGAACATCGGTGGTTCAGAGTGGATAATTATTGGATTGCTTATTGTAATACTCTTATTTGGTTCAAAGAAATTACCTGAATTCTCAAGAACCATAGGAAAAGCAATGGGAGAATTTGAAAAGATGCGTGCGGTTTCCCTTAGACAAAGGATGGAAGCTGAATCCAGTTATGCTGGACCGCGTATAGCCGGTGCTGTGGATAGTGAACGACACAAACTTGAATTGATAGCCGAATCTTTGGGAATAGACCATGTCCACAAAAATGACGAGGAATTGAGGCTCCTTATATTCGAAAAGATTAACAAATGATTTAAAGAAACTCGATTCCCTTCAAAATTTAAATATGTGATTTTTTCAACTCAGGTAATGTCAAATTCTGCAAATACTGGAATCAATCCATTTGAGGTAGCACTTACACAACTTGACGAAGTTTCATCACTGATAGGACTTGACAATGGTATACATCAATTTTTGGCTCAACCAAAGAGAGTGTTAACGATATCTATTCCTGTTAAAATGGATGATGGCTCCGTTAAAGTTTTTACGGGTTTTCGATCTCAGCATAACGATGCCTTGGGTCCTTTTAAAGGAGGTATACGTTACCATCCGCAAGTAACTATTGATGAAGTTAAGGCACTTTCTATGTGGATGACTTGGAAGTGCGCCATAGCAAATATCCCTTTTGGTGGTGGAAAGGGTGGTATAATATGTGATCCAAAAAGCATGTCTGAAGGAGAGTTGGAGAGAATGACCAGAAGGTATGCATATGGAATTTCAGATATCATTGGCCCCTACAAAGACATTCCCGCCCCTGATGTTTACACTGGTGGGAAAGAAATGGCATGGATTATGGATACATTTTCAGTAATCAAGGGTAACTACATACAGCCCGAAGTGATCACAGGTAAACCAATTCAGATTGGAGGATCTCTTGGACGTAATGAGGCAACGGGAAGAGGTCTTGCTATTGCTGTTAGGGAGGCAGCAAAAAAGCTGAATATCGATATGAAAAATGCTAAAGTCGTTGTTCAAGGATTCGGCAATGCAGGACAATTTTCGGCCCAATTAGTAGAAGAGCAGGGCGCAACAATAATTGCAGCAAGTGATTCGAAAGGGTGCATGATTAATAAAAATGGAATTGATATTAACTCACTTAGGAAACACAAGGAAAAGACAGGTTCTGTTACAAATTTTGCCGGTAGTCAATCTATTTCCAATAAGGAACTTCTTGAAACAGAATGTACAATTTTGATCCCTGCTGCTCTTGAAAACCAAATAACAAAGGATAACGCTGGAAAGATAAATGCCAAGATAGTAGCAGAGGCTGCGAATGGACCTACCACTCCAGAAGCCGACAAGGTATTATTTAACAATAAAATCTTGGTAATTCCTGACATCCTAGCAAACGGAGGTGGAGTCACTGTTTCCTATTTCGAATGGTTGCAAAATCTACGTAGAGATTATTGGAAAGAAGCAGAAGTTAATGAACGGTTGGATACAAATATCACACAGGCATTTTTAGGCGTCTATGATACCCATTTAAAACACAATATCCACATGAGAAAGGCAAGTATGGTAGTTGCGTTGAACAGAGTAGTTGACGCCATAAAGATAAGAGGACTGTGGCCTTAATTACGTTGGAGACAATTACAAAATTTCGCACGACAAAAATTTAAGAGATAAAAAAAGTAACTAAAAAATTCTTTTTTATTCCGTTGAAAAGGAATGTCCACATGAACACGATTTTGTTACATTTGGATTATTAATCTTGAAGCCAGATCCCATTAGGCTTTCAATGTAATCGATGTTTGTTCCTTTTAGGTATTTTTGACTGTAACTATCGACAATCATTTTGATGCCATTTTGATCAATCACATTGTCATCTTCGTCTGGCTTTTCCTCAAAACCCATACCATATGAAAGACCCGAACAACCTCCACCAGAGACATAAACTCGTAGATACAAGCTTTCCTTATTCTCTTGTTTCATGAATTCCGTGACTTTTTCTGCTGCCTTTGGAGATATTGTAATCAATTCCGTTTGATGTGTACTTTCCATTATGAGTACATTGCCCTACTAAACTATAATAACGTTTTGAAAATGAGAATTTTGGGTGCCCAAATAAAACAAAAGACTCATTTCCGACAGATTTTATTTTAGGCTTTCCTTAATTTTTTGCCATTTTGCCAGACTACCAGCTGCTGTAATCCAGGTGATTACCGATTGGTATACTGGTATATTGAACACTTCAATTTTTTTAGATATTTTTTCGGTAAACGGTCCGCCCATTGCGCCTACAAGAATTGGCTTTTTCTTTTGTTTTTGCAAATCTCCCAGTATGTCAACTATTTTTTCTTCCAGTGGGTCATCTTGGAAAACGAACCAAGGCATGACGATATCCACATTAGGATCATCTAGAAATGCTTGTATTGCGAATCGGTAATCATCTGCGCTTGCAGAACCAGTAACATCGCACGGGTTGCCGATGACATAGGTGGCAGGATAATGTTCCTTGAATGATTTTGTGGTTTGATCACTCAGTTGAGCCAATTCTAAATTCAATCTTTCGAAATTATCTATCGCAGCTATAATTGGTCCTGCTCCATTTGTTACCATGGCAATCTTATTTCCTTTTGGAACAGGTTGCCATGTCAATGCCTTAAGCGCTGAAGTCAACTCTTCATAAGAATCCACAGAAATAATTCCTGTTTGCTCAAAGGCTCCACTTATGACTGCAAAGGAACCACCAAGAGAACCAGTATGTGATGCTGCTTGTTTAGCCCCTTTAGTAGACCGTCCATTTTTGAAAACAACAATAGGCTTCTGATACTCTTTTATTACATTTTTTGCAGAATTCATAAATTTGCGACCATCACCTAGCCCTTCTACATACAAGCCAATTACGTTTGTATCTGGATCTTGAGCTAAATAGTGTATCATGTCAGCTTCATCAACGTCCGATCTGTTACCATAAGAGATCATCTTGCTTAATCCAAATGCATCTGCAGTCTCCATAAAAGCAATACCAACAGTTCCGCTCTGAGAAAGAAAAGCCACATTTCCTCGTCTTGGTCTTATCATTCTTGAATGTCCTTGAAATGCACAATCCAATCTATTTTCTCCGTTAAAAATACCGATGCAGTTTGGGCCGATTATTCTAACATTTAATTCGCGAGAAAGATCCTGAATCCGTTTCTCGATTGCTGCACGTTCTCCTCCTAATTCCTTACCACCGCCAGAGATTATTACCATATTGTGAATATTCTTTTTTCCACATTCTGGAAGAAGGTCAGGGACAAACTTAAGATCAACGGTAACGATTACGACATCAATTGGATCCTTGATGTCCAATAGGTTCTTGTATGCCTTGACACCCATTATTTCTGGGTAACCTTTTGCATTTACGGGGTAAACCTTTCCCTTGTAATCATGTTTTGCAAGGCTCTCCATAACAGAGTTCCCTATCTTCCCTGGCTCCGGTGACGCTCCTATTAACGCGACCGATTTTGCATTAAAGAACAAGTCCATGAAACTGGCGTCGGGACTTGCTTTCGATATAGCATCATCTGAAGATTTTTCCTTGAGTATAATCTTTGCATCTACAACAAAATATCCATCAGGGTATACAACAACAGGATTAAAGTCAATGCTCTCATATTTGCCAGCTAAGTCTACACCTAAGGTTCCGATATTCACAATTGCTTCAGAAATCATATCCATGTTAACGGGTTTTGATCCCCTGAACCCTTTGAGGATATCCCTGCCTCTTAGAGAATTCAACATTTTTATTGCATCATCTTTTGTAATCGGTAGAACTCTGAATGAAACGTCCTTAAATAACTCCGTGTAGATACCGCCTAATCCGACCATGATTGAGGGACCAAATTGCGAGTCGTTTTGGAGTCCAATAATTAATTCAACTCCATTTGGAACCATTTTTTCCAACAAGACCCCTTTAACATCAAATTTGTCTTTAAGCCTATGATACATATCGTCAAAAGCTTTTTTGACTTCATCCTCGGACCTTAAACCTACTTTTACTCCACCTACATCCGTCTTGTGCAAAATATCGGCTGAAACAATCTTTGCCACTAAAGGAAATCCAATCTCCTTTGATTTCTTTACCGCCTCATCACTACTAGTTACAAGTGCATATTGAGGGACTTTGATTCCATATTCACTTAGAATTTCTTTTGACGATTCTTCGGTTATAACTTTTGGATTGCCTTTAGAAGATTCGACAATATTTTGGATCTTTTGTTTATCAACCATGTTATTGAGAAAGGGTTTTCTTTGTTTTTAATTAACTTTACTCAAAGCTCCTTTTACGTCGACCTACGTAATTATCTTAATGATCTAATACCGTTCTTTTTAAATAAATTCGGCAATTTCAAAAATCGATTATGACGATTAAAAATGCCTGACCTCTTATTATTTCTTGGATATGTCTGATTCATTAAATCTTCATGTATTTGCATATATTGCATTCCTTTTGTAGTAATGATTACCTTATTGTTTTGACTCTCAGAGTACATTAGTAAATTGTGCTTTCTTAATTCGAACAGAAATTTCATTAATTCTGGTATCGTAATGCTGGATTTTAATCTAGAGTATATTTCCTCGTAGTCACAGTCTTTGTATGCGTTTTTCAAGATAATGGCAATTACATCTAACTTGCTGAGTGATTCCACAAAAGATAAGCAAATATATAAAATAAAAACTTCGTCATTAACTCTTATAGTAAATGGATTTTCGCCTTTTCCAGTAATTTTGTCAGTATAATCATAAGAACAAAGTAGATGTTGAATTAATAATAGATATTGACATGTTTTCTATAACAAATATGCAGAAACGACTAGTCTGCCTAACTACCGCTGAATTTTTTGTACAAAAGAAAATTGTTACTATCAATGATATAAATTCGCGGTAATAAGATTCAGAGCTTGTACGAAAAAATTCATTGGTACATTTAATATTATATGGAAAATACGTCCTGATTTTCTTGTTTTCCAAATACATACATGTTAGAAGTCAAATTGTATGCTTTTGACTCTTCGTACATTTCCAAGTAATTTTTTCCTTTGTCAGTGGTATGATATGTGACCGAGCTTTCAGACAAATTACTTCTCTCAACAACCAAGTCATTTATCACCAAAATTTTTATGTATTTTTTGATTTGCTCATAATTCAAATGTGCTTTTGACATGATGGATGATTTTCTTTCTCCATTGATTGCGGTAAACAATATCATGGCGATAATGTCAGCAGCACTCCGATAATTCAATGTGCCATTATTGGGAAATCTGTCTATAAATAGAAGAGTAGAGAATTATCTGGCTTTTGACTAGCTAACATTTACTTTTTCTCAATAAAACAAGTTCTAACCGTGTGACAAATACATCCCTATTTGTACGCCACGACAATTATTGCGCCTCCAAACATTTTTTTTGTGAATTTAACTCTCGAAAATTTCTGAAGTAGGAGATCGTTTAACTTACCGTTCTTGGGCCATCGTAAAAAAGTTCCGTGCAAAGTCTTAAATTTCAAACCTCTCTTGCCAGAAACGGAATATGCAATTATGCCCAGAACATATTTCAAGTAAAATGCAACAAAGCTTCTAAGGAGCATGTTATCGGGTTTTCCTATATCCACAATAATGAATCTTCCATCATTTTTTAGGACCCGATGAATTTCGGAGATTGCCTCGACTAAAGAGAAGGCATCTCTTAGGGAGTATCCGCAAAGGACATCATCTATCGTTGATTCCCTAAATGGCATATATTCGAAAACTCCGCACGATAGTTTGAGTCTTTGATTTGCCCGATTCTGGGCATGTTGTAGCATTTCGGGTATGGGATCATGAAGAATTATCTTGGCATTTCCGCTCAGCATCTCTAACGCCTTAGATGACATATTGCCAAAACCCGAACCGGCATCAAGTATCAAATCACCTGGATGAATTTGACCATTCAGGCCTAATTGTCTGTAATTGTCATCCTGGCCTAATGAAATACTCTTGTTGACCTTATCATAAACTGGAATTATGCTTCTCAAAATTCCAATCACTTCTTTCCAATAGTTAAGTCCCAGTCCTGACAATTACCAAGTCTAAAAAATGAATGGCTATTTCTTATTTTGGAATGGCGAGGCTATTAATTTCAACATAAGTTCATTATACACTACTTTGAGACCCGATGTCTGCATGTCAATCCGTAAATTGGTTCATAAAATTGATAAGGGACTGATAATTATGAAATATTGTCTGAGAAAATGGAGTACATATGCGAATCTTGTGGTACGCTATTAGTTCATAGTAATCAAGTAACACTCGATAGTATGAAGGAAGTTCATGATCAGCTGTGTTCAGTTAAGAGGCAAAATATAGTTACTCCTGTTCCACAGGTTACCCAGAGGCCAGCTCCGTCTGCTCAACTGTCTGATTCCACAACGCCTCAAGCTCAATCTGCACTCAATCCTCCATCTCCCCAACAATCCACCACAACACCATCTTCAGGTGGTCAAACAACTATTTCTTTAACGGGTAGCGGAACGAACTATTCAAAGGTTGAAGGTCCAATTGATCCTGAGTTCAAATCAAAGCGTCAGGTAAAAGGCATGTATGAAGGAATAAAGATATGGGGTCCAGTAGATCCGCCAGGACAACTTGGCATTTGGGGAACCGAGGTTACAGTTGATTTTGATATCTGCGTTGCTGACGGGGCCTGTATTGAGGCTTGTCCTGTAAACGTATTCGAGTGGCTGGATACGCCCGGTCATCCGGCGTCAGAGAAGAAACCATTTATGATAAGAGAAAAAGATTGTATTTTCTGCATGGCATGTGAGAACGTGTGTCCCCCACAATGCGTAAAGATATTCCAAAAGAGTCCATAGTATTTTGACGCCAAACTAACAAGGCTGAAGATTGATGTTTGACACCGTAGCTACCGGTGGCACATTTGACATTTTGCACAAGGGTCATTATATATTGCTACTAAAGGCATTTGAAGTTGGAAATCATGTAATAATTGGTCTTAGCAGCGACAATTATGCAAATCATAAAAAGAAAAAAGTTGCTAACGACTACACCATCCGACTAAAAAATTTAAGGAAATTTCTTAAAGAAAAATTCAATAAATCTAACTATTCAATTTATGAACTAAATAATTTTTATGGCCCGACGGTATTGAATAAAGAAGTACAGGCTATCGTTACCACTGAATCATCCAAGGAAAATTGCATTAAAATTAATGCATTAAGAGAATCAAAAAACATTACGAAATTGGAAATTGTTATTGTTCCCTTAGTAGAGGATCATGAAGGTAAAGTGATATCTTCAACAAGAATAAGACAGGGTGAAATTGACATAAATGGAAACAAACTATCAATGGAATAATTAAGGCTAGCACATGATTATTGCGTTCTCCGTAGTTTGTCAACATGCAGAACTGAATAAAGTTAGTTGCACATCTAACGTGCTAAGTATAAGTAATCTGTTCAAAATTATGTTTCATGCACAACATTCAGTATATTTTCCTGACCAAATGTCCTAATAACTCTCATCGGTCCGAATATTAGCTCTCCTACCAATTCCCTTAATTTAACCGCATTTATGTTATCCTTCATTAGAACGGCATGACATGATTTGTCTTTCAACATTAGTATAATCTCGTTATCTATAATTTTTATGACTTCAACTACAAAGTTGACACTATTTTTATCCCCTAACAACATACTACCTAATTTTTCGGTTTCGTATGAGTCAAGACATTCAAATCGCGTCACTTTTTCCAACCGGTCAACTTTCCTCACTATACATAAAGTCGGAAACAATGTCTTTAGCTTTTTCTCTCCGCTCTTGGAACGCTGAGATAAATGCAGTTGAGTCGTCGGACAGATCATGTTTACATTCTCCACAAAGTAGATTGCCGCTTCTGCATTTTAGTTCCCTCTCATTTGACTCTGCAGGCGTATCAAACAAATACTTCAAATATGAAAATACGGAGCAAACGCTTGGATTTCCACCCAATTTTTTCTGAAGAGAAATAGTTGGTTGACCTCCGGTGAAGGCATTTGATATTTTGTCTTCTATTATTTTTGTCTCGTCAGTAGTAAATATCGCTGTCTCAGGACTCGATGATGACATCTTTCCTATTGTTTGTAAACTCGGTAAAAATTTGCTGTGTATCTGTGCAGGCTTGTAAAATCCAATTTTTTCTGCAATATCTCGGGTCAATCTCCAGTAGGGATCCTGATCTATTGCGGCGGGAATTAGTACAGGTGTAGGTTTTCCTTCAATTATGGATGGAAGAAAACATGGGACAGCCTGAAGCGGTGGAAAACCAATCATTCCAATATTGGTTGAGTTGGTAAAACCGAATACGCTCTTTGCAGTTGAAAACGTTATCCTTTTTGCTATTTCAAGTGAAGTTGAATAAAGATGCTTGATGTGTCTTGAATTGACAATTATTTTTGTTTTACTCTTTTTGAAACCAATTGCAATTATGTCAAGGATATTCTCATACACATTTTTCTTGATTTCATCCAATGTTTGATTTCCAAACAAGAACTTTTCATCATCAGTTATCTGAAACAGTAGATTAGAATCAAATTTATCTTGCAAGTGTTTAGTCAAGAACCATGGCATCAGATGTCCTAGGTGAACCATTCCAGATGGTCCTCTTCCAGTATACAAATAGAATTTTTCATTATTATCGTACTTGTTTAGAATCCAATCAAGATCTCTATGTGAAAAAAAGAATTTGTGTTTAAGTAAAGGATGTAATTCACCTGTGAATGATTCAATTTTTTCAAGTATTTCGTTAGTAATTTCTTGAGTTCCAAATTTTTTTATTAATCGAGCATAATCTACCGATCCCTCGACTTTCCACGGGGTAACTTCAAAATCATCAAAATTCTCTTTAAATGATTCACTCATTTTTCTATATATACAACAATCGAGAGCTTTAAACGTTTAAAAAGTATTCCATCAATGTCTGATCCATATTTAAATGACGCAATTAAATTTGCATAAAATAGAGAAAAAAATTCTTCTTTCACTTGTAAATGACGACAAAATAGATATTGAGAAACTTGCAACCCTTACGAACCTTTCACTGGATAATGTAAGACGCGGAATAGAGTGGTTAAAGTACAAGGGAATGGTATCCATCTCTATTCAAAAGGAATCAATACTTGAACTAATTTCTGAATCACAAAACAATAACCCAAATGAGAAGATTCAACGCGCAGATTTTATGACATTACCAGAAAGAAGAATAATTACTGAGATACAAAAAACCGGGCAAAAAAGTATCAAGATTGGTGAGTTTGCTAACCAATGCCACATGTCAAATAGTGAATTCGGTGTTGGAATAAAAAATGCCATTAGAAATGGTTGGTTGACAAAAGTATCAGACAGCCTAAAGATTACAAAGAATTCTGATAGTCTATCATTCGAAGAAATTCTATTACAACAATTATCAAAATTGAAAAGGATTAAACTAGCCGAGTTATCCGAAGCCGAGCTAAATGGATTTGCACTCTTGAAGAATCGTCCCGGCTATGTAAAGGAGAATGTTGAAAAATCGTTCCTTGTTTCTCTGACTAAAGAAGGAAAAACACTTGTACCCGAGATAAAGCTAGACGAAGATAATGAGATAGGGATACTCACATCTGAGATACTAAATAGTGGTAAGTGGAAAAATGAGAAGTTTACACAAATAGATGTTACTTCCCCTGTACGCACATTCCTTATTGGAAGAACACATCCTCTAACCGACATAATTGCTGAAATAAGAGAAATTTTTGTTTCTATGGGATTTTCTGAAATTGAAGGACCAACGATACAATCTTGTTTTTGGAACTTTGATGTACTATTTACTCCCCAAGATCATCCGGCAAGGGATATGCAAGATACGTTCTATATGTCAAACTTAATTGATGAGGATATAGATTCCGTCATCAGTAACAAAGTTTCGGACTTTCACAAGAATGAATGGAATTACGATTGGAACTTTGAAAAATCAAAGAAAACAGTTCTTCGCACGCATACTACACCGGTTACTATAAAATATCTTTCGGAAAATAAGCCGACATATGGGCGGATCTTTTCTATTGGACGAGTTTTTAGGAATGAAAAAATGTCTTACAAGCATTTAATGGAATTTCATCAAATCGAAGGAATTGTAATAGGTGAATCCATAAGTTTAAGGGATTTGATGGGTTTGCAAAAGCAATTTTATTCAAAGCTCGGGCTAGAGAAGGTAAAGTTCTGGCCTACATATTTTCCCTATACCGAACCGTCGCTACAATCGATGGTGTATATAGATAAACTAGGAAAGTGGATTGAGTTGTTTGGTATGGGTATGTTCAGACCAGAGGTTACTCAGTCAATTGGAATGGTCAATAATGTGCTTGCATGGGGAGGCGGTCTTGAACGAATCGCTATGATTCGTTATGGATTGGATGATGTACGTGAGCTGTACGAAAACAAATTATCGTGGTTAAGGACACAATCAATATGCCCGTTGTAGAATTTCCACTAGAGGATATCAGTAGATTGTTTCCTGACTATGATTTAGAATACACTATTGATATGTTACCATTTTTAGGACTAGATTTAGAATATAGGGATGATAAATGTCTTAAATTGGAATACAGTCCAAATCGACCTGATTTTTCCACTTATTATGGAATCTCTAGGGCATTGAACGGCCTGCTTGGGAAAGAAGTAGGAATTCCAAAGTTTAAACTAATTGAAAACAGAAAAAATTTGATTAATGTGGATTCTTCCGTATCAAACATAAGACCCTATATAGCAAGCATTGTTGCCAGAGGTCATAAATTATGTGACAAAACGATAAAACAAATTGTTTCTATGCAAGAAGATCTGCATAATGGTATAGGGAGAAAAAGGTCAAAGGCATCAATCGGGTTACATGACTTAGATAGGATTGAATTTCCATTGGACTACACAACAAGACCCGGTAACCTGAGCTTTATACCACTTGATCATTCTTCTTCGTTCACATTAACTGAAGTGTTAGAGAAAACTGAGTCAGGCAAAAAATTTAGGGAGCTGTTGCTAGGGTCCATATATCCTGTCTTAATGGATTCCAGGGGAAATTTGCTATCTTTTCCCCCTATCATAGATGCTGAATATACAAGAATTAAGGCAGAAGTTGAAAATTTGTTAGTAGAAGTTACGGGTGTTGACAAGACAACCGTAGACAAGGTTTTGGCAAATATAGCATCAACGCTAGCTGACATTGGATTCAGCTTAGAAACTGTCTCTAATAATCAGGATAGTAATACTACAACTTCTTTCAATTCAATGGAAAATACTAGGTTAGATAACATTAAGACAGATTACATCAATAAGAAACTAGGCCTATCTCTTTCAAACGAGGACGTGATACTTTGCCTACGAAAAAGCAGATTAGATGCTAAAGTTACTGATGCTAGTAACATTAATTGCATGATTCCAAGTTATAGAATAGATATTTTTAATCCCATGGATATTGTGGAGGAAGTAGCGATTGGCTACGGTATCTATAACATGGAACCTACTCTACCAGAATTTACACTTTATGGTAATAAGAGCAGACAAAATCATTATTTTGATAAAATTCGACAGGCCTTGGTGGGCATGGGATTAATTGAAAATATTAATTTCATTTTAAGTAATAAGGATATCCACCTCAGAAGGATGAAAATTGAAAAGTCTAATTTCTTTACAGTTAACAACTCCAAAAGCGAAGAACATGATATTTTAAGAAGATCACTTCTGCCATCCTTGTTATTTTCCCTATCAAAGAATATTCATGAGGAATATCCACAAAAACTGTTCGAAATAGGACAGGTCTTTCTTCCTGAGAAGGTAAATTCTGAAAAGTGGAATTTGTGTTGCGCTACTGCTTTTAATGGAGTTACCTTTACTGAAATAAAAGGGATACTACAGACACTAATGGAAATTTGTCTTGGCACTAAATTTGAAACGAAGGCGGCAGAACATTCATCATTCATTAGCGGTAGAAGTGCAGACATATTCTATAATGGGAAAACAGTAGGGCAAATAGGTGAAGTTTCACCTTTACTAATAGATAGTTTTAAAATAAAAATGCCTGTTGCTGCATTTGATCTTGATCTTACAGAACTATTACAAATTTAAGCAGAATGTTTATAATGAATTGACACAATCTTCTTCCTACTTGGTCAATTGAGTAAGTTGACAAGTAGCCCCGGTAGAGAGTGCACTACGAGGTGTACATTTGAGTGTATGGCTATCAATGACTAGTTGTGGGTCAGAAACGGGGTACATTTATCTTCATACTAACTGATTGATAACCAAAATTTCTTGAATGAATCTAAGCCAACATAATCTAAATTTTCAATTCAGTAAAAAATTTCAAAACTAGAATTTTTGCACTATCTGATACATCATATTTCTCCAAGGTTTTTTTAGGATTTTTGAAAAATTCTATTCTAAACTCAGGGTCCGAATGGGCCAAATGAACAATATCACTTAAGGCCTTTAAATCGTTGGCAGTATATTCCAAGTTATCTGACTATATTATTTTCCGGTATTTCTAACTTTAGTAAAATTGATATTGATACCTAATTATTCAAATCTTCTATGGAGCTCGAGCCAATATTGCTCAGAAGCCAGATGAAATTGAAAGGTAAAGTATCATCTAGAACAAAATCAGTACAGGAGACCCTAAGTACCATTCTTCCAATTTCTCGAGATATTGGAATAACACGCCTTGCAGACATAACTGATATGGATGTTCTAGGGATACCGAATTTTTCAGCTGTTTTGCCTGGTACCGAGGATTATATTTGGGTTTATAGTGGAAAGGGCCATACTAGGTTGGATGCGAAGGCAAGTGCATTGATGGAAAGTATTGAAAGATATAGTTCCCTGCCATCTAATAATCAAAAAGAGATGATTCAAGGATCTTTTAAAGACGTTTTAAAAATATCAAACGCACTTTATCCTACGAATGTGGTTGAACCAACGTTATTTGAATACGATGAAGAGATGATTATGGATTTCCTACCAGGTTACGATTTGATACAAAATGAGCAGATTCTAATCCCTGCGCCCCTCGCATTATTTAGGTACACTCCACAACCCCCAGCAGTAAATCCCTTTGCATATCATCATACTAATGGTCTTGCATCAGGGAACGTGTTAGAGGAAGCGATTTGTCATTCACTATGTGAAGTTATTGAAAGAGATGCCACGAGTCTTGCGGAATTAAATTCAAGTGCATTACCATATAGTATTCTAAGATCAATAACAAAATATTTGTCAGACAATGGAATGCAAATAAATCCTGTAGATAGTAAAGAATTTGTAGATAATGATTTCAATTATCCGGATGTTGATATTTCAAATATTGATTTTAAACCTGTCGCAGACCTGGCAAGAAAATTTAATGATGCAAATATACCACTTATAATTAAGGACATAACGTCGCCTATTGGAGTACCAACATTTAACGCAAGTAGTATTGAATGGATTACCGAAGATTATGGATATCTTGCAGAAGGTCATGGAACCCATCCTGATGCAAGAATAGCTTTGTCGAGGGCAATCACCGAAGTTTCACAAACTCGTGCCGCAAATATTCAGGGGGCAAGAGATGATCTCCGAAAAATCTCATATGGCAACAGCAATAGTGATGAAAAAAAGACGTGGCAATTCATGAAATCAAAAAATTCTGTTCAATTCTCAGAAATAAAATCTTATGTTTATGATGACATTTTAGATGATATTAAATTTATTCTTTCAAGGTTAACCTCAAATGGCTTGAACCAGGTAATAGTAGTTGATCTTACAAATCCCAAAATTATGATCCCTGTTGTAAGAACAATAGTACCTGGGCTTGAAACATTCAAGATAACCAAAGCTGTCATTGGAAAAAGAGGCAGAGAATCGTACAGGATATGAACCAACCAATAGTATTTCTCGGGCCTACTCTAAGCAGAGACGTGGCAATTAAGATATTAGATGCAGACTACCGAGAACCTGCAAAGAAAGGTGATTTTTTGAGATTATCGCAGGTACCTGATGAAAGAAAATCTATAGGATTTATAGATGGAGTATTTTTGCACGATTATCCGCCATCGCCTATTGAAGTATATCATCTTGCCACGAGAAAAAACATTGAACTAATTGGCGCGGCCAGTCTAGGTGCATTAAGGGCAGTGGAATTAGAAAAGTTTGGAATGAAAGGAATCGGCAAGATTTTTCAAATGTACAAGAATGGTATCATAAATGCTGATGATGAAGTAGCAGTTACCTTTGTCCGAGATAAAAACATCCTCCAATCGGAGGCCATGATTGACATCAGGTTCAATCTTTTTTTGGCCTATAAAAAGGGAATTATCCGCAGAGAGTCCAAAATAATGCTGGCAAAGGTCGCAAAGAAAATTTACTTTCCGTACCGAAACTATGAAGATATCATAAAGCTGACCCAACAGCGATTTCCATCAATACATGATGAAGTTGAAAAGTTTAGATCTTATATTATGAAAAATAGAGACAGCCTAAAAGCTCGTGACGCCATAAAACTCTTGAAATATCTGAAAACTACAACGGAATAAATATATGAAATAAGTTGGTTTGCAGGAAAAAAGTTGTGACTATTCTGCTGAGAGATCCCAGAAATTCGCATCCTTAAATTCTTCGATGGGTTTTCCTAATTTTTTCCACTCTTTAAATGATCTTGAGTATAATCTAATTTTTTTAACTCCACCCATCCTAAGTGCATAGAACGCAAGTCCTGACAGAGTTCCAACACTTCCACAATATGTGATTACCTCGTCATCTGGTGAAATCCCTCTATTTTCCATAAATCTCTTGATTTCTTGAGGCTCCCTTAATATAGAATCAGCTGTTCCTAACATTGTATACGGTAAATTGGTAGCTCCTGGAATATGTTCGGTCAAAAAATTTAGGCGTTCTCTTGAGTCCACTAAAATCTTATTTTGCTCACTTTTTGCTTTCTCTACCTCATCGTAATTAGCAAATATTTCGTCATTTACTTTGAGCGAATGCTTAGCGGGTGCAAATACATTAACTTTTTTTTCTGTTTCAAATCCATAACTTTTCCATTTGGTAAAAGTTGTTTCGAGTAAGGATGTGTTTGAATGTCCTACATACTGAAATGTCCATGCAACTCTCGCAGCAAGGGCACCAAAAGTATCATCATAAACTACAACCGGAGTCTTATCTGAAATTCCCAACTGTTCTAAAAAACGAACGATTCTTTCTGGAGAATCATTTTCAAGCACCTTTGCAAGTGGAAGAGATACTGCCGTTTTGATATGTTCTATTCTGTATTCATCCTCTTTCCTGACATCTACGACTCTCACTGAATTTTTCCTAATCAAAGTTCTAAGAATATCTGAACTTGTTACAACATCATGTGCGTTGCTGAGCTCATGATCCCTTGATAAAATATTTTTAGTTTTTTTTCCCTTAGTATTGATTTTCAAGCTGCACATTCTCCTTTTGCTGTTTTTGCACTAAATTTTATATCGTTACCATAATCCATATAGGCTTCTGGATCCTCTTCGGCACTCGGTAATGAAATTGTAGACATCAATACTGTTTTTATATCGTCCAAATTCCTTACTTGACCATTGACATTAACTGCACCATTAATCAATTTACCTATCCACACCGAAAGCGATTCGTTTTCACTTCGTTCTTTTCTGTATATTTCAATTATTTTTGTCAAGGTGGGTATGACTCGTTTAGCCGGCACACGCATGACCGTTCTACCCAACAACCCATCTTCCCCATCTCTTCCTCCAAACATCATCGTATATGTCGGAGTCATTGTTCCTCCTATTCTTGATGCTCCGCCATAAAATCCAATAGTTGCAATCTCATGCTGTCCACATGAATTTGGACATCCACTTATCTTGATTGTTGAATCCCTTAAATCATCCGCTGTATCCAATCCGAGTTCTATGAATTTCGATTGTATTTCTTTTGCGAGTCTGTGAGAATTGGTGATTGCGAGATTACATGAAGTAGTACCAGAACATCCAACTGCTGACGACATTGTCAGTGCCCCGGGATTTGCAAGTCCAATTTTGGCAAGATCGTTGTAAAATTCTGGCAAATCTTTGGCTTTAATGAACCGGATTGCAAAATTTTGATTCGGTGTATTTCTTGCACAACCTTCACCAGAATACTCACGAATAGTCTTTGCAAGCGACCGAAGCTGACTAGCCGTTATATCCCCAGCGCCCAAAGTAATAAAGACAACAAAGTAACCATTTTGCTTCTGCGAGACTACATTTGTATGAAGCCACCTTTTATACGGGTCGCTATTAACGTCCACTTTTTCATTAATTAGTGGTAATTTCTTACCATTGGGTAATTGCCTTATATTCTGCGGTTCCGTTTCCACTTTGTATCTACCTAGAGTTTCAAGTGAAACCGTCATCTCCACATTTGACCTTTCTTTAATCACCAATTTCTGGAATTTTTCCCAACCCATTTCATTTACGAGGTATCTCATTCTATTTCTAGCCATATTTTCGCGATTCCCAAGTCTATCGAATAGCCTAATCACTGCCATACAAGTAGATACTAGTCTAACTTCCGAAGTAAATTCTTCCAATTGGTGTCCTATAAATGACGCCGCACCAAGACCTCCTCCCAAGTAAATCTTGAATCCATTGCTTCCATCCTTTTTTGCGGGAATCAAACCAATATCTGCGATCCTAACTAAACCATGCTGAGAGCAACATGCAAAATTGATTTTGAATTTTCTTGGCAAATTCTGGCATACAGGATTTCTGAGAAAGAATCGGGCAATTGCTTTTGCATAAGGAGTTGAATCAAATTCTTCGTCCGCACAGATACCCGCAAAATGGCTACACATGACATTCCTGACTGTGTTTCCACAAGCCTCTCTTGTCGTGAGTCCTACTTCAACGAGACCACGCATTACCTCGCTTACATCTTCAAGTTGTACCCAGTGAAGCTGAATGTTTTGACGAGTCGAAACATGAGCAGAACCTATTGAAAAAGCTTCTGACAGCGACGCAATCTTCTCTAATTGTTCCGGAGTCATTTCGCCGCTAGGTACCTTGATTCTGACCATGCTATAATTCTGCTGGAGACGAGATCCATACGCTCCGTGTTGAAGTCGAAAACGGCGAAAATCATCTTCGCTTATCTTTCCCTTTCTAAAAAGTTTCACATTTTGACCAAAAATCTCAGTTTCTTCCTCTTTTCCCCACTTAGGGTTGGATTTCGGAGAAAATTGCTTTTTATCAGGATAATTTAGAACTTCTCTTTTCAATACTATTTTAATTCCTTTTTCAAAACCATATATTTTTTATGGATATAACTATTTTTGGCATATAGATGCATTAAAACGGTAATTTACTCCATTTTAAATATCCACAACCAAACGGCAAATTCAGTGTCCAAAATAATTACGAGATTGGAGAGAATGGATGGGGAGAGATTTGAACTCTCGACCACCTGTGTGTGAGACAGGTATCATAACCAGCCTAGACCACCCATCCCAAATTTTATTAATATTTTCCCAATTAATATCTTGGTGAATAATTGATCGAGGTAAGTCACTTAGCGGAATTGGTAATAAAGTAAAGTTAAAATCATTTCAAAGAGATGCAGAACCACGATAGAATAGAATCAGAAAAAAATAAGACCCTTAACAAGAAATCAATAAAAGGAAATATCGTTACGATAATAGAAGAGTCAGCAAAATAACTATTAAAAACTGATGGGCCATTTTGATTGGATAAGACTTGGCCCATCAGGTGGTGTCAATTTTTGCTATGAATAGTCCATCACAGGATACTGACAAAGGAGGAGAATCATGCACTATGTAAACCCTCCAATTTCAATATCCGTTTTGGTAATTTCCATATTTGGAATAGAATAATTAAGATTTCAGGATCTAATTTAAGTAATAGTTAAGAACTAGTGGGCCAAAACATGGTAATGAATTACTGGCCCACCAGAATTTGAAGCGCGGTTAACGTTGATTAGTCATGTTCAATAAATTATAAAAAAGTTAAAACCTGATGGGAGAAGGATGAACCGAGATTAGAGGCAACCCCCACCAAGGCAGAACTGAAGTACAATATTGTTGGACTCTGAGAATAAAAGATTATGCTACATTAAATCTCGTCATCTATAGTGATCAGGAGCGCGGTACTATGAAGTAATTTTATTTTTAATACTAAAAACCTGATAGAATATCCAATCCAATATTCTTAATTCGCTGTGCAGTTTATCGGCTTCTGTTATTGAATAGGTACGATTAATTGTAATGATAGTTTCTTTCATTTTCGATTCTACAATATCACAAATTTTGGTATCAGGATCTTTCATATTTTCTAAAACACGATTTATCAAATCAATTCTCTTCATTAAATATCGTTTATATGGTGAGTCATCTTTTTCTCTATAGTACATATTTTTAGAATCTTTAATTTCTCTTTGTAATCTTCGTTCTATGCTCATAGTCTGAAATTAAAGTTGGAGGGATTTAATTTATCAAGTGGTTTGTCGAGATTGAGAACTTGTCTATGCAGTGCGAAATAGGCAGGTAGGACGGAAGAGGGATATCTAACCGTCCCACAAGATAAGCGTATCCGGTGAAGAAAGCCCATCTCAAATCTCATTCGTAATTTTTGAAGTTAAAGGATTGTGATACAAGCCTCTAAATGATGAAAAGATATCCATAAATAATTTAAAGCAGAAGAGATTCCTTATGGGAAAATATGTCTTACTTTTAAGATGGACAGATCAGGGTATCAAAAACGTTAAGGACACAATTAAGCGCGCAGAATCTTTTAAATCATTTCTTGAGAAGAAAGGTGGAAAGCTTGATGATATATTGTACACATTTGGAAAGTATGATGCAGTAATTACTGCAGAATTACCGAGTGACGAATTAGCAATGTCAGTGTCACTTTCAACTGGCGCCTTAGGAAATGTGCGTATTACGACTCTTAAAGCATTTAGTCTAGATGAGACTAGAAAAATAATTGAGAGCTTGAAATAAAAAATCTCTTTTTTACTTTATTAGCAGAAATAATAAAAGAACTTAAGCGCAGTGAAGTGGATTGTTAGAGTTGTATCATGTAACGCAAGTTTAATTAAAAAATTTGCTTACGTCCCTTCGCTAAATCCGGTCAAATACGTGTGTTGTTCCTCAGTAAGGGTATCTATATTAATGTCCATTGATTCCAATTTTGCTTTTGCTATTTGTTGATCCTGCGACCTCTCGATATCATATACTGCAGGAGATAACGATCCTTTTAATTGAATCAGTTTAATAGCTGAAAGAAGCTGGTTGGCAAAGCTCATATCCATTACCTCTGATGGATGTCCTTCAGCGGCGACTAGGTTGACCAATCTTCCTTCTCCTATGAGATATAGTTTGTTTCCTTTCTTAAGTTCATACTCTGTTGTATTCTGATTAATTTGTTTTACCTTAACCGAGCTTGATTTGAGTGTGTCAATTGAAATTTCCACATTGAAATGTCCGGCATTAGCTAGTATGGCTCCATTTTTCATTTTCAAGAAATGTTCCTCTCTTATTACATCCTTGCATCCTGTTGTAGTAATGAATAAGTCCCCAGTCATAGCCGCAGAAGCCATGGGTAAAACGGTGTATCCGTCCAGTTTTGCTTTCAATGCTGCAATTGGTTCAATTTCAGTTATTATTACATTAGCTCCAAGTCCTGCAGCTCTTCTTGCAACACCTTTTCCGACGTGTCCGTATCCTGAGACAACCACATTCTTTCCTGCAATTAATATATTAGTAGCCCTGATTATGCCGTCTAGGGCTGATTGACCTGTTCCATAAACATTGTCAAAATCGTGTTTTGTTTCAGCATCGTTGACGGCCATTATCGGATATTTGAGTTTGCCATTCTTTTCCATCGCTCGTAATCTAACAACTCCAGTTGTTGTTTCTTCTGTACCGCCATAAACCTCAGATAAATTTCCCGAGTTATGCATTTCCACAGTAAGATCGGCCCCATCATCAATTGTAACGTTTGGTTTAATCCTCATTGCTGAATGAATATCATCATAGTATTGTTCATTTGAAACTCCTCTGCTAGCATAAATTGAGACTCCTTCGTCTACTAGTGCCGCGGCAACATCGTCCTGCGTGCTCAAAGGATTGCAACCGCACCAAGTTAAGTCAGCGCCCAAATCCCGTAGCGTGCGAATTAACACTCCAGTCTCTTTTGTAACGTGGAGACATCCAGCAAATTTAACACCCTTTAAGGGACTCTCGGATAGTAATTTTTCTTTAAGATTGAGCAAAACCGGCATATGTACCTGCGCCCAGTCGATTTTTCTCTTTCCTTCTTCAGCTAATTCTGGGTCTTTAACTCTGTAATTCATTTCATCTCAGTGATATTTGCGAGACATATTATTCTTGCACCTTCATCAAAATTATGGATGTTAACTCTCGATTCCATTCATAGAGTGATCACAAAATCGCAGTGAGTTGAAATTTTCATAATTAGGCTTAAAATTGCATCAGTAAAAGTCGTCAAACTAATATCATAATAAATATATGAATTAGTCTATCGAGAAAACGATGAAAAGGCTTCAGATTGCCGTTATAGGATATAATCAGGATAAATCAAATGAAATAACAAACAAAATAGCATATGAGGTAGGGACCGAGATTGCAAAGGCAAATGCAGTATTAATCTGTGGCGGTCTTGGCGGCGTGATGGAAAATGCCTGTAAGGGAGCAAAAGAACAGGGGGGATTGACAGTAGGGATTATTCCTCAGGAAGAGGCGCAATTTGCAAACAAATTTTGTGATGTAATTATTGCAACAGGAATAGGCTATGCCAGAGATTTTATGGTAGCATCATCAGCAGATGGCATTATCGCTGTAGGTGGCGGCGTTGGTACCCTGATAGAACTTTGCGTCGGATACATGCTAAAAAAAATATTGATAACAATACCCAGCAGCGGAGGTACTGCTGAAAACTATGGAGGAAGGTATCTGGATGACAGAAAGCGAGTCTTCATACGAACTTCAGACAATGCGCGTTCTGCAGTTAAAGTTATTTTAGACTACTTTGAATCAAATCAACAATCCTAGTCAGTTACAATTGTTGAAGAACCGACTTATTTTGAAAGAGTAACGAGGTAAGGGTCTGGAGTATAAAATGATTCGTTTCCTTTTTTCAATTGATTCAGAGTCTTTATAATATTTTCAAACCCATACTCTTTTCCTATTTCAAACAGCTCCTTTTTAAGCCCCATTCCCAATCTCAGCGCCAATTCAAGATCCTCTTTATTGCATACATTATTCGTGATAAGCCATGATGCATTGTTTAATGCAACTGATAACATCCTAATTGGGTCGTATTGAGTTGCTTCCTCTTCAGATAATGGAACCCTTTCATAATTCTTCTCTCCATAGGAATAGAAGCCGTCTCCTGATTTTTTGCCAAGTTTTCCTGATGAAAATAATTGTGCAATCATGGGGTGGGGATGTATTACTTTTTTATCTCGAGAGTACATTTCAACAGTCGCTTTGTGGATAACATCAATTCCAGTATAGTCTGCTAATTCAAATATTCCCATTGGTAGAAACAATTTAAATTTAACGGCTGAATCAATTTGTGTCATAGTTTTACCATCACTTTCTAGGCAGTATGCTGCTTCATGGACTAGCGGTATGAATACTCTATTTACAATAAATCCTGGAACGTCTTTATTACATAAAATAGGATCTTTCCCCAATGATTTTACTAGATTGATTCCGAGGTCTACAATCGATTTCCCAGTTTTTGCTCCTGGAATTACCTCAACTAATTTCATAAGTTGTGGAGGATTAAAGAAATGTAATCCGATAAATCTGTCAGGTCTACTAGTTAATTGAGATATTTCACTGATTGGTAATGTACTTGTATTCGATGCGTACACAGTTTTTTCTGCAGCAAATTGATCCACTTCTGAATATACCTTCTTCTTAAGATTTAGATCTTCTGGAACAGCTTCGATAAGCAAATCAGTATCAACTAGTGCATCCTTAAGGTCCACAATCGGTTTTATTCTTCCATAAATCTTATCAGATTCTTCCTTTTTTATCTTGTTTTTTTCAACGAGCTTATCCAGCGACCATTTTATTTTACCCATTGCACTGTCTAAGAACCTCTGTTCTATATCACGGAGCACGACTTGATATCCATTCATTGCGGAAATCTGTGCAATTCCATGGCCCATAATTCCTGAACCTAAAACTGTGATTTTATTTAATTGTGGCAACGGTATTACTTCAAAATTTCATGATTTTTAATGTTTACGATTGTATTCGTAATAGTAATTCAAAATACTCGAAACTGTTTTATTGATATTACTATATAATATAGAAACAACAGTTGATACGATGCTTTGCGCTTTTGCTAAATCAAGATGATCCGAAAAAATGCAGCGCTTTGAAATTGATAAAATTTGGAGCCGTTTTACCCACTAAATCCATACAACCTAGTATGCTTGTCTTAAATCCTTTTGCAAATGAAGTAATTTGTAGAATTGATAATACTTTGGTCGAATCCATCTGTGTAATTGATTGTTCTTGGAACAGGGCGCAAGGAGTATTAACAAATTACAAATATTTGAGAAAAGGAATTCCCAGAAGAATACCCGGACTGTTGGCGGGAAATCCAATCAACTATGCTAGGCTAGGCAGGCTATCAAGCGTTGAATCCCTGTCAGCTTGTTATTACATACTTGGAGAAAAGAAATATGCACGATTACTACTAAATAAATTCAAGTGGGGTCATACATTTCTTGAATTAAATCATGACCCATTGGAAGATTACTCTGCCGCCGAGGACAGAAAAGAAATAGTTGATATTGAATCACAATATTTTGGAAATCATGTTTTAGAAAATGAGGCTAAATCCTAAGTTGTATTATCACAAGTCTTCTGATTTTCTGTCAATTGTATTCTATGGTTCCTTTCCTTGGTAATAATCAAGTTATTGATGTGACTAGGTCTTTAAAATGTAAGAAAACTAGTCTGTTCTCTGTCTCTATCTCTGTCTCTACTCGACAAGAGCCATTCTATTATTCTGTCCAAACTATCGCTGATTATTGTAACCCTGATAGGACCTAGCGGAGATTCTTCATAATTCTCAACCAATGATATCACATCTTCATATGCGGCTTGTTTGTTGAGTAGAAACCAGGTGAGATTTCCTTTCCTATTCCATTCTAACAATTTTCTCAAAACACCCAAGGTTGACTTTGATCTAACACCAACTCTGATATGGTGTAGTGATAGAATCCCTGTGCAAGTGGCTTCGATGTGTCCATCTGAAAGTATGGGTTTGCATCCATTGGCAATATTTAACAGACATTTTTTTACCTTTTCTGGATCTTCGGAAGGATTTAGAACTGTTTCTACTTTGAGCAGAACATTCTCATTTTGAATATCGCCACTACTTTTATCTACCAAATTACCCACTACTTACTTCGAATTCCGCTTTCTTGCATCCATTTTTGGACCGTAGTGAAACTTTGTTCGCACAACTGCGATATTGTAATGTCATTGTTAGAGACAGTCTCGTCAGCCAATGCTATGGCATTGCTTATTCCCACTTCCATCTCAGTCTTATCCCGTTTATCAAATTCATCTATGTTAGAAGGAACGTCAGAGCGTTGTCTTTCCTTAACATGAGTGTACCTAGTGAAAGTTGATCCATGGATAGCCAACAATTTGACATTTCCCATGTCATTAAGAACCTCTACTTCTGCCATGCTTCTAATTCCATCGACTATTACTACGTTCAACTTGTTGTCCTCTTTTCTCATTAAATTGATTTTATTGGCAATCAAATGTGCAACTGCACCTGGTCCATTCTTCTTTCGAAGTTTTATCATCAAATTTGCAAGGTTGTCGCTTGTAGGTGACAATCCTTGGCTCTCTGCAGCTTCTCTTATTACATCACCCATAATCAAAAGTGGGATGCCCCTATAATGCAGATAGTTTGCAACCGTGGTCTTACCAGCGCCTGGCATCCCGGTCAGAGCTACGATTAGAATATCCCTTGACATGACAAACTAGCGATGTAAATATTTCTCAATAACTAATGTATTAAGTTTAGCAAATTTTTCGCCGCCAGTTGTATATCTTCAGCTTTGATAGTTTTTCTTCCGGCATGGACACTCAAATCTACGGCTTGGTTAGAAATTTTCGTAGCGACTTCTTCAATTATTCTTCTTAATTGGTCTGCAGCTTCTTCGCTAACTCTTTCTCCTCCGGATTTTTTTATGATTCTGTACATTCCAGCTAGGCCTAGTTCTGGATTTTCGGTCATTTTTTATCAAATAGTCATCGGCAGCCTTAAAATATCTTGTCAAAAAAATGCGAGTTGAAAATAAATTAAGTTACAAATTTCTAGAAATATTAACCAAAGAGCCTATTTTAAAAATAATTTGGATAACAAAACTCCCTCATGTCTGGCAGGTCAAAGTTCACGTTTCTGACTAGATTCAATACTATTACAAGATATTGAATGCACGAGTCGTCCTAACTCGTATGCGTTTCATCATAGAAAAGAAGAATGAGGAGACCTATCGGGAACAAAGGGCAAACTCTAAGGCTGTTTAGAATCAAAACTACAAAATATGAACATATGCAGATTTATTCGATTTACCCATTTAATTTGGTTTTAATTTGCAACTGAGTGTTTACATAGCGGCATACAGTCACAACCGAACTTTAAATTCAAAGGTTCTCTGCTATTTTGAAATAATTGTCTTCGTAGAATTAATGCGTGTAAGTCTCTGTTTGAGTAGTTTGGATCAAGTTAATCACCACGATGCTCATATACAAGTTTATCATAAAACCTAACTGACTTTACATTAACAAATTCAAGCATGCCGTATCTTGAAAGCTCTCTCCCAAATCCGCTATGCTTGATACCTCCAAAGGGAACTCTGGGATCAGAAGCAACCATATTGTTAACAGTAACAATTCCGCATTCCATTTCCATTGATAATTTCTGAGCCCTATCTAAGTCACGTGTCCAGATACTTCCGCCAAGTCCAAATTCAGAATTGTTCGCTGCACTTATGGCTTCAGCATCATCTTCTACTATCATTATTGGTGCAACAGGTCCAAAAGTTTCTTCCTTTGACACTCTCATTTTTGGATTCACATTTTTAATAACTGTGGGTTTGTAGAATGCTCCAATACTTCCAATCCTTTCTCCTCCTGTCAATAGTTCAGCACCGTTACCTATTGCATCCTTTACCATTGAATCAATATTATCAAGACTCTTGATACTTGAAAGAGGCCCTATGTCAGTATTGTCAGACATAGGATCACCCACTCTTAGTTTTTCAGTTTTTTCAACAAAGGACTCAATAAATTCATTTGCGATTTTTCTTGAAACAATGAATCTTTTTGATGCAACACAACTTTGGCCACAATTTAGAAATCTGCCTTTGATGGCTCCTTCCGCAGCTTTTTGAATATCGGCATCATCTAGAACAATAAATGGGTCGCTACCTCCAAGTTCCAGAACACATTTTTTTAACCGTGAAGTAGCACGTTGAGCTACCTTTGCTCCGATTTCAATACTTCCAGTAAAGGTAACTCCATCTATGTTTGAATCTATCAACATTTCTGCAATTTGTGACTTGCCAATAACAGTACTAAATACTCCTTCCGATGCACCACTTCTAAGGATTGTCTTTTCTATCTCTATACCACATTGCATTGTTGCACTAGCTGGCTTCAAAACTATGGTATTTCCTGCCATTAGAGATGGTGCTGCAAATCGCAAAGCCTGCCAATATGGAAAATTCCATGGCATAATGCTTGCGATAACTCCGAGTGGCTGGAATGTTATCATTGTCTTATTTGCGTCGCTGTTTAGTGATTCATTGTTAAGGAGTATATCGCCATTATAAGAGTAAAATTCTACTGCCCATGCGCATTTTTCTATCTCAGACCGGGATTCCTTTATTGGTTTTCCCATCTCTTGAGATGCAATTCTCGCAAGACGCTCCTTATCTTTGCGCAACTGTTCGCCTAATTGAAGCAATATGATAGATCTTTTTCGTACATCACGTCTCCATTCGCTGAAAGCACTTCTTGATTTACTGACTATATTGGTGACTTGCTCATTTGTCATGTTTTCGTATTCTGATATGACCTGTTCATTTGCGGGATTGATAGTTACAACAGTATTATCCATAATCTACTTGTTAATTATTAAAAAGGGCAATTAATATTCATATGCGCTATTTCACTGCATCGCACACCAAATTCATTCAAAATTAACATGAATTATGTGAAATATCATAAATTGGTGTTATTATACAGAAAATACTTGATAAGCAAAGACACTGTACGTTACTAAATACAAGATTATCCAATAAAAGGAATTTGCATCGACTAAAATCATACAATAGACACTTCTAACGGTAAGCAAACTTTTTTGAAATTGAAAAATTATAAATTTCTACTAAGCCTGATATTATTTTATGAATATTGGAATAATCGGAACAGGATTAATGGGATCCGCAATAGCCGAGAGACTGATAGAAAGAGGATTTACTGTTTACGTTCATAATAGAACAAAACAAAGATCAGATGCGCTAGTAAGAAAAGGCGGCATTAGTATTGTAAATCCATCAGACTTAGGCAAGAAATGTAATTATGTAATTATCAGCGTTACCGACGGCAATGCAGTGAAAGAAATTTTGTTTGGTAATAATGGGTTGATTTATTCCAATAACAATCAACTCAGTATCATAGATACCAGCACAGTTTTGCCGGAAGATTCCATATATTGTGCTGACCTCCTGAAAAGAAAAGGATACGCGATGATACAGGCGCCGATAATGGGCGGCCCTGACGCAACAAGGAAGGGGGATGTAATATCAATTGTTTCTGGCAATAAGAAAATAATGGATAAATGCAGACGGATTCTGACTAATTTCAGCAAGAAAATATTTTATGCGGGGCGCCGTGACGGCGCTGCCAACTATCTAAAGCTTGGATTAAATCTTAACATAGCATTAATAGCGATCTCATTGTCGGAATCAATAATATTCATAAAAAAATCAAAAACTGATCCAACAATCTTTCTGGACATTCTGAATTCAACTTATTTTAAGACAGGTCTCAGTGAAGTAAAAGGTCCAAAGATGATCAGGAATAATTTTGAGCCAAAGTTTTTTTTGAAAAATATGCTGAAGGATGTTCAACTGCTCAATGAATGCGCAAAAAGAAATAATGCCAGTCTTTCTTTTTCATCATTGGCTGAACAATATTTTCGCATGGCAGCAAATAGAGGTTACTCAGAATTAGACTATACTGCAATACTGAAACTATTTGGTGAATTTAACAACTTGAAAAGCTACACTAATTAAATTTATTTAACACCTTGGAAAATACGAGGGAAACACAAAAGGTGTAGAGTCAATACTCATATGTTAATGATAATTCGCAATACAATAGTTTCAGCCATTATTCCATCCTCCATTGTAGTCATCATTCCATAATTTAATCAATCCATCAATCCATCATTCCTTTCAATATAATCACTAGGTTTTTATTTTGCTTAAAAGGAATTTTAAGGGAGGTTTTTAAATTAGGAAAGAGAAAAGTACTGAGCGAGTCTGATCTAAAAGAATTAGTAATGCCTCAACAGGGTGAGTTGTTAGGACGTGTGATAAAACTAGTTGGCGGAGATAATATAATTGTAAAATGCACAGACGGTAAAGTTAGAACATGTAGGATTAGAGGAAAGATAAAAAGACGTATGTGGATAAGAGAACACGATCTGGTTCTTATTGCACCTTGGGATTTTCAGACTCAAAAGGCAGACATTGTTTGGAGATACATTTCTGCTCACGCTGAAAAGCTCCAAAAAGACGGTCACCTTGAAGGAATTTAGAAAAATAATTTTACAAATATCTAATCCTTGGGATAATCTCCTATTATCTTACCTTCAAAATCAAGTAGTATGATTTTTATCTGTAATTGAGATTCTGAATATTTGCTTAGATGACGATGAACTTCTTGACATAACATGTCGTAAAATAAAGCCAATCCAAATTCATCAACTAACTCGCCAGCATGTCTTGCGGTATTAGCTAACATTATTTTGTTGACAAGTTCACTATCAGCTCCACATCTGCTTGCCAGCTCCGCAAGAAAATTCATATCAACATGCGATCCTTTTACATGCGTTTGTTTTATTCCCATAGCCATTTTCGTTAATTTACCAATAAACCCTACCACATATGCCTTTTTTATTTTCTTCAGTGCACATTGCTTGATGGCAAATCCAATAAAATCTCCAATTTGAATATAAGCATGATCTGCAATTGAATTTCCGTAAATGGATCGAGCAAAATCTTCGCTCCTTCCACCCGTCGTAAGTATAACAGAATCAGAACCCATTGCTCTTGAAACATCTATACTCTGGCGAATAGAAGCTGCAAACGATGCTGTGGAATATGGAATTACTATTCCAGTAGTTCCTAAAATTGATATACCCCCAATGATTCCTAATCTAGGATTATCAGTTTTCTTGGCAATTTCTTCTCCTTTGGGTACACTTATGATTACTGATACCCCATATCTGTGTTTTAGTTCTCCCAGAACTTCATCTATAGCCTGATTTATCATCTTTAGCGGAGTAGGATTAATGGCCGCCTTGCCTATTTCTAGCCCCAATCCTGGTTTCGTTACTCTTCCAACTCCTTTACCACCATCAATAATGATCTTGTCTGCTGTATCCAAGAATGATACTTTGGCACAAATTTCAGCACCATTAGTAACGTCTGGATCGTCGCCACCGTCCTTAATAACAGCGGCAGTAACAGATATGTCATTATCATATTTACTCCAAGATATATTTACCGTCATCTGTTTCCCCTTCGGAAGTGAAACACTCACGTTTGATAGTTTTTTTCCGTTTATTAACATTGAAAGTGCAGCTTTAGTTGTAGCTGCCGCGCAGGTGCCTGTTGTAAATCCTGTTCTGAGCGAGCTTTTTTTACCACCCGATATATTACTTTCTTTAGTATCATCCGCGCTTTGGAACATATATTTTCACTTTTTAAATGATTATTTTTCCCCCATCAATAATAATAGTATTTCCAGTTGAAAATGAAAAATTATCCCCCGCAATGGAAACTATGCTCTTGGCAATTTCCTCTGGTCGACCCAATCGCTTCATTGTATTCTCTCTTTTTGCTTTGAGCAGTTCACTTCTTGAAAGGGATCTGCGCATAGCTTCCGTATAGATATCTCCGAGTGCAACCGAAAAAGATCTAATGTTATACTGACCATATTCTAAAGCTACATGTTTTGTCAGCGTAATTGATCCTGCTTTGGCTATGGAGTAAGGTGAACCATATGTATGTCCAGAGATGACAGGAGTTGAAGCAATGTTGATTATGACTCCTTTTCTTTTTTTCATCATTAGTTTCAATATTTCCTTTGTTACTCGAAAAGTGCCGATTAAATCAACTTGTAGAATATTCATTAATTCCAATTCGGAAACACCATGTATTTTCTTAAACCAAATTTTCTTTTCAAATGGAAAACCTGCATTGTTTATCAGGATATCGACACTGTCAAATTTTTTTGAAAAATTTTCGATGAATTTCATTACACTCTTTCTATTGGAAACATCCAATTCAAAACCATGACAATTTTTGTTTATTAAATTACAGGCTTTTATCACTTTAGATTTTTTTCTAGAAGTAATTATGACGGTTGCTCCATTTTTAGTCAGTTCCTTTGCAATCTCAAACCCAAGTCCCCCAGCGGCACCAGTGACAATACCTATTTTTCCATCAAGATACAACAATTCTAGATTTGCAGTTGGATATTTTAAACATTATTTGTAACACAGACTCTCGCAACAACCTTTTAATTTAATACTGTGCGTAGATGCATCCAGTTGTCTTCTTTTTCAAAGGCGGGACATCTTGTTTCACTACTGAATAAGGGTGATCTTAAAATATTAAAAGTATTTGCTTCCTCTTTAAAAAATCGTCAATTTTTGAAACTTTCTACTCTGAGTCAATATTCCGATTTGAATCAAAGTTTGATTAAACATCATCTAGAGCGACTTGTTAAATTTGGATTGATAGGTAGGAGTACTTTGGGATATACATTGTTGGTAACAGGACTTGATATTTATGTATTAAAAATTCTTGCAAATAGGAACATAATTACTGCTATTGGACCACAAGTTGGTATCGGTAAGGAGGCTGAAGTTTATTTAGCTCATGATTCGTTAGAACAAAACAAAATCTTAAAAATGTTTAGACTTGGAAGATCGAGTTTCAAACAAATAAAGAGGAAGCGCGATATAAATACAGGAGTTGGTAATTGGTTATTATTAAATATTGAAACAGCGAAAAAAGAATATGATATATTGAGCTATCTTAAAGATTTTAGTAGTTCGTTTCCAAAACCTCTATACAGATCCTTTCATTGTATTGTCATGGAACCAATTTATGGTAGCAGGTTATCAGAAGTTGAGAATATTGATAATCCACAATTAGTTTTGGAAAGAATAATAGACAGCATGAGAACTGCATATCAAAAAGGATATGTTAATGGTGATCTTAACGAATACAACGTTATTATAGAGAATGACAATATTTTTATTCTTGATTGGCCTCAGGCTATTAAAGTTGATTCTATCAATGCAAACACAGTCCTTGCAAGAGATGTGAAAAATATCCTTAAATTCTTTTCAAGGAGATTTGAAATTGATAGTGACATTCAGAACACAATCAATACGATAAAAGGGTTAGTCTAATTTAGAGATTTATTACATCTTGAATAACTTTGATTTGTCCGTTTTCTCCCATGAAAAATCAGGATCGTTTCTGCCAAAATGACCATAAGCTGCAGTTTTCTTATATATTGGTCTTTTCAAGCGTAACGTCTCTATTATTCCTAGAGGCGTGGTATCAAAAATCTCTCTAACTTGGCTTTCAATTTTTTCTTCATCAATTTTTCCAGTATTAAAGGTATCTACCATAATGGAAACAGGTTCAGCCACTCCTATTGCATACGCCAGTTGTACCTCGCATTTTGAAGCCAGACCTGATGAAACGATATTTTTTGCTATATATCTTGCCATATAGCAAGCAGATCTATCCACCTTTGAAGGATCCTTTCCTGAAAATGCTCCTCCTCCATGTCTGCCCATACCTCCATACGTGTCAGCTATAATCTTTCGGCCAGTCAAACCTGTATCGCCCATAGGACCACCTATAACAAATCTTCCTGTCGGATTTACAAGAAACTTGGTAGAATTATTGATTAGATCGTCACAAATTGGTTTTATTACCTTTGAAATAATCTCTTCTCTCACCTGAGATATTGATACATCTTCCGTATGCTGAGTCGAAACGACAACTGTGTCAATTTTCTTTGGAACCGAATCTTCATAAATAACAGATACCTGAGATTTTCCGTCTGGTCCTATCCAATCTAAAGTTCCTTCCTTTCTTACCGCTGCTAATCTCATAGTCAATTTGTGCGCCAAAGTTATGGGTAATGGCATAAGTTCGGGGGTTTCGCTTGTTGCGTATCCAAACATTAATCCTTGATCTCCTGCTCCCTGAACTCCATCCTCATTTTTAGAAACACCCATTGAAATGTCTGGGCTTTGTTCATGGATTGAAGTTAGAACAGAACAGCTGTTTCCGTCAAATCCATGTTTTAGTCCATTGTATCCGATATTTCTTACAGTTCTTCTAACAACGTCCTGAGCATCAAATTTTGCTGTAGACGTCACTTCGCCAGCTACAAACACTATTCCGGTAGTAGTCATGGCTTCCACCGCAACTCTGGAATCCGGATCCTGGGAAATTATTTCATCAAGTATTGAATCAGAAACTTGATCGCAAATCTTGTCAGGATGTCCTTCGGTTACACTTTCTGATGTGAAAAGATAGCGCCTAGCCATTTTTGCTTACGTCAAATCCCAAAAAAAGTCTCTCTTCTTAGAGATCCTTTTCTATTTTGATAAATAACACATTGTTTCCTCGAATTACTACTTTCCCATAATTTGCAACAGGATTTGCACCATTAAATTCTTCGGCATCCAGTAGTATTAAATTCATGTATGAATCCACATTGTTCATTCTACCCCTATACTCCAACTCATTTTTAAGTCTGACAGATACTTTCATATTTAATGAGCGTTGCAAGATTGTTAACGGTCTTTTTGGTTGCTGTGGAGATGATGACATATTAGTTTATCACTTGTGGTTTCAAAAAATAAGATCGACAATAAAAAGTTTCTCCCAAGGTCGTTGACATTGTATATAAATAATTGTAGAGTTTAATTTTATGAGTTTAATCACAACTGGATCGCCTTCAATTGATAAAGTACTTGGGGGTGGAATCAGAACAGGTTTAATTACTAATATCTTGTCTGATTCGAGAGAAGCCAGATTCAGCTTATGTTATTCGCTGTGTGTCAATGCCGCCAGACTCAACAGCACGTCAACTGTCATATTTGGTGATACCCAAGGAATTTTTAGACCAGAGAAAATTCTTTCATACCTACGAAATGATCAAGATTCCAATTCCATACTTCACCAAATAAGAAGATTGAGAATATTATCCACCAATGTCCAAATGATTCTTGTTAATTATGCGTTGCAATTGCACCCTGTCCTAATAATTATTGATAATTTTACCTATTTATTTTTGAATGAAAAGAAAAAAAAATTATCAGTACAGTTTAGTCTCAGAAAGCACCTACACGATCTCGCTTTGAGCGCAATTAATAATGACGTAGCTGTGGTGATTACTAATACGATCTCTTCTAAGAAAGAAAACAAGGATACCGAAGACATTTTTGAGAAAAAAAAATTTATCTCGTTTAATGAATTGCTTAACAAGACAATTTCTAATCTTACTCACGTGGTTTTAGAACTAAAAACGGTAAAGGCCGATGAATCAAGATTTTCTGCAAAATCTTTGAAACCCATGTCAGCTTCAAAGACTTTTTTCATGGTTAAGCCCGACGGGCTTTATGACTGTTAATTTGCGAATAAGGATCCTCATGGAATCTATACGCCATAGATAGAATAATCAAACATAATAAGAATTATAATGCGATTTTCAAAAATTATATTAATTTGAGATATTTTGTGTAAATTGTCACAAGGCAATTTCCTCTTTACAATTTATTTACAAGAGTAGAAACATTTATTAAGATTTTTTTTAGGATATATGATAAAAAGATGCTAATGGAGAACTTCCATATCTAGAAATCGATAGGAAGCACGACTCCATTCCATCTTTAAGGAAAGTTAAAATCTATATAAACGATTTTTTATGATTGGCAAGTGGACAAATTAGAAAAATTAATCAAAATGCAAAGATACCTGGCGACTCTTTTAGCTTCACCACGTTATCCAACCAAGACGGAAGAAAGAATTTCATTTCTCTGCACCGCAATTACACATGAAGCTGTAGAGCTACAAAGGTTGACAAACTGGAAATGGTGGAAAAATCCTACCGTTTTTAACGACGAAGAGGCCAAGGAAGAGCTAATGGATATTTGGCATTTTGTACTTCAAGCAACTATTGAATTAAACATGACCGCTGATGACATTGTAAAGTACTATTCTAAAAAGAACAAGATAAATAAGAAAAGAAAAAAAATGAATTATTAAATTATTCTTTCTATATACGATTTTATCCGGTTAAAATTTGTCTCTCCTATCAAATTGTGAATAGTACTTCGATTTCTAAAAGTCTGCACATCTTCGTAGGATGAAACTAGATAAGGATGCGGACTTTTTGCTGCAATAATTTTGCCTTCACTTGTAACTCCATAATTAAACAAAGCAATTAACGAATCACCAGCCATGTGGCCGCTCACATCTTTTCCGCATACGACTAGATGCACAAGATTCCTATTTGTGGTACAATATTGTATTATTTTGTCTATCCCTTTGTTTTCAGAAAGTAATCTGCCAACTATGGCAACATTATCCATGAATTTAGTATCATTTGAAATTTCGCTCAATAATTTGATACTAGACAAGGTACATATTGCGATTGTACTTCCTCTCCCAAGATAGTATTCATGCTTGATTGGAATCAAGTACTTACATAGCTCTCCAATATAGATTTCAATTTTTTCATAAATCAATTTAAGTATCTCCCCATTATGATTTTAATATCAAATTATTGTATGTGTCAATGAAAACAAGCATTCTGTCCTGTTGATAAATACGGTTTTGCTCATTATTTTCGGACGTATCGATAATCAACGATATACTGTATTTTTTTCAAACTCATGTATTTTAGTGTATTCTGTATTCTGGGGGGCTGCCAAATAAATCTGTCATCAGAAAATATGCGTGAAACGCGAGCTATCCGCTTTGATGCAAGTTTACTGCAAATTATTTAGGCGCAGACTTTGAACTGATAAATCAAATTTGCTCCCAAACAGGAAGATATGCCTTTAGCAATACAGATAATTTTAGACGCATCTCATAATTTGTTAAAAAGAACACTCAATTACAAAAGCCCAACTTTTATAGTAGGCCAAATTTGAATAAAATCTAAGTATTCCCGGCATGAAATGTCACTGTGGTGGTTTTACATAGAAAACAAAAACGGTTCAGATCAGGGCCTTGTAATTGTATACACTGGTAACGGAAAAGGAAAGACAACGGCTTCATTAGGAGTAGCCCTGAGAGCTGTAGGGCATGGGCTAAAGGTTTGCATCGTCCAATTCATCAAGGGCGAATGGTATTATGGCGAGCTTAATAGTCTAAAGAAACTCGAACCAAATCTTGAACTGGTAGTTGCAGGAAAAGGATTCGTTGGAATTATTGATGACGATCATAATTTTCAGGAGCACGTACGGGCGGCAAAAACTGCGCTAGATATTGTTGAACAAAAGATATCTCATGATACTTTTGATATTATTATTTTGGATGAAATAAATTACGCAATTCATCTAGGACTTTTGGATTTAGCAGATGTCGTGAGAATAATTCAAAATCGCCCAGAACATCTCTCATTAATTCTTACTGGAAATCATGCCCGTGAAGAAATCATATTGCTGGCAGATCTCGTTACCGAAATGAAAGAGATAAAACATCCATATAAAAAAGGAATCAAGGCCAAAAAAGGAATTGATTTTTAAATAATTGACGTAATGTTGAACCTAGATTCTGGAAATAACAAAATGTACATTAGGTCAATATGACATCCAAAGTTTCAATACTGCGGCCTTGTGCGATTATTCAAACTTGAGTAAAAAAAGATAGACTATTGTCAGCTCAAACATGACAATTTTGCGCCAGAATTCAGTAGACAAGAATCCAAAGATATTCAACCGAGACCATGTACTCGGGATAATGAACTGACTTTAAATAAGGTCAAGCAAACTTAAAGTATAGTACTCAAGTGCGTATGTTCTAAATGGCCACCGATATCAAACAACTTCCAGAAGCCGGTGATTTGGTAATTGCAACCATAAAGGAGGTCACAGGTCATGGTGCCTACGTATCTTTGGACGAATATCAAGAATTGACCGCATTTCTGCATGTATCTGAAATTGCAACAGGGTGGATAAGGAACATGGAGAGATACGTGAGACCTAAACAAAAGACAGTCCTTAAGGTCATAAGAGTAGACAAATCAAGAGTTGAAGTAGACCTTTCTTTAAAACAAGTATCGCGTGAAGAGAGAAAATCCAAACTTATCGAAGTAAAAAAGAGTGAGAAAGCATCTGCATTTATGCATATGATTAAAACCAAAACCAGCATGCCCGATGATAAGATCAAAGACCTTCAGGATGTTATATTACAAAAATTTGACTATCTTTATGATATGTTTGAAGCTGTTGCCTTTAAGGGAATTGACTCTATAAAATCACTTGACATTTCTGACGATACAAGAGCAGCGATAGCAGAGGAAAGCAAAAAGATCCAAATTCCTAGCGTTGAGATTCGAGGAGTTATAGAGCTTAACATAAAGGAACCACAGGGAGTCGAAACCATAAAGAATGTTCTCTCTTCAGCAGAACTAGATAAGAACAACACTTCCATCGAAATTTCATATATTGCCGCACCTCGCTATCGAATAATTGCAAAAGCAGAGAATTACAAAATTGCTGAAAAAACTCTTAACAACGCTGTTGAGAAAATTTCAAATTCAGTAGGCAAAAAGGTCGGATTATTTAATTTTATTAGAGAAGACACTAAAAAAAATAGGAGGTAGTTTAGCTATCAAACATCTTTTACGAAAATGTCCTTCTTGCAAAACCTATACGCTTTATGAAAAATGCACTATTTGCAATAATACTACACTCGATCCACATCCTCCAAAGTTTTCCATAGAAGACAAGTACATAAGATATAGAATAGAAGAAAAATACTTGAGTAAAGATTAATCCTGAATTAAAAAAAGTAAATTTATTTTTTTTAGGAAAACATCTCAAGATGTATTGTTACTTGAATTGCTGGTACTAATATTGGAACTCTGGTTATTCAATACACTGCTTGCGGCATCAATGACTTGCTCAAGAGATGAAGAGGACGAGTTTCCATTGCTTGCAGCGTCAATCACTTCTTGCAAAGAAGTAGATTGTCCTCCACCGATTGCTTGAATTACTTGGTCAACAGCCTGCGATGTTGCGTCAGAGCTGTTCGTCACGTTCAAAACATAAGGTATTGCATTCTTGGTATTTGAGTCAGTAACATTTTGGGCTTTAGTTGCATTTGATATAGAATTTGTATTATTATCAGATGTATTTTGTGATATCTGACCATGCACAGTAATGTCAGAATATGTATTTCCCAAATAGCAAATCACAAACAAGGCTGACAGAGAAATAACAGCATATGTAAGATTCCACTTCCATTGCATTTTCATGCAGTACTGAACGATTCTCTATATTATATGAATTTCGTAACAATATGAAATTTCCTTGAGAATATATAAAACTCCAAATCGGTTCAAATATTAAGTTTCAGAATTATTCCCAGATCTTTTCTCCAAATGTTATTTTTTTATTAAGTAAGAAATTGCCTACTGATGCTATACACACTAATTCATAATTTGATTGAGCTCTAATTTCTTTACTCTATAGACAAACTTCTGCTGGAATGGTATCTCTCTGACAATAATACTATCAATATTTGTGCTTTTGGATATAACTAGTATCTCAAGCAATATCTGATTGCTCCTACCATCTATCTCTATATTTTTAACAACTTGTCTAGGAAGAGCAAAGCAGCCTGATAAGGGATCCTTTACTTCAGTTATATTCAAACCATGTCTAGCTATGGTTCTTGCCGCCTTGCTAATCAATACGGCGCACCAACGGTAATTTTTGCATCGATGCACCCTTAGTATAACGAGATGCGACTATGATGGAATTAGGGTTCTTTATTATTTCATTAATTATTTCCATGCTAATTTTTTAGGATAAGGAAAATCTGCATCAATAACAAGTATAAACTGCCCACTTGATGATTCTATCCCCTTTAAAATGGCAGAAATGAAGCCGCCATCTACCTTGAGGCCATTAAAATTTTGATTAAATTTGCTATTTGTGCTTTTTGAATTCATAAATTCTTTGCTCAAATTTGATTTTGAATCAGAAGTAGCTTGAATGACACTAGGGTTGTATTGAACTACTATTATCTCAGCTGAAATTCCCTTTGGTATAATGTCTCTAATTTCATCTGGGGACTGGTATGAGGCGTGTCATACTGAGTTGGTAAAATTATAGAAAGAGTGCTTGAACCTAGTATTTGATTATTTTCTAATACCTCGTTATCTTGCAAATTTAACATAGAATTTAGTACTATCAATGTTAGATATCTTATTAAGATTTTTCATAAGGGAAAATATTGAGATGGCAATCGATGGTAAGGGGCTACATTTCATCTTCCTATTTAGAAAAGTATTGCCGGCTTTCCTTAAACGACTCAATATTATAACAACTGTAATTCAGCACTCAAAGTCCAATAAATAGGTGGACACAAGAATATATTCTCGTCAGATGCTTGAAAGCAGATTGCGACAGAGCATTAAATCTTTATTTTCTTTTTATATTAACAGTTTTTAAGAATGGACTCATTGGAACGTCTTGCATTTGATTTTGAAAATCAGATAGGCAGTTTAGGCCATATTTATGCTAGGCAGGAATCTGAAAATGTCATCTACGTTGGATCTGGTGACTCTTATGTTGCTGGTCTAATTGCAGAATATTTTTCTGGTCATACATGCAAATGTTATAGCCCGTCAGATCTGATAAGATCTAGAATTAGAACAGACAGGACTTATTATTTTATTTCAGTCACTGGTAAAACTAGAGCGAACATTGAAATTGCAAAACGAGCTACCAAAGCTGGTGCAAAAACGGTAGCCGTTACGCTAGATCCATCTAGTGAACTGGCGCAGGTTTGTAAAGAAACTATTCCGCTTCAAATTACCTCGACAAATACTATTACAAGTTACAGTACCTTTACTGCAAATGTTGTCACTTGTTTGAAACTTACAGGAGTAACAATTCCTCGAAAATTTGAAACATGGCATAGAAACGGTACGATGTTGGCATCGGATTTGGGATCTGTCAAGCTTCCAAGTTCTGTTCTGCACATACTTGGCAACAATATACTTTATCCAATTGCTGTTTATGCTTCTCTCAAAATGGCTGAATTCTTTGGTGTAACTGCCACGGCAAACAAGTTGGAAGAATTTTGCCATTCTCCAATATTTGGAGTTAAACCGTTTCATAGTATTTGGATCTTTGGTCATGATGAGGAGACTATCGGTAAAAAAATAAATAAGCTGAACAGCCAGTTTCACTATTTTGAGTTTAAAAATTCTAAACTACTTTCCCAACTATTTCAATCAATATTTTTCCTACAAAGCTTTATGCTGCTGTTGTCTGAGAAACATAATCTTAAGGAATTAAAGTACATGCAAATGAAAAAGGCATTGAAAATATCATCAGATATCATCTATAGAGGAACGTTCTAAATCAAACTTTCGAAATAAATTAGTTCAATTCCATTCCGTAAAGTCATAAAATTATAGATGGGATTAAGTGCATAGAGGCCTGTATGTTAAATAAAATAAAAAAATAAGGTTTGTGGTTCTTAGTCGATCTGAATGGCTTTGTTCCTTATTGAGGATTGCATCCGCCACTTGGCTGACTAACGAAGCAGTTGTTCTTGATTAGTTCGTTTCCGTTAATGTTGAGTGGCAAGCCGTCAGCATTGTTTATGTCGACATCATTTTTTAGTACGTTGTTATACAGTATCGTATTCTTTGTACTCTGTGCGTCTAGGAATATTCCATTTCTGCTTCCACCAATTGAATTGGCATCTACTTGTGATTTGTCAGTATTGACCAAGGTCACACCAGCAAGATCGTTACCGGTCATCATGTTGGCATGTACCTGAGCTCCTATGGATGAGTGAGAGGCTACGCCGATTGTATTGGGTCCAATAAAGTTCTGTTCTACAGTACTTCCTATCGAACCTGTCATGAAGACAGCTATCTTGTTTCCTTCAAAGGTGACTCTGTGGATATTAGTATTTTCAGAACCAGTTATCAAAACTCCTGCTTGGAAATTACGAATAGCGCCAGAACCCTCTATAACTACACTATTTGAATGAGGTACTGCTATTCCTACTTTGGAACTGTTGTCTCCTGGTCCGCTGATTGAGTATCCATTCAAATTAATGGTTGTGTTATCGCCTCCGACAATTAATCCGTCGCCCGCACAGACAAGATTTGCGGTTAAAGTGATGTTGCCATGAACTACTTGACCGCATGCTGGACTTGATAATGGTAAGCCTTGTGCTAGTGCTACTTGCATTGAACTCTGTATATTTGCTCCACTGATAGTCGCTAGTGCTACCAATATTGTTGCTAAGATGTATGACATTCTATGTTGCATCCATAATAGGGCTACATAATTAACTATTTAAGTCGAACTCATCTTTCTTTTGTAACTAAGTTGCAGTATAAGTAGTTCTTCTACTAGATGCAATAAATATTAAATTTTTTCATAATACTATGCTTTTCCCAAATACTCTCAAACATGTACTTGTTCCACAAAACTCTTCAAAATTCAATAGATTAAATTATGAGAGCGTAAAACCAGTGTCCATATTGTCATATTTGTCAACGAATCTTACGTTGAGATTGTACTTGATAATATAGAGAATTAGTCGTCAACAAGAAATATATTCAATTTTTATCTCAAACATAACGTGAAACTGGCTATCGTTGGTGCAGGAGTTGCAGGATCCTATCTAGGTAACCGTCTGCAGGGAGATGGACACCAAGTAGAAATCTTTGAGGCTTCAAAAAAGGAATCACATTGGCCAGTGTGCGCATGGGGTGCATCAAAGAACATGCTTGAAACATTTTCGAAGAGTGCTGGATTAAGGTTTGAGGATTATGTGCTGCATCGCGGAAAAAAATTGAGAATGTACCTTCCTGACGATAAGGTTGAATACTTGGAGCTTAAGGGGTTGGTTACTTATGATAAATATAGCTGGGAGCGTGACCTTTGCCGAGGATTAAAGATAAACTATGACTTTCATTGCACCCCAGAATCAGAATTTCTTTCGAATTTTGACTATGTCATAGATTGTACTGGCCTGCATAGATCTCTACTTCCTAAATCCCCTCAAGATTTCATAATACCTTCATACGAATACCTTGTAGACAATGTGTATGGAGTTGATGAATTTTACGTTATAGGATACAAAGGAGCTAGAGGTTATTTCTGGTTTTTTCCCTTAGGTAATGGACGAGCATATATCGGTGCGGGTGATATTGATCGAAAATATTACGGTATATCAGAATTCTTTGAGAAAAATCCTGGTGCAAAGACGCTTAGAAAGATAGGACGACCAATAAGACTTTCTCCCCCCAAGCGCATGCTTCCTTTTCATAATGGTAACATAATTGGAGTTGGTGAATCAATAGGCTGTGTATTTCCAATGTTAGGCGAAGGCATTATCCCTTCCCTAATTTGCTGCGATATTTTCATGGAAGTTTTAGATAGAAATTCAAAATTTGACTCAGAACTTTACGAAAAAAGAATTCTCAAGAAATTCGGATATTATGACGATGTTTACAGGATAGTCAGGTTGAAAATGGACGGTAAGCTCAATTCTATAAAGCATTTGAAATTGCTCTTAAGCATGTATAGAAATATGAAGAGAGAAGAAATGAGATTTGGGTTTGGTATTGATTTTGAACAAATGAATCGATTATTAAAAGCACTCTAAAATTGTAGGTACGCTAATACTAGGCCAATTCGGACCTATCCTATCATTTTGATTCGACTTTATTTGGTTAACTTGGCTGAAAATATTTCGTGTCAAATTAGCGATTTCTTATAGGTTGAAAAGTGAGTTGGATAAATTACAAAAACTTTTTTCTCTCATTTCTATCTCAAGTTTATCCTGCTATTTAGTAGGTAGAATTTGAACGGAATCTATTTGTAAAAGAGAAACACTAAGTTCAACTATGCCTTATTCAATTAGTTCAGACTGGTTCAGGAGGCGCTGGCTTGACTTTAGGAATGGACATAGCATATACCTGGTTTTTGCAATGACTTTTGCCAATTTCATAACAATTCAGTATCAACTGTTAATAGACAGGCTCCCTTATTTGGCTGGGATTTTTGATAGTATTTTGATTTTTGCGATGGTGTTTATTTTGGCGTACGTTCCGTTGAGTATAGTATTAGGATATTGGCATAGGAAAAGTCAATGGAAGGTCGAACAAGATGCTTTATTTAGGGAAAATAAAGTTGGAGCCATAATGTGGATGTATGTGATTGATCTTATCGAAGGTAAAGTAAGTGAAGAGGACAAGAAATTGATGAGAGAATCTCTGCTTAAAATCACCAGAGGCGAAACACGATTATATAGTATCAAGAAATCCTCTGACAACCGAAAGGGAACGGACAAGAAAGAAAAGTAAATTGTAGTGTCTTGTTATGCTGAAACTACTACTATTATCCTATCTTTCCAACTCCTGATTGAAACTGTTTCACTGAATTGTAATTAACAAAAGATGTTTATGGTCCGTTATTTCCAATATAGCCGTGGGCAGTTATTATGCAATCGTGACTTGCAGGAATTCTGAAAATGAAATTGAAAATGCTATAATTTCGTTATTAACACAGACTACAAAACCAAAATATGTTATAGTTGTCAACGATGGCTCAACAGACGGTACGGCCAATATCTTGGAAGGATTAAAGTCAAAGAACGAGGGACTCCATGTGATAACAAATCCAGATTTGGGGTATGATATTGGAAGGGTAGTTAAAAATTGGAATAGTGCAATTAATCTTGCAAGGAAACTAAATCTGGAAAAAACAGATTATCATATGATAAGTACCGATGACACCAATTATGAGGAGCCTTACGCAGAAAAAATAATGAACAAGATGGACGCCGATAACAACATAGCGATATCATCAGGCAACTATGACAGCAATAGTTATGCTACTCCGCACGGAGCGGGTAGATTCGTCAGGAATTCATTCTTCGAAGAATTTCTCGGGCTCTATCCTGAAAAAATGGGGTACGAGTCTGTCATCCTACAAATGTCATTATATCAAGGGTTTAAAAATCTAGTCAACAACGATGCACGCTTTTCACACACCAGACAATTAGGCGCTAATCACCATTTTTACGAATTTGGTGCTAGTATGAGGACACTAGGATATCATCCCCTCTTTGTTTTAGGCAGATTCGCACAATGCTTTCTAACAGGACAACCAATAGGTAGAATGGGCGCAGTCCATATGTTGTATTATTATTTGTCCTATAAACCAAAACAAGATGGCTATGATAGCATGTATGGCTCAGAAATCAGGAAAGCAATACGAATGAGGCAGAAGACGCGAATTAAGGAGATGTTCAAATTGAGGAATACTGATACTTGAACTATTATGGCAGAATTAAATTCCAGTTCTTATTGTTGATTTGGAACGGACTAGGGTCAAGATTGATAGAATTGAAAGATGGATCGAATAACAAGTGCATATTTATATTTTAATTATGCTATTTCTTGAATAAATGAAAATAGCATCCATAGTAGGCGCTCGACCCAATTTTGTTAAATTGGGACCTGTTCATAAATCACTGAAGAGTTCAGGAATCGAGCATCTAATAGTTCACACGGGTCAACACTATGATTATGAAATGTCTGATATTTTCTTTTCCGATTTTGAACTTCCCAAACCAGATATTCACCTGGGAGTAGGATCCGGAAGTTCTTGTTTCCAACTAGGAGAAATAATTAAACGCTTGGAGAATAAATTAATAGATAAACAAATTGATCTTGTTCTTGTTTATGGTGACACTAATTCGACCTTGGCTGGAGCCATAGGGGCAAATAAGTGTAATATTAAATTAGGGCATATTGAAGCCGGATTACGTAGTTACGATCCCTCAATGCCAGAAGAATACAACAGAATCCTAACGGATAATCTGAGCGATTATTTATTCACGCCAACTAAGAACGCTGTAAAAAATCTGAAAAATGAAAAAATAAGAGGAAAAGTATACTATACTGGAGATTTATCAGTCGAAATTATAGACAAGACTAGACCAATCTCTAAAAACTCAGAAATACTTGACGTATTGAATTTGAAATCAAAATCTTATTTACTCCTTACAATGCACAGAGCCGAAAATACAAGTTCAAGGGATTTCTTTATTCATCTCTTAGAGACATTCGAAGTACTAAAGGACAATATTATAGTATTTCCTATACATCCCAGAACGAAAAAAATGTTTGAAACATTTGGGCTTTTAAATAGACTATTGAATTGTGCCAATGTTAAAACGTTACTGCCAGTAGGATATATAGATTTTATATCTCTGTTACAAAATTCCTTCAAAGTCATTACTGATTCGGGGGGAATACAAAAAGAAGCGTATCTACTAAGGGTGCCTTGTATCACCATGAGAAAGAACACCGAGTGGGTTGAAACGATCAAAGGCCAATGGAATGTCCTTACGGGAGTTGATAGCAAGAAAATAGTTAAAGCCGTCAGAAGGCCTTCACCAATTTCTAAATACTCAAAATCAGTATTCGGCAGAGGTAGGACATCACAAGTTATTAGTGACCTCATTTCTGGTATCATTTCGCATTGAAACTTTTTTATTCCACTATAAAGTTGGACATGGCTATATATTCACATGTCACTGGTAGAAATGTATCTATTATTCTGTTTCTTGCAGTGCACAGTGTGCAAATTAATGGCAGGCCTTTCGTTTTTAGAGTTCATTATCAATTAAATCATGTATAAAAATGTCTTAATAAACAGGTAAGTAATCAATTACATAGTTACGAATTTCAAAAAATATCTGCTTCCCAAAGGTATGCCACAAGTTTAATAAGATGAACTTACTGTTTGCTGGTAATGAATATTAAATTTGCAATCCTCAATGAAAAAAGATTTAGCCTACGTCCCTACTAACTAGGAATGCTTAACTAACTTTTGAGGCCTAAACCTGAGCCATTTATTATCTGTTTGAATGTCTTATTCTTTAAACTAAACGTGACTTTCTTAGTTAGTATATTTGCAGGAACAAGGATTCTATTTGGAAGAACTTTATCCAAAGATTGTGCAAGTGTTGTTATTGGCATACTGTGAGCGCAAATATTATACCTGGCTCCAGGGGTTACTTTAATTCTAGGCTTGTATTTGTTAAATGGAATCTTTTTTCCTCCTTTTAGTGTGATATTTGTAGGCTTTTTTCCACGCTTACTTGCAGACTTATATATAGCCTGGCAGTCGCAAAAGCAGACATCAGGGTTTTTTGAACTCGAAATGCAGTAGCACCGCTTGAACAAAAGGCCGCGCAGTTTCCAGCAAAACATTTTACTCCCATTTTATAATTTATCACCCGTAAAGATCTTTATAAATATATATGAAAATTATTCTCCTCATTGCTCTTTTGTTTCCTCCTCTAGTGACCCATCATCCATTTCATAATTTATTGTCCATAAAAATAAGAACATCATCAACTGCTTACGTGGGGCCCACCAGTTTTAATTATAGTTTTAAACCTTATATCAAACAAAATAATATATGATGTAATGGGAAAATTTCATACGGGCCAATCCGTACCCTCTACAGGCACGTACCATTTTGCGGGACATGTGGAAAACAGCACATGTCAACCCACAGAAAACGAAAAAAGAATACAACTAGCCGCTGGAGAAACTTTTCCACCTTGCAGACACTGCAAAACTGGTGCATTTTGGGAAATTAGACTATAAACGTCAAGACAAATCATGTTTATTGAATCTGTTTCTACCGGCCAGAATCATACATGCCCTCCTTCCCTATTTAGTGACTTAGATATTAAATTGAATAATTCATGACAATAAATTATGGGTCGAACAATTCCATCCTATAGACTTGCATCAGAAAGAGAAAGAAGAAAGTGGAAAGTATTCAGACAAGAATTGGATAAAAGCGAAAGAAAGACTTTTGATGAAATGATGTCTTATCCCCGCCTGTATAATGCTGCGGGAGTGATTGCCTGTAAGCCTGTCTTATTGCATCCGATTCTTATGTCCATAATATTTGAACATTATAAGCAATTGAAAAAAATAAAATTGTCTAACAATATCACTGGCGATATTAAGTCCAGTGGAATTCAATCCGAAAATGAGCCAACTCAATGAGGCAAGATTTGAAATTACTATTCAGAGCCTTAAAAATTTGAAGACTATCTACTATGAGCAAAAATGGCAATAGGGCATGTTGATAACGATAAATAAAATAATTTGCTTGTCAATATAGATAGAATATGACCGAAATTCATGAACAAATAGATATGTGGTTAAAAGCCTTTAGTTACAAAGTCCAAACGGAAGACCGGAAAGTAAGCAAATTTCTTCAGAGATATCCCAATATTAGACACTCGCTGATAGTTCAAATCCCAAGTTCCCAAATGAGATTCAGGGTGATTTTTGATCACCATTTAGAAAGTTTCAATTTTCAGATGGAAATGGAATTCACAAAAGAAGACAAAAAGTCATTTTTAAATCTCAGACCAAGTCTACGACAGAAATTCTTTGCGGGTATCAAGAAAGTAGTATATCCGTTTGGTCTTAATTTAATAATAAAAAAAGAAAATATTGGAATCATAATAGTAAAGACATTCTTTGTCGAAAATTTGAATAGACAGTACTTCTTTGATTCATTATTTAGTTTCATACATGCATTGGAATTAATTGCTATTGTATATACAGACTTCAGTAGTTCATTAACACCAATAAACCCGACAGACATGACTTAGATCGTATTCTGAACTATCTTATTCTCTTTTTAAGATAATTTTCATATAAACAATCCCTTACTTCGTTCAATTTTCCCAAAGATATATTTTGAAAGATGGTGTTAATACATATGCAATTGCAACTATACATAGGGTGTTCGGGTTGGAGTTATTCTTCTTGGCAGGGTCCATTCTATCCACCAAGTATAGAAAATAGAGCATGGCTGCCCTATTATTCTCGTGTGTTGGATTATGTAGAGATAGATTCCACTTTTTATAGAATTCCCAGTGAATATATGGTTAAAAATTGGGAGAGAAGAACACCTGACAATTTCCGATTTACAGCTAAGTTTCCTAAAGTTATAACACATGATAAAAGATTCAAAAATGTAGAAAAGGATTTAGAATTATTTTATGAAAGAATGCAGCCCCTTAAAGACAAGTTACTATCGTTACTAATACAGTTACCTCCGTCTTACCAATTGAAAGAAGGATTAGAAGATTTTAGTAGTCACGACTTTTTCTTTGAAGGTGATTTTAGATATGCTGTAGAAGTAAGACATTCATCATGGTTTAGTGATTTAGCATATAATTTTTTTAAAAACAATAACATTTCAATAGTCTGGAGTCAAATGGATAGATTGCGAACACCTCCGGTAGTAACATCTGATTTTGTGTATCTTAGATTAATCGGTGATCGTAGACTTGCTGATGATCAATTTGGGAAAATACAAATTGATAGAACTGAGGAGATTAGAAATTGGGCTAATAAGATGAAAGAGATAAAGCAAAATGAAAAAGATGTCAAAGTAGCGATAGTTGCAGCCAATAATCATTATGGCGGATATGGCCCTGGGACGGTAAATACATTCAAAGAAATGATGGATCTGGAACCTACATCTCTTGAAAATGTAGACCTAAACGAGTTAAATAATCAAATTGAATCAGAAAATAGATTCAACTTAGATTTGAAATCGAGTAAAAGGGGCAAGCAAACTACAATGTCTGATTATTTAAAGTGAATTAAGAAATCTAGTTGGATTTTATATCAAGTTTGTGTTAAATGATGATATTCAGAATGGGGTGATTGTTTGTAAACCTGTGTTATTGCATCCAATACTGATGTCTATAATTTTTGAACATTGTAAGCAATTGAAAAAAATAGATGAGACATTTACTTGCGATAGTAATGATAATAAGATTTTTTAGCACTTTTATCGCAGAGTAAGAATTTGGGGTCTCGATTCTATATCAAGTTTGTAGAAACGAATTACAATAAATTAAGATCGTATCATCCAACCGATATCACAAATACAAATATTTACTTTACAATAGCATTATCTGTGTATTCGCAATTTAGATATGTTTTCGATTGATGATCATGGCACGAATCATGGCCCGGTCCGCCATCTATCAAATCATTGCCATCATTGTGGATCGGTTTTCCGCCTGTCCATACGCCATTGTGCCCGAATAAATCATCATCGCCAATACCGCCTTGGATTATATCGCTTCCTGCCCCTCCATAGATAGAATCATTCCCTTCCTGGCCAAAAATCAAGTCTTGGTCCCATGATTTGGGTAAGTCTCCATTTGTCGATTTGGGTATTTCATCAGAACTGGAACTAGGTGGATCACCAATTGACACGTCATCGCCTTTGCCTCCACATATTATGTCTCCGCCTTCTAATCCGTAAATATGATCATTTCCATCCAATCCGAAAATTAGGTCGTTATTAGGTGTGCCGAATAATTCGTCAGCATTATTCGTACCGAACTTTAGGCTATATCCTTCTCGAGTTGGTTTTTCATCCAAGATCTGAATTCTACAGTATTCCTCCTCAGTTGGATATGCTTTTGTATAAATTCCATCTGATTCCGCCTCGTCCTGTGTTTGAGACTGATCTTGAGGCTTGATTGAGTCTCTTATGTTCCCTTTATCTGATCCCGCCTCGTCTTGAGTTCGAGAATTATTTTCAGGATTGATCGAGCGTGACGTTTTTATATTGTCCAAATCAGAAAGAGATGCTTCTACATCGTTTGTAGCAAAAAAAAGTATCGATAGAGAAGCCAATACAGTAATTATTAATATCATGATTCTGCAGCAACCACATTTGTCATGTATTTAACTTGTATAAAAGGAATATTCAATTGATAAAGAACAAATTAGTTAAGATGATTTGCTTGATGCTTTAAGATTAAGTTTGAAAGGTTATATAATATAAAATAAATTAATTACTCACCTATATATCTGCCATTATCTAAAGAAAAAAGGTGTTGTCGGTAACGACACATCGTTCCTATTGTGTCCTAAGACTTGATCTGCTCTGTTATCCTGGTCTTATGTAGGGCAAGCACCAGTAGTATCGAACGGATGGTTTGCTAAATGACTATTCGCTGCATTTTGAGACAGGCTTAATGTTTGTGATTGTGTTGGGTTTCCATTTGGTCTGTGACAAATCAAGACGTTTCCTGGTTCGTTACTTACACCGTCATCACCTAATATTACATTGTCATCGCCGTTAGCCGGAGATGTAAGCACGTTGGTGCAAACAAAGTCATTGTTGTTAGTCGTGGTACCCATATTGCCTATTTTTTCATATTCATTCTTTGCCTTACAATCGTCATCCTGTTTTATTATGTGGGTTCTCTCATTACAGTTGTTGTCACCATTGTCTTCGCACTCTTCCTTGTCAGCAAATGCTGGTGCTACCTGTGATATTCCTGTTCCTGTTAGCGCTGTCAATATTCCTATGGACAGTGCTACGAACATTAATACGTTTTTTGTATTCAAGTTGTTATCGCAA
>Ga0193715_1000008_pt1 | contig 63385 bp, 69 predicted proteins | sample U2m2metaG_FD_143040 | JGI IMG/M metagenome (GOLD analysis project Ga0193715, IMG submission 143040) | Soil microbial communities from a riparian zone of the East river system, Colorado, United States - U2m2 | ecosystem: Environmental > Terrestrial > Soil > Riparian zone | place: USA: East River... | reverse complement strand
CCATGGTAAAGATCGGCAGCTAATACAACAAATCCCTTTTTTGCCAGCAAATTTGCCATATCCTTGATATTTTGATTCACACCCCACCATTCATGAATCATGACAACAGCGGGCAGCTTACCTTGACTATCACTTGACGAAATAGGATATACCAAATATCCCTGAGCATCTTCGAAATACTGTACCGTCTTATTCTGTAAGTTGACATTTTTGATGTCCTCGGATAAAGCCAAGTTCGAAACATTTGTTACAAGTTTAGATGATTGTGCTTCGACAAATCCAGTGTAGTTAGGGATGAAAACCGTCGAGCCAATCATTATTGACAATGCGACTGAAAAAGAGGATCTGGACATAGTATTGTAAGGCTTTACAACTATTTATATCTAAGTTGATCAAGGAAGACCTGACTACTATGAACTATTTTGATATTAAATGGACTCACAGACTAAAATTCTGCCTTCCTTCTCAATAGTTTGAAAGCAATGTTTGGTCCTAACTGTTGTCTGAGGGCTAGCTCTATCCAAAGGAGAGCCAGATTTTCTAACATTCGAGCGTTCGCAAGAGTCCCAACATCAACAACATCAAATCCAATATCAGTTGCCAATTCCCCTACGACTCTTTTGGAAGAAATATCATCGCCGCAAATGAAGAGATCCGCTCTATCGGAACCAAATATCAAATTATTTAATGTCTTGGCTCCAATTGTATTAAAGGCCTTTACAACTTTAGCGCCTTTTGCCAAATCTGCAATCCTTTCAGCTACTGAAGTATCCTTCAAAGCAAGTTGTTTTAAGTCCGGCGTTAGAGGGTTAGTAGGATCAATCACTATCTTACCGGTCAAGTTCCCTGATCTACGTATTGTTTCCTCGACAGAAGTCCAGGGTATAGCAAAAAGAATGACATCTCCAAATGCTACAGCTTCATTGATATCTCCGAATCTTAAGCTTTTATCCATCTGAGCAAGTTTTTGAACATTCTGAGATTGAAGATTGCGGACTCCAAACATGACTTCATGCTTTCTCTGTCTCCAACTTTTCCCGAGTGTTCCACCTACATCCCCGGCCCCAATGATTCCTATTTTCATGATTCATTATAACATGACTGATATTTTAAAAGATATGATCTTAATTGGTTATCTCATAACAGCAAACTTTCTATTGGACGAAAGTATATTGAAAATTGACAATAACATTGGATATGTCAGTAACTTGTTCAAGCTGCGGCAAAAAGCTGCAGGATTATCCCACATATTGTAGTATGTGTGACGACTATTTTTGTTCCGAACAATGCCACATGAACAAGCATAATAAACAATGGCAAAAATTTTAATTCCAGAGAGAACGATGAGCGTAATATCGCAATCTTAGATTTGAAAAGAAGTTTGTAATGAATGAGTTTGTAATGAATGAGTTTGTAATGAATGAGTTTGTAATGAATGAGTTTGTAATGAATGAGACATTATGGTTCAGTAAGTGGGAACTCTCATCAGTCGCAATAGACAGATATTCAATAATTAAAATTATTATCTATAAGCCATACTACTGTTACCTTGACTCATTCTGACCTATTCGCAATATTTCTGGGGTCATACTATGAGATACCAAATTATTAGCCAAACTTCTCTATATGACTGAATTCACAGTAACCGGATTGCTTGACTATACCTCCTGTATAAGCATGAAGTCATTAAGCTAATTTTTTGCATAATATTATAATTACTATCAAATAGTAAGGAGCTACTTATATTTCAAATATTTTTGTAATTATTAAATATTACAATGATATCAAATTAGAAGTAAAGATACTAGAACTAGTTTTTGCAGATGTGTATGTGTGGGATACTGTTCTAGCGTAGCGAAATTTTGCCTAAAATCCTGGGAGCAGCGTTGGAATATGGGGCCCATAAGGAAATTTCATATAGTGGAGATGATTCATAATAATAAATGGCAGAGAACCTCGGTTCATTTTCTTTTGATGTTACTAAGAGGATTCTAAGCACATTATTCAATGACGGTTCATTAAAAAAGACCACCTTAGCCACAAAAACTCGATTAAATTATAATGTATGCTTGAGATACATCCAGATGCTGAAAGTTCTCGGATGGATAAACGTAAGTTCTGAGATTTCGATAACTGAAACAGGAAGGAATGTTATGAAAAGGTTATTGAATCAACCTTCTTCTGATATTCAGAATAATTCATCATATGATATGAGTTCAAACTCTTCTACGTTAGAATCGGATGAAAAATTGGATCAAGCTATTACCCACAATCAAAACATTATGATTGTTGATGATGAGTCTGACGTACTTTTAACATACGAATCGTTTCTGTCCTATGCAGGATTCAATGTAAGTACTTTTGCGGATTCTTATGAGGCACTAAGAGATTTCGCCTCAAACCCGAGGCTTTATGATTTAGTTATACTTGATATAAGGATGGAAAATCTTAATGGTCTCCAGCTATATCAAAGTATGAAGGCAATGAACCCATCCTCCAAGATTTTGTTCGCTTCGGCTCTTGATGCCGCAAAAGAACTAACTAGCATCCTTCCGGACATAGAATTTCAAGATATAATTAAGAAACCTGTTGACAGAGAAAATTTTATCAAGGCTATTAAAATGGCACTCGATTCATAATTTCCAGCTACCAATATTGTATTTAGTTTGAAAACGTACTTTCTGGTTGATAGATGTGGAAAAATTATCCGACGATCAGTATTTGGAAAGTAAGCATTGTTTAAAAAGCAAAAAGAGTAACTTCTACTAATGGAGGTCTCGGTTCGTAAGAATGAAGCCAGCAATTTATTTTGTAACAATAAGACAATCCATGATGTAATAGGAAGCAATAAAACAAATCAAGACGAGGCAAGTTCTAGTCGGCCAAGTTTATTCGCTTCTCAAGATGAACAAAATGATTCAGGCAAAGTTCCATTTGCAGATTATTCAGAGAAAGTCTGCGTGAGTGTGATAGATATTGTAGGTTCTACGAGTATAGTATCAACAATAGGAAGTTCTAAAGACATTAGAAAGTTTTACGAGATATTTCTTAATAGAATTGCAATTATCCTCAAAAAATATAGAGCAAATATAATCAAAACTGTCGGTGATGGAATAATCTCTTACTTTCCGAACACGATAGACATTACCAATATTCAGGCATTTGAAAATGTTTTGGAATGTTGCTCTGCTCAGATAGAAGAGCGGTTTGCAATTAATGCAATGCTTATGGAGCAGCGACTACCTACAATCAGATATAGGATAAGCGCAGATTTTGGAAAACTGGAACGAACTCGCTTCGTAGGATTCAATAGTGAGGATCTCGTCGGATCGACAGTAAATGTTTGCTCTAAAATGAATTTATGTGCACAACCTAATGGTATTGTAGTAGGAAACGATCTCTATCAAATATTAAGATCATTCAAGCAACTTAATGATGCATATTCATTTAAAGAAATAGATATTTATGATTGTGGAGAAGCAGAGTTCTCTTATCCTATTTATTCATTGTCAAGAATTAAGCATACAATTATCACGCCTGTTGAGACTCTAAACTCTTTTCATGAAATAAGAAAATTCGTAATTAATAGTGTGAAATCCTCCCGGGTTCCGAAGATTTTACTAATAGATGATGAAGTAGATGATTTATTTGTGTTAGAAAAATTTCTAATCCATGCAGGATTTGAAGTAAAGTCCTTTTCAAGTCCACGCGAGGCACTTAGGCACTATTCAAATGAAGATCCTTACTCTTATGACCTCGTGATTAGTGACATAAGAATGCCAGAAATCAACGGTTTTCAACTGTATCACAAATTAAGACTAATAAATGACAATGTAAAGATAATCTTTGCCACATGTCTTGAAATAGTTGATGAGATTTTGACATTGATTCCTGAGTTAGGACAAGAACAACTGATACAAAAGCCTGTGGAGAAAGAGAAATTTATTGAAATAGTAAGGAAAAATATCAGCTGAATGAATTAAGCATGATTCAAGGCCTCAGTAAATTAAGGCGAGATGAAAGGTGCCATGCAAATACACAATTATGTGAAAATTGTTCCCTAATTGCCGATGATAAAGTGCTAAATAGATGGTGCTGAAAAGTAACAGTCTGTTAATATCAATATTTCTTGGCCCTTTCCATTTTAGATATGGTATCTACGTAGTAAACTACTATCAGCAAAGGAAAAGGAAATTAGTATCATGTTCTATTAATAAGATGTAATTATATGTTCCTCTCGCTGCCAAGGATTTACAAAATTGGGATTGTATCTGTGATCTCAATAGTCATATTCTCATTTGCATTATTCTATTACATCCAAACTGTAACAGAGAATAATATCCAAAGTAATCTCATAACACAACAGATTGACAGACAGCGAGCTGTTTCAAAAAGTCTATCTCAACATATAGGTTCAGATCTGACGTTAGTTATGACGGTTCTTGATGGTTTGACAAACTCGGGGTACATCCAGGCGGGTGATATTAATTCAGAAAAAACAAATCAGCTTATCCAAGAAAAGTACAAAATGATAGATGATGTCATAGACAAAATTTTTGTATTGGATAAGAATGATATGGTTACTAGCGGTCTGTCCCAATCCAGTACGGATGAGTATCTCGGAGCAGATTTTTCACAAAGAGAATGGGTAAAGGAAGCTAAACGAGATCTAAAACCAGTGTTTTCTAAAGGGTTTGAAAGGCAGGGCATTTACACTATCTACATTGCAGTACCTGTTATTAATAGAGATAATAATCAATACATCGGACTAATTGGCGCAACGATACCGACCGAAAAATTTTTTGCGAGATATGGAAATGTTCACGATATCAGTTCCCAATTATTGGTCATATATGATAAGAACGGAACGATCCTTGCTGTTGGTGCTGACAGGAACCTAGTCGGAAAGAATTTTTTTGGTACAACAGTACAGAATTTCATTGGACATAACGAGATTCTAAATAATCTGACCGGAAGTCTTCTCAAGGGACAACCTAACTATGGCGTATATGAATATGGCAAGTCAGAGAGAATAAATACAGGACAACCTATTTTGGTACAGAACACACCAACATATTTTCTGCAAATAGTAACGCCAATCAAAGCTATTTTTTCAAAAATATCGGATACACTATTTACGGAAAGACTAAAGGGTTACTCATTACTAGTCGCCGTTTTTGCATCTGTAGGATCTTTGATAATATTCCTACTCAAATGGAACAATACAATGGAAAAAGAGGTTATCAAGAGAACTAATGCCATGAACAAAACAAATATTCAACTGGGTATCATGTCCAAACAGCTGAGAAAATCTAACTTGTCGTTACAGAATGCTAACGAGCAATTAAGGCAGCATGATAAGTTACAGAAGGAGTTCATAAATATGGCTGCCCATGAATTGCGTACTCCCATCCAACCTATCCTTGGACTTGCTGATGTTTTACGAGATTACGTATCTGATTCACATCAATCCAAGCTACTTGATGTTATTATGAGGAATGCAAGAAGGCTCCAAAGATTGTCTTGTGACATATTAGACGTTTCCAAAATTGAAAGCAGCTTATTAAAAATTTCCAAATCTCAGGTTGATCTCAATGAGAAGATTAAAAACGTAATAAATGATGTTGAAAATTGTTATGATGATGGAAACAACAGTAATGTTAAGATAATTTTTGAACCCAAAGAAACAATTATTGTATATGCCGATAAAGACAGAATTCATCAAGTACTTTCAAACTTGTTGAATAATGCACTAAAATTTACTAAAAATGGTACCGTAACCATAAATACTAGCATTGCCAATGGTAGTAATAATAATGCTAATAATGATAAGGAAGCAGTTGTTACTATAATGGATACAGGCAGTGGTATAACTCCAGAAATAATACAAAAACTTTTCTCAAAGTTCGTCACTACATCGAGTCACGGTACAGGCCTAGGACTTTTTATTTCGAAAGGGATAATAGAGACACATGGAGGAAGAATATGGGCAGAGAATAACTCAAATGGAGTAGGTTCAAGTTTTTCATTTAGCTTGCCCTTTACATAGTTTTATTATTTAGGCAAAACCATTCTGTAAACATATCTTTACTAGATTAGTTATCAAACTACCAAGTGTGATAGTGGATTCATAATGTTTTTTTGTGATGGTATAGAACAGCCGCAACTTGTCGGTGATAGTTACGTGACCATAATGATTAAATTCAAATTAATTGGTTTCAGTACCTGAAATTCTAGTTTAATATCGAATGTTACTATAGTAAGGTCTTAGATTTAGCGGAGGATCGTTACCTGTAATTAGCTGTCATAAATAATATGATCTTCGACTAGCAACTAGTCTGGACAAAGTGCTGAGCCTAGACATTTATTAGGTAAACTGGCAATACTGCCAGTATCTTCGCTTTCAGATGGTAAACTTGTTTCTGTATTTATTTCTGTTGAATTTCCACTGATACCTTTTCCATCAGTTGTCGAATTGGTGATGTTTATACCCACCGTACTCGAGTTTGACATGTTTTGTGCGTTCACATAATTGATCTCTGTACCTCCGAGAATAGATATCGACCCTGACAAAATGGTAACAAACAAAAAAGTCAGTTTATCTTGTCTACATTTAACAAGCTTTTGACAGGTCCTAAACACCCCATATCTTCGATAAACTAGTATTAATGTGTAGGTATAACTGTTTAAATAACTTAGTTCTATATTCCAGGTTTTTCGTGTTATGAGTATGCAATTCTCGGTAAAAGAAACGTACTCTAATTTTGTAAACTCAATTAATTCAGACTCAACCAGACTAGTATATGAATTCTCTCTATCCAGGTTTTTGAAGTACTGTAATTTGGACCTGGATTCATTCCTAAAACTATCACAACAGGAAATATCAAATCTTATCATAAACTATTTGGTACATAAAAATATCAAGGCAGTATAAAATAATAATACTCTCTTGATAGAGAGCAAACCAGTTATAATGATTTGTTGGACGGACTGAGGTTATCTTTAAGAGGATATAATATTAAATAAAAAAAGAGTTATGGTGAAGTTGAATCTTACTAATAAGATTTCATTCTAAGGCCAAGTCTAATAGGTTATGACATTAATTAAATCAAATTGAAAGTTCCATTGTATTAAGCCAATTAAATCACCATATTGAGCAAACTTTAATAAATTCATTGGACAAGGTAAGCAAATGGATACTAAATTTATGATTCATTTGGTTATATCCACCTTACTTGTTGTATCAATTTATAGTTCATCCACATTTGTTGTATTTGCGGCAACCAGTTGCATAATCGTATGTAATACGGCTGTTTGTGTTTGAGATGATCCCGATTTTGGTGGTATGTATAAGTGTGAGTACCAGAAAGATGAAACCTGGAAGTGCGAGAAGGTAAAAGCGAGCGCTAATATACCACCCGGCCTTACGGACGCACTAAATGATGCGACAGGTCCTAAGGCTAATCTAAATGATCGTGGAGTTTTAGAAGATCCGACAACTCTTCCAAAATTGGAACAGCATGTGGGTCCAAATGAGGGAGTTCTTGGAAACCTGCAAGGAAATAACATGACCTTTTCTGAGTTAAATAGCAGCGATAACGGTTGAGTGCAATAAAATTGGTGAAAAAAAGAAAGGAAATAAAAATTATAAATGAGAGTGAGGTTAATTCCACTGGTAACGATCTTAATAAAAGATACTCGAATACAGAAAAGGATATAATTAAATCTCGTTCAATTGACTCCAAGAAATCAAAAATTCGGTACAAAAATAGGATAACCGGTGGTCAGGATTATAGATAAGATAAATAAAACAGATTCTATTTTTGAAGCCGATCCATTGGATAGTGAATTAAGAATTCTTGATTGGATTTTATTTCAAGTTTGCAGTAACAAACTAAAACAGTTTGAAAGGACATAATATCAAGTAATTATTTTCTCTTCCAACCTGCTTTGTTATTTAGATAGACATCTCCACCCACTAAAAGAATTCCAAGTATCATATAAATCCCGCCATATGAAACGCCTTGTGGTGTAAGTGCAACGCCAAGACCTGAAATAAAAATAATAACACCGACAAAGATAAGGATGAACGCAAAAACGGTTGCTAATATCATTTATTATCGACAGGAAGAGTGATTTTATTATCCATTGCTACCATCTTAGCCTTAAAAGATTATTAACGTAGAATAAAATCAATTTATACTTGAGTAGTAAATCCGACATATGTCTTCTATGTCATCATCTTAAGGTGAACCACTTTACTGATAAGGATGGTGAAAAGTACTCTAATGAGTGTGACTGCCGCGGATTTAGGGAATAAATTAAAAACGGCGGAATATAATGGTAATAAATACCAATTAATACCAACATATATATGCCATGGTGCCTATATAATAGTATGGCATCAAACAAAGAAGTAAAAAATAGTGAAACAATCAATATCGCTCTCGACGAAACAAAATTAACCGTTAAAAAGACAACAGATGAAGCAGTAAAGGAAATTCCACGGTTTACAAAAGCCGTTAACGAATATCAACAAGAGACCGTTCAAGCAACAAAAGATATTGCAGATAGTTTTCTAGATTCACAAAAAGAGGTTATCCATTCAATGCAATCCTTATGGGTTCCGTACATTGAAAATGTACAAAATTCATATTTGTCATATTGGGTTTCTCCACAAAGAGTCACAGAAAATTATGCAAGAGCAGTAAGCAATATTACAGACAGTGCAATAGTCGCAACCAGATTAGCAAATAACGTACTATTTGCAACTATGGATGATTGGAAAAATTCAATACAGCACGCAAGAGACAACGCAAAAGAATTTTCACGGCTGAATGCTAATGTCGCAAATACATTCGAAAACGCTGCAAGAGACAATTTAAGAGATTTTTCAACGAGAGTAGTACAAACACATTCAGGACGACAATAAGCGCAATATTGCGATAGATTAATAAAAAATAATCTATACGCTCTTAATTTTTTTATAATAATAAAACCCAATATCCATCATTTTACCAAAGATATATTTTGAAATATATATATCGATTTGATCAAAATAGTTTCTAGTTCCGAAATAATTAAACTTATTTACTCTTAAAGGGATATAAAGATGATATAATGTAGTATCAATGAGTAGATTCGATCTCTGCGATGAATGTCATCACGCAAGAGGGAGTCACAAAGACGTATTAGGCGATAACGATAGCCATATTCTATGGTCTGAGTGTAAGTGTGTACGGTTTAAAAAACAAAAAAGATAGTGTCCTATTTGTTATACAGAAATAGGATTGGCAAAATCAAAGTTGTGTAAGCCAGTTCTTATTGTTGTGTCTGTACACGGAACATTATTTTCCATAAAACTTGACCACATACCATCACATGTTCTACACTTAAATTCGCCTGGGGGAACGTCTGGTTTTATTGCTCTCTTCATACTATTATATAGGCGCCGAGGTATATCAATCTTTAAAAGGATATAATATTACGTAAGCATTTGGCCCAAAACGATGAATGTAGATGATGTTACCATAAGAGACCAATGCATAAATGCATAACACAGTTCTCCTCGCTGAGAAAACTTACATTACCGAATGTAATTGGCTTATTTGTGATTGCGAAATTTCGAATGGTAATCTGTAATTATTTACTTCTCATATAATCAATTCTATTATCTCTATTACATGAATATGGCTAATCAACTGCATGAAAGCAGTAGAACTACAATAATTTTATCAAAGCAAAACTATGAGCGATTAAAAAAATTGGGTTCTTTTGTAGAATCGTTTGATGACGTTCTAAGTAGAGTCTTGCAACAATTAAAGGAGGACTGCTAAATGTCAGAAATAGAAAGTACAATCACCACTTATACTTTGTTTAGTAGGTAGTATGTGAGTAATTAATTTCAATTATGTCCCTAAATTTACTAAATCAATATAACAAGGACTTTCCGCTATCTCATCATGTTTTTGAACTTGCTTGCATTTCTTTTCTGTTCCAAAACAATGATGGTTGCCAGCTACTTGATCATAACAAAAACTTTTACTAGCAGTCACAAAAAGACTATTAGGCACTGTTAAAGATAGTAGCACGACAATAGTTAGTGAGGCTAGTATTGCCATTACGATATAAATGGACTTCATGTTTCTATTAGAAAGGAATATCTATTAAGTCTTCTCTATCTGCTATAGTCATACAAGATATTTACTATTCGTGTATAATAATACTAAATTTGGCAACCATGACGTGAAAGAACTGAAAGCATATGTAAATTCTAACAAAAATCTATTGAGAGAATAATGGGGTATGTATTCTCATCAAGTATAAATACAATCAGTATATAGCCCACATTGATGAGTAACCGCATTCTATTGATGTTTATTTCTATTATGTTGTGTTAGGAAGTTTTAGTTCGCCTGCATTTTTTGCATATGCAGCTTCTATCGAGAATACCACTATAAAGTGCATAAAGTATGATAATTCAAAAACTGGTAGATTCGTGCCGTGTTGTACAGAAACTACTGTAGACAATAAACAAAGGGATGATAAACAATCTAATTTGTGTCTAACTTTGAAGCCTTGCATTACTGACGAGAAATGCCCATCGTGGGATGACGTATTGCAATACAAAAATACTACGGAAAGCGACAAAGAGACGAATATTGGAATTAACGCGGGGGTTTTGGAAGACAGTGGTACTACTAACAGTAGTAACAACATTACTACAGTTCCATAACAGAACAGGGCATTGGAAAAGGTATAATCAACTCAAAAAGTGTATTTTGACCTGGTAACTTGAATTAGTAAATAATTTTTTAATCTTTGAATCCGCGACAGTTACACTTTCTACAACAGTTGTAGCCTTGTTTATCCGTAAAATGATAACGCCTAGCATGACGACATCGGCTACATTTATGGGACCTCTCAGAATTTAGATTTCATTTCATTTTATCTGTCAATTCATAATATCTGTAAAACCTTATTACCGATCGAACGAATTCTTTACAAATTATATTAAGGTGGTGCCTGTAAAATACTCCCATTCATCTTGTGCTTTGAAGACATGGAATTTTGGTGAAATAAGCAAATAAAACAAGGGTAATTATACCTGTATTGCCATAAGTATACTATGGTAAGAACAATAAAACCAGACAGCCCTCCAGGCGAATTTAAGTGCAGAATTTGTGACGTGATGTGGTCAAGTTTTATGGAAAATAATATTCCATGCACAATTACAGCAATAAGAAATGGATTACATGACTTTGATTTTGCTAAACCTATTCTAGCACAATCAAAGTAGAACGATATTTTTTATTTTATATTATCATCTTTCAAATTTGTTCTTGAAACCCACTACAATTACATTGATACCAACTGCATTCTGTACTATGCCCACCTAAATCCGTAGTATGAACGGATCTTCGATGATGACATCGCCTACAGAGATCACTTGCAGCCATAAGCTCACTTAATATTATATACTTTTAAACTTAGTCTTAAGCCATCAAACAAATCGTCATAATTAGTTTGTTCTTTATCGAGGAATATTTTTTCACTTTACAATTCAGTAGTATTTTTATCTTGTTTTCTCTAATTGGTTGAATTATGTGAGCATCGCAAATTTAAAGGAAGTCATAAGTTTAGCGTGACATTTAGAACATAACATCATATCAAATAAACCATAGTGAGTTAGTCTTTTGCTTACAATAATCACACCTGGTCTCACTTTTCAATGTATTTGTAAGGACAGTATAGGATAAATGGGTTTACCAACTTTACAAATTCTAAATCTCTTTCCCAGTAATTAACTTCTGGTGATATAAGACTAATTGGTAAATCCCAGTATGGTAAAACCCTGATTTTTAATTAATATTATACCAGTTCAAACCAAATCTTATATTTTTTATTATTAAGCTTTGAAGTTAATTAGAACTGGTAGTATGGGTTGATAGTGAACAGGAAACCCCACCAGCCTTTAGTGTTCTTGGATCTTTATAAAATAGTCAACAAACCATAAAATAGTTAAAACTCAACACAATTCAGTTAATGGTATAACCTTCCAGACTCAATCTCAAAGCGTCGATCGTGGCATCATATCATGTCAAAAATGCCGTGAATGGTTAGATGGACAGGATATATGTGGGAAATGCGGGGGATGATTCAAGAAATGAACAACGGTAGATCTACACGAAAAATAAGTAAATTATTGAGACTACACTTGAAGAAACAAAATAAGGATCTTGTTGAATTTCAGAAAGAAATAGCAGTTCTTATATGCGATGAAATAATGGAAAGGGTAAAACATCAGATTCATGATGTAGAGCGTGAATCCAAAAATATGGAAGGCGATATACTAAATTTCTACCGATTATCCGTTATGAATCAGATAAGGTTTATACTTGAAGTATCAGATGAGATTGAAGCAGAATTTCGTCAACAAATAAAACAAGTAGAATCATTGAAATAATTATTTTTCCATTATTATTATAAACTTTCAATATCTTTAATAATATGCCAGAATATCAAATATATTTCCTATGAACCTTATATAAGAAACAGGTTTAAAGACTATTTTAACTAACCTATAATTTCTGCTACAAGTAACGAAGTCAAATGCTTCATGAAATGTTGTGTTATCAAAATTTCTACAATATGTATGCCATTGTAATAATATACTAGCAAAATATGATGCATAAACTTCCTGAAAAATGAATTAGCGAAATTGAATTAGCTTCATCACTGATTACTCAATATATCTGAAAATTATAATGTGCAAGAGCTGTTTTTCTAGCATGATATCTGGGAAAACTAGAATCATCCGACTTGATTTCTTATTCAGTCTATAGATTTCGTTAAAAGTATCTTATTATAAAGTTCGGACCATTTTCATATTGTGCAAATAAAGCCGCATACTCAGAAATCCGAAATTCCCAATTCACTCATCCCTTGGGTATCTGAGTTGGAATCGCTCGGAATAAGATCAGAAAAATTAAATGAGCTAAATGATGTTTACGAGGTAAGGAATCTTGTAGAAAATATCAAACAAAGCTTATTTCAAGAATACAAGTCTAGTTTTCAAGGAAGGTCATAACAATTTCGTAACAATATTGCTTGGATATATCAGCACTTTAAATGGATACTATATTGAGTAAGGAATGTGCTCAATGAAGCCCAAAGTCATATCTCAAATTACGTGAATCTCACTGATTGCATGCAAATGTGAGCGTACGAAACCTGCCACATCTGAGAGTTAGGAAAAAGAATTCAATATTGTCAACAAAGTCTATTTGATCAGGTCATGAAAACAAACTTGAATATAAAGCAAGCCAAATTATGTCCAAGACTATCATACTAGGTAATATGCCAAAGTAATAAGTTCGTGTATGCTTTTATATCAAAATAGTCATTGAATAATGTGTCTCAATATACGAATTTGTCGTGCATGAATTTTAATACCACCAATGATCAGGACGAATTTATTTCAAAGGTGGATACTGTATGTAAAACACTTAGGAGTTTTGAAGAAGCATGCTATATTGAAGAAAAGTTAAATGAAAAGTTGGTTCCTGAATTTAGTAAAATTGGAATGCTTGGTTGTCCTATATCAAAGGAATATGGAGGACTAGGGTATGATATTCTGACTTATTGTAAGAGCTTGGAAAGAATCGGAGAAGAAGGTAATTCTATGAGAACATTTTTTTCTGTCCACACTTCTATAGGACAGATGTTACTACAAGGCTGGGCAAATCAAGAGCAAAAAAAGGAATTCTTGCCTGCAACAGCTAATGGTAAAAGTATCATGGCCTTTGCTTTAACTGAACCACAAGCGGGAAGTGATCCCTCAGCAATGACCAGTGAATACGAAGATGTAGGTGATTGTTATTTACTTACTGGAAAGAAGCATTGGATTGGTAATGGAACGATAGCAAATATTATCACAACGTATGCTCGAGATAAGACAACAGGTAAGATATCTGCATTTATTGTAGACATGGATTTACCTGGGATCAGAAAAAAAGAAATGAAAAACAAAATGGGTTTACTTACCATTAAAAATGCTGAGATTAATTTCGAAGGTTGCCGCATACCAAAGCAGAATTTGTTGGCGAATGTCGGCCAGGGACTAAACATTGCCTTGAGCGCGCTGATAGATGGGAGGTTAAGTGTTGCAGCAGGGTCAATCGGAGTGATGAAAGACTGTCTCAACGAAACCTTGAGACATGCTATGTCAAGAACACAACATGGATCTCTCCTAGCAAAGAAACAATTAATTCAACAACACATCTCAAAGATTGTCATAGGTATGGAAAGCTCGAAATGGCTTACCTATAGAGCCGCATTTGCTAGACAGAAATTGCATGATCACGTTGAACAATTCAAATTGGAACAAGAAGGCTGGCAATCAAAACTTAATCGGAGTAACAGTACTTACTCACAATTAAGAAAGGAAGCTGACAGGCTAACTACTATTGCCAAATTTCATGCCACAAACGTGGCATTTGATTGTGCATCTAGATCACTACAAGTGTTTGGATCATTTGGTTACCAGAAAACCTCACGTGTCTCAAAACACTTCCTTGATTCTCGTGCAACAATGATCTATGAAGGAGCTAACGAAGTATTAGAACTCAAAATTGCCTCTGAAGTATTGGGAGATAGTTTCAAGGCATACTAATAAGCCGTATGCCTGGGATTTGTTAATATCCTTTCTATTTATGATACCTGTTTATAGTTTCGCATATTAAAGAAACACCTTTCGCAGCTTCCTCCTCATTTATGATTAGTGGTGGCATTATTCTAATTGATTTTATTCCGGCTGGAAGAACGAGGAGTCCTTTCTTAAACAATCGGTTTACGACGTAATCTCTTACCGTTTTTGTGTCAAATTCGAGCCCAATCATTAAGCCAATCCCTCTTACATCAATGAGTCCTTTGATACCAATAATATCGACAAAATTCTTTAGCAACATGTTGCCAATCCCTTGGGAATTAGATAATAAACCATCCTTGACAATAATCTCTATCATCTTTGTACCAACTGCCATGTCAATTCTATCTCCGCCTCCCCATGTACTTGAAAGAACTCCAGATTCATCAGGTTCATATTCTTTATCGTATACCGTGGCTCCTACTTGCAAGGCTTTTGCAACAGTCATTATGTCGGGTTCTACTCCATAATGTTCATAAGCCCACCATTTTCCAGTCCTTCCCATTCCACTTTGGACCTCGTCAAAAATCAGTGGAACTTTAAATTTATTTGCCAACTTTCTTATGTTCTGAATAAATAATTTACTTGCCACATTTAATCCCCCTTCTCCCTGTATTGTTTCAGTCAAAATAAAAGCTACTTTGTGTTCTCTTAGCAAACTTTCCAATTGATTAATTTGAGGATCAGAATCAGCAGTACAAAATTTAATTCTCTTTACTGGTAACTCTGGAAAGTTTGTCTTTTGTACTTTTTTACTCATTGTAAAGCTCAAAGCCCCAAGTGTTCTGCCATGAAAATCACCCATACAAGACACTCCTGGCAAAGGACCCATTTTCTTGTATGCTAACTTTATAGCGTTTTCCACCGCTTCTGCTCCACTATTTATGAAAAATACTTTAGAATTCTTTTTACTTATTGAAAGGAGTATTTTACCAATTTTAATGTGCTCTTCGCAATAAAAATCTTGACCGGCCATCTTATGGACTCCATTTTTCGTACTACTATAATCTTTGATAATCTCTAAAATTTCAGGATGGGAATATCCCAATGGGCAGGATCCAATATTGGATGTAAAATCTAAAAACTTATTGCCATCCACATCTTCAATCCTACACCCCCATCCGGTCTTAATCACAAGTGGGTAGGTGAAAGTAGAGTTATACGCTAAATTTTTGAATTCCTTTACTATTCTTGCAGCTTTCGAACCTGGAATTTTTGTCATATCCATAAATTCAAACGCCGATAGATAAGAGCTTGTACCAACACCACAAGGAAATTCTGTTTATCGGTTATCTTCTCATTTTTGATTCTTTGTTAAGGTTTTTTTGGAGCTCTGTTGCGGTGAGTAGAGATTTTGGTTTGTATCTATCTAGTAGTATGGAATTCCCTACTACCGTCACCGAACTCATTGCCATTGCAAGTGCAGCCAACATTGGTAACCATCCAAATATTCCTACACCTAGCAGCGGGACTAAAGCCCCACCGGCTATAGGTATTAATCCTGTATTATACGCAAATGCCCAGAATAAATTCTGCATTATCTTTGTAACTGTCTTCTTCCCTAGTTCCAGTGCGATAGATACATCTCTGACGTCACCTTTTATTAGAATAATTCCTCCAGTTTCCTTCGCAACATCTGTACCCGAACCTATTGCAATTCCCAGGTCTGCTACAGCTAATGCCGGAGCATCATTGATACCATCACCTACCATAGCTACTTTCTTGCCTTCAGACTTTAACCCTGAAATTACTTGTTCTTTTTGTTGAGGTAGAACCTGAGCTATGACTCTGTCGATTCCAAGTTGAGTCGCAATTGACTTGGCTGTTCTTTCATTGTCACCTGTGAGCATTATGACTTCCATGCCCTTTGACTTTAAGTCATCAACTGCAATTTTTGCACTTTCCTTTGTTGTATCAGCAAGAGCCAAAATTCCAGAAAGTTTTGAATCTACTGCTAACAAGACAGCAGTCTTTCCTAAATTTTCCAGCTCTTTTAGTTTTGATTCGACACTCTCGCCAATTGGAATGCCATTTTCGATCATGAGTTTTCTAGTTCCAACCAAGATGACAAGCCCTTGGTATACGGCTTTCAATCCTTGCCCAGAAATTGCTTGAGATATCTCTGGAATTGGAATCGCATTATCTTGTCTGCCTTTTCTAACAATAGCCTGCCCTAAGGGATGTTCTGAGCCTGCCTCAGCAATTGCCGCCAATCTAAGGATCTCTTTTTCTGCAATACCAGATTCAGGAATGATATGAATATCAGTAACAGATGGCTTTCCTTCAGTTAATGTTCCAGTCTTGTCAAATACTATTGTCTGAATTTTACTTGCAATCTCAAGGTACTCTCCACCCTTGAATAATATGCCATGCTCGGCGGCTTTTCCGGAACCCATCATTAATGCGGCGGGTGTGGCAATTCCAAGTGCACAAGGACACGCGATAATAATCACCGAAACAAAAGCCAGAAGGCTGTAATCAAACCCTATACCCCCTAAAAAGTACCACCCCAATCCAACACCTGTCGCAGTGAGTACTATTGCAGGAACGAAATATTTTGCAACTTGGTCAACCATTCTCTGCACTTTTGCTTTTCCAGTTCGAGCTTCTTCAACTAGATTTATTATCTGTGAGAGCACAGTGTCCTGTCCGACCTTTGTAGCCTTGATTTTCAGCAGACCTGTCTTGTTTATAGTCGCACCTATGACTTCATCGTCTTTTGCTTTATCAACAGGGATACTCTCTCCAGTTACAGTTGATTCATCTAATGTTGAAGCTCCTTCTATTATTATTCCATCTGTGGGAATGCTCTCTCCAGGTCTAACTATCAATATATCGTTCTCTTTTATCTCTTCAATTGGTATCTTTACTTCTTCCTCTAGGACTTGTCCGGTTGGACTCTTTATTACCCGCAACACGTTTGCTGTGTGAGGTTGTAAATCAAGCAGTCTTCTTACAGCGTTGGAAGCCTTCTCTTTTGTTCTTGTCTCAAGTAACCGCCCTATAAGTATCAACGTAATAATTACAGCAGCTGTCTCAAAATAAACGGAACTAAATGGGAAGAATTCCGGAGCAATCGTTACTGTTGCACTGTATAAATAAGCTGCAGAAGTTCCAATTGCTATGAGCGTATCCATATTTGATGCTTTTGCTTTAATACCGTCCCAAAATCCCTTATAAAATCTCCAGCCAATCCAAAATTGTAGGGGGGTCGCAAATACAAGCATAACGTAGCTAGAGATACGCATCAAGTCCATCGGAAGGAAATGACCGAATTGTGCTGGCAGCATGTGAGGCAGACTTAGAAGAATAATAGGAATCGTCAGTGCCACACTTGAAGCTACTTGAATATTCAATTTTTTCAGTTCCTTTTCTGGTTCTCTAAATTCGTTTAGGCATTGGCCGCTGCAAAAGAAATATTTCTTACCATTCATCGTATGCCTGATCGAATCGGGTTTTTCTTCGACAAACATTCCACATACAGGGTCTTTTGCCATTCAATAATGATAAAACCGTATCAAATATAACAATAGAACTTTACAAATGTAAAAAATAGTGTTGCATATGCTTTACATAAATGCTCGATCGATCTATATTAGAAGTCAGAAATTTAGTCAAATGCTTTTTTTTGAATTCGAGGATTAATTCGTCATCTGGAAGGATTTAAATTGCGATATCACTAGCCATATATCTAGTTCCTTCTACTTCTAGTTCTGCTGCGATAACGGGTGATCTAGGTAGGTGCTGCATTTCGGGTGATGGTAAAATAAAAAAAGAAGGTTACCTTGGACCTCTGGCTGCATTACTAACGTCTTCGCCATGTCCCTTTGCTGTCCCTGGAACTATGCCTGGGTCGCCAATAGCCTGTCTAGAAACCTCATCGCCATGTCCCTTTGCATCCTGTGGAAGAAGTTCTGGATTGCCAATAGCAAATGTTTGTTGTAAAGTTGTTGCACCTACAGTGCCTATCAATGCTACGGTCGCCAATGCTGCCACAATTACGTAAAGTGAATTCATAACTTGCGTAATGAATCCATTCCTATTAAGTAGATCTACAATTGCCTTACCTGATTGTCTAAATGACTGAGTTTTGACTGTCTAACATAACATGGTAAATGTTTTGCGTAATCACGTCGAAAGTAAAATGTTTTCCAACATTGTTCACAAGTTACTACAAATTCCTTTGAACTTACGCCTTCTGTTTTCAATAGATTAGAGATGTTTCAATCAAAATATAACAAGTATTGAGATCAATCATAAATATCTGATTTCAATTTAATCTTTAATGGTTGATCTAACCGAAATATTGTCGATAGTAAGTAGTTTGGGTATCGGTACTGTGATTGGCGCTGTAATTGTGTATGCTAAAGAACATCATAAAATAGAACGTCAGTTTCGATTAGATATTATAAAAAACAGGATAAAGGTTATCACTAAATTATCAACTGAATACTTGCTAATAGGATCAGCACTTTCAGAGTTTTATAAAGTGGCCTCGAAGGAAGACGATGAACTTAAATTTTATTTCATCTGTAAATTTTTCTATTATTATACAAAAATAACAGAAGAAGAAGGTGGATTTGAATTTGATAATAGACCCAGCGAGAATGTTATCACTCAACTAATTGTGGATTTTTTCAAAGTTTTTGATAGTCTAGGATATGAGATATTCTCCGAAATGGCAGACCAAGTTACTAAGGATGAAAAAGTCTTACATTATAATGAATTTAAGCAAAATATTTCAAAACCTATTTTTCAAAAATTTCTCAAAATAATTAGTGATATTACTAAACTTGAAAAACTGAAAAAATACTCATTATGGATGGCTGAGATTATTTTATTTGAAACTAACAGTGTCTATAGACATTGGTACAATGAAAATCCTAAATTTTCAGTTGATCCAAGTTTAATATCATATCTAGCAAACAAAAATTTCGTAGAATATCTACAACGTATTACATTATCTAATAAGTCAAGGTTAGGAAAGGCTTTCCATATAAAGGGAAATTATTTTTAGCCTGGAAATACGGGAATTGACATATCTGTTCTAGTTATTATTAACTATATAATAACTAATAAACTTTCATGAAATAACTATTAAGACACTCCTGCTATTATTATATCGGGTAGGCAGAAATAAGATAAGGAAAATAATGATACGGGGTTTACAAATAATAGGAACGCTGGCCGAACAAGAACATGAATTCCATTTGCGGATGTGCTAGCGAAATCAATTTTGGATGACTATGAGATTTTGAAGCCTTGGATAAAAGAAGGAATAGTACACAGAATTGGAGCATCCGATGAGCCCAAAAGAATCGTATCTAGATTTTTAGAAGTAAAATATACAATGTTTGATGAAATGTATCCAGGAGATGAAATGGGTCAACATGACATCGATGAGCATGCAATCGCTAAAACCATTTTGCCGTACATAAAGTCATTACACAATATCTATTCAAGGATATATCCGGTGTATGAGGTTACATTTTAAAGTATAATAAAAGACTTGGTTGAAACAACAGGCAATCCTTTTGAAGATAATGAATCTCTCTTTCTATAGTGGACAACAGAGCAACATATAGAAGAAAGGGAAAAAAGAATTGAGTGTTACTTCGCCACATTCTTCATAAACTACAGTAACTTAGTTAAGCCAAGTTATTATATTCAACTGCTCCAAATCTTATGGTCTTTATTCCATCACACAAGACACTGGTGGGATCTCTCGTGCTCGCTTCTATTTTCCCACCAGTACACTTTAGAAAATTCCCTCTGATCAAAGTTCTTAGGATTTGTTCCATTTCATATATTAGACAATTCCCTCATTTGTTTTACGGATGAATATCTACGGAACATTCGCAATTATGATACTGGTTTTTGTGACAACGCTTACCGTCGAGTATCGAGTTATTCCGTCTGTATCTGGCGCAAACTTAGCGTGTATCAATAGCAATATTACTAAATCAGGGAATCAATCAATCAACCTTAGTATGATGAACGAAGGGTATTTCAGAAATTTAAATTCGGACAATCCTCAATTAGCACAACTGATATGTCAAGATATTTTAAACCAGACGACAAAGTAAAGTGTTAATTTCTTGTAAATAATGAACTTCATACAATATAAGCAATCACTGACTTTAATTGATACAATACAAATATTCATGACGAAATGCTTAAGAATGATAATTAGATTAGTCAAGTGTTGAAAATCAATTACGTTACGAAATCTATTATTATTGGAATTCTAATCACTGCCCTTTTTGTTACGAACGTAAGCCTCTATAATAGGATAAGAGCAGAATCAGGAGTCGGGAAAGATGTTTTTAGAGTAGTCGTTACTCTATTTGGAATAACAAATTCAACGAAGGATGTCTTAACTTTGGTGAACTTGGAAGATCAGACAAAGATAAAATTGTTTAATGCAGAAGACCCTGATAATCAAGGACAAGATAAAGTCAGTTACACAATGACATTTCCAGGTATTGAGGTACAGGATGGCGATCCCTATAGAGTATGTACTGTGATGATGGATGACTTCAAACTTAAATGCGATAAAGGAAATAATTCCCCGCTGGACAGACCCGAATTTGTTGATATTAACGTGGGGGGCATTTCAACAAATGAAGAAGAAAACAGATGAAACATTTAGTTGCTAGATTCATAAAAAATATTCAATGATGTACGACTAGCGCAAAATTGTTTCAAATTTAAAACTCTAAGTTCCAGACCATTTGGTAGAGTCCTGTTGATGCTTCTTTTCCCTTCCGCTTACCTTTTCATTTTGATTAACACATTCCAAACACCATTCCTCAGAGCCAAGGGTTCCAGGCGTATCGTGGATATGCACCACAATGGTTATGCGAAGATTACTTTTGCCACAATTTTCACAGTTCCCATAAAATTTTGTTGACATTTGTTTGCATTAAGAACGATATCATTTAAAGCGCTTCACTAGGATGTTCTTAATCAGTCTTGCCGTTTTAAAAAATTAATTTACTTTCTACATGTGGAAAATATTTATTGCGATGGCCTAGCCTGTAGTTAAATGCCCGAATTCTAATGCGACTTATCATAATGTTGCTAGAAAAAATGTCAAGCATCTGATAATTTTATAGCTACGTCATTCATTACTACGCCCAACAAGTTGACAGCACTGATGAGCATTGGTAATGTTGCTTCTATTTCTCGTAGGCTTATCGTACGTAATGAATTTTGCAGTTACCTTATTATCCACAGCATTTTATAAAAAAGTTCAATTTTTCAGGATAATTTGAGAACTGGTGGGCCATGCCGAGTGTTCATACGTTTCCGACAGGTCCACCAGTGGTGTTTAGACAACGACCAATAGCCGAATTTATTCAATAAATTATAAAACTAATAACCGGATGAGCATAGGAAGAAAATGTCTGAAGACCTATACCCACCCAGTTGGATTTGATCTAATATTGTCATATGCAAAAAAATTTATAAATATTGCTACGGGTGGGCCAAGCCAAAAAATGAATGGTTGCAATACGGCCTACCAGAATGAATCTTTGATAAGGATTGATACCCAAGGCCTACAAATATAATGTTAAAACCTGACAAGAGGGAACAACTGCACCCCGATCACCATTTAATCGATATAAATTAAAAATTTGTTTAGGATTATTATGGTTATAGTCTTAATATATTCAGGAAGGCAAATGTATCGGGAAGGCATATTTGATTACATAGTCATGCTCCAAAGTTACAGGCATAATGAATATTGCGCTGAAAAGGAATCTTAGTAGAAGGACTATGACTATAATGACTATTATGACCAATGCTATATACACAAGCGAGTTTAAGACCATAATAGTCTAACTCCATAATACTTTAAATAAATGTAAGATTCTCAAAGCTCTAATAATCTAACTTAAGTAATGTTGTAAGTGACTAGAACATGGCCGACAAGAAAAAGAAAGTAACAAAAATTGAAAAAAAGATCAATTTAGTAACGTAGTTGAAGAGCAAAAAATAGAAGAAAAGGAAGAGGATTAGAAGTCTTTTTCAACATGGAAGATCATGGCAAAAGTAACTTTATGTACTAATCATGCTTGTATGCCTTGGCCTCATCTTTAGTAAGAGTGAACCAGACTTTATCTCCGTCGAACTTTGCAACTTTACTCCTAGGTAGATAAAACTTATCTTTATCAACAACTCCTCTTTTTGTTACTACAAATTCTTCATTTAGGTCTTGCACCTCACCCAAATCGTAATCATCCAGTCCCCTTGCTTCCTTTTTTATGATCTTGTCCCAATCTATTATTTCGTTCATATAAACTTCGTATAGCAACATTTCATATAAAGATTGGAAACGCGCACTCTGGCCAAATATTAATCTATTTCAGATCTCGCACATTTTTATAGCGGTCGGACTGATCTGATGGCTGGGTGGGTACTCCTTTCATTCGCTCGTTTACTAATTTTATTCCTTCACTTGAAGCAATCGGATCATCCACGGAAGGCTCTTCTCCGTAAAAGAATTTATCACGAATCTCATCTTCATTATTGCTTAGCCATAAATATTCGCCGTCATAGGCATCTGCCAAATTCTTTGGGACCCAAAAACTCTTTTTTCCAATAGATCCTTTTTCTATTCTAAAATGATTCTGAGATATTTTTTTTATTTTACCGAGTTTTTTTCCGTCATTAGATTTTACTTTTCTATTCTTAAGGTCACTCCACAGAACCGTAGGACCCGCTATGTTTTCTTCAGGCATGTAACTATAATGATCAACATTGAATATAAGCAAATAAGTCAAATCGTTAAATCTAATATTGCGTAAAGTTATAGCATATTGACTAAAGTAAAGATTTCTGGTGAGAGACTGATTGACAAAAAAGTAAAGTCGTTTGATGGTAAAGACTTGGGTAAAATCAAAAGCATTACACCTGAGTATGTAGAGTTAAAGGACGGTGATAAGCGCTACTTCGTACCTAAGGTGCACATAAAGGAACATGATAAAGATCTATTTGTATTGCTAATGGAAGATGAAGTCAAAGATAAATATGAAAGGGAAGACCCTCCGCTATCATCTGAAGTACAAGAGGCAGAACGTACTGGCGAGGGATACAATTCATATCATGAAGTGATACCATTTATGGCAAAGGAGCCTGGCTTGGAACTAAAGGGAGAAAAAACAGGTGATATTCTAAAAATTCCTTGGGAGGATGTATTACATAAGCATGTGAGAACTGCTGACAATGTAGACATAGGCGACGTGGACAGAGTTGGTAATGAATTTATCGTAGTTAGAGAAGGTGTTGCAAACATTCACATATACTATATCCCAAAGCAGTATATTACCAATTATGATGGCAGTTCGATATGGATAGATGTTCCGAGTGGTTTGGTAAGTGCAAAATTCGAGCGCGAAGATGAACCAACGCAAGAGGAAATTAATATGTTACTAAATGAAGTACCGGATTAAAAATACTGGCAAATCTTTGCTACTCTTATATTACCTTGAAAGTGTGGAGGTTCATTATACTACGGAAGACTGACTGAAGGAACTTCGTTGTCAAACTTAATAGTGGATTATCCACTTTGAACATGCTGAAAATATAGCTAAGTCTTTTACCTACAATAAGAGGTTTGGCATATCAAAGAAAAAAATTGTCGGCGTATTAAAAGTAATTTTATCAACTATATAGATTAGAATTATAAATAATAAAGATAAAATTTTAATCAAACCAATTCTTTATCAAAGATGATGTCTGATGAAAATAAGGAAATATCACATACTTGGTTGGCAAAGGAATACCCAGCGGAGTGGTATTTTACGGATAAATTTAAGCATCGGTTATTTGATGTCCTTAGAAAAATGCCTGATGATACTTTCTTGAAATTTTTAGAAGCATCAAACCTATTGGATCCTCCTATGAAGGGCAAGGATTTAGATGGTAAACTTACCCCGGACATACAGGTTAGCCCCTACTTCCTAATGCTATTTGGAATATTGGCGTCAACGATATCTGACGCCGTATCTGAGGCTCTGAAAGAATCACAAATCAGTTCTTCGACCAAATTTGGCGAGATATTAGATAGAATCGTAAAGCAGAAGATCGCCTTGAATCATCCAATGGCGGAGACTTCAGAGAATAAGAAATGCAATAGTTGCGGTATAGAAAATCGGGGTGCGGCAAGATATTGTGACAACTGCGGTCTAAGTTTCCAAGGATAATTGTAAAAAGTAAATTTAGGCAAGCAGTTTCTGATACCACTAAAAGGGATTGCATATCATTGCATTTGTGAACCGTCTGATTTTTTTATTTTTAGGTTTTCACGATCCGGCTTTCGGTTCCTTCTATTATGACCGATTCAATTTCCTTCAGAGATACATTTACTGATGATTTATTCATGCATTTATTAAGAAAGTCACTGGAGGTCTATGCTCTCAATGTGAAAGAATTCCTACAATCATAGTTCTGATCACAAAAGAATTAGTAACTATAACAACACCTAGAATTATTATAAACGATACGGCACATATACTTGTATGGAAAATTTAAAGCAGGAAACTTCTAACGTAGTTGAAGAAGCAAGTAAGAAAGTTCAAGAGGGTGCATCTCAGTTACCCGAAATAATAAAACAAGTAGTAGACAAGTTGACTGGCAAGAATATGGAAGTTACCTATGATTTTCAGAATCTAGAAGTTGATGTTCCAAGGGTAGAGGGACCGGAGGGACAGGAAATAGGAAGCGTAAAATGGAAAATTAACGGTAAATTTGTTTTGTCAACGCAACTTTTGGAAACGCCTGGTTCCTCAGATAAATGAGCGATACTACCGACATGACTGAAGGTCTCGAAAAGGATACAATCAGCAATCTTGCCGGAATCTTGAAGAAGTCCAGTGGGCGCCTAAACATACTTATCAAGGACAATCCGGCTCTTTCAATTTCTCTGGGAAGTAATATACAATTAAACATTCACGACGCTGCGTTCTTTGATGGCGTTGGTAGTGATAAAAGCGACGCAAGTCTTTTTGATAAGCTAAAAACAGCACAAAAATTGGGAGAGATACTAAATAGTAACGGCTTAAGCATATCTGTCTTAAGAAAAGGTAAAAAAGCATTTACCATAGGAAGAGATGCTACGCCAACTATCAGTTCTATTCTCACCGGTAGTGACGATATCCATATAGACAGTATAACGCAAGCTGCAAAATTAGGAAAAGATATTATCAAGAAAAATACCAAAGGATAGTAATAAATCCCTTCTATAATGTGAATTAAGATTATTTTTTCTTGGTTTCGATGCTGGCTTTCAGGGCCTCAAGAAGATCCTTAGTCGGTTTCGCCTCTTTAGTAGCAGACGAAATAAATTTTTTACCTTTACTCTTCGCCTCAATAAGTTTTCCAAGTTCTTTAACATATGTATCGGAATAATCACCAATATCAAATTCGTCACTGCGATATTTTTGCACCAGTATCTTTCCAAGTGATATTTCTTCCGGTTCCAATTTTGACTTTACGTTCCCCATTTCTGGTATTTCATCTACAGGCTTCATATCGTCCAGGTAGTTTAAGACGTGCATCACAAGGCCTCTCTGGTAAGGCCTCAAGGCTACCACGTTTTCCCTGTCCTTGAGAATAACCTTTCCTATAGCAACCAAGTTGTTATCGTTTAGTATCTTCACTAAAAGTGCATAAGCCTTTTCGTTACCTTTTTTCGCATCAGTGGCTACGTAATAACTATTATCTATTAAGATCGGATCGAGTTCTTTGTATTCGATGAATTCCTTAATATCGATGGAATGGGTCGTCTTTAGTTTCACCTTGTTTAGTTCTTCCTTTTCGAATGTTATGTAATTATCTCTTTCAACCTCATAACCTTTTTTTATCTCAGAATAAGGAACTTCTCTTTCTTCCTCCGGGCACCATTTTTTGTATCTAATTCTATGGCCATTTTTACATAATTGATTAAAAACGTATTCTCTGCTGTTTGTTGCCGTATACAGCTTAATCGGTATGCTTACAAGTCCAAATGAGATACTTCCTTGCCATAAACTTCTAGCTGGCATGCATTATGATTTTAGTCAACAAAGATTATAACAGCTCATCTTTCCATTCTTGAAAGAAGGAAGTATCGATTCACTTATTGAAAAACCTGTAACAATCAATAATTTATGCCAGAGCGAGAGACGAAGTTGAGGCTCATCGGCTAGGTATTGGCTTGACTCCTGCCATAGTGCAATACAGATTAGCTCTAGGTATTACTAAGTGAATACTCTTTTGCAATCTGCACGCTTTGAAGATATTATAATTTTCTCTATTGTTATAGATATTTGGTTGAAGATCGTAATTTATCCGGTTTGATTCATTATGCCTTGATATTGAAGTCAAATTTAGTATTAAAAGATCAATCAAGTAAATTTCATAATTCAGATTGGGTGCATGGTCAGTTTGATTTCCAATATAATCCTTATAAAAAATATTGCTCAATATAGAAAAGATGGCTAGTACCACATTTAGGATACGATCAAATAAGTTTAGCACAGATAATATTGATGGAACCCTAGTTTGTGCAAAATGTGGTGAGATCTTCTCGAGGCAGTTTCCACTGGAGCTTGAAGGACAGACAATTGAGTTCAAGTGTCCTGTTTGTCACTCGACCGGTGAAGCTGATCTCCCTTACAAGAGCCCGGAAGAACGACGGGAAATTGAATTAGACCTTGATCCATCTGAAGAAGATGCTAACGGAGACGAATTTGAACAAGACTGATCAGAACGGAAACATTTGACCAGTCAAAGGACCTACGAGACTCTCGATAAGTGCATTATGGTAATGTAATATCGATGTCACTTCCACTGACCAAAACTTTTATCCAATTCTTCTCTAAATATTTTCCACTTTCTTTTTTCTCTTTCTGACGCAAGTCTATATGAAGGAACTGTTCGGCCCAGATACTCTGAATGCAACTGGCAAATATGATAGAAAATTATAGATTCGATAATATAGGTTACTCATCAGGCTCAGAATAACAAGGAAACAGATAGTCATGTTGCCATTTGCCCAGCGTATTTTTTAGCGTGTTGCTCCCGGTCATCGAATACAACCTTTCCAACATCTTAATGTATTCAGGATGGTCTTGGTGCAATACAAAATTATCCTTAGACAAAGAGTAGTACGTTCCACAATCTCCCGATAGGTCGTTGATATTTTTCTCCACTACATCTACACCTTTGTTGAATAGTGTCAGCGCTCGCTCGTCCCCGGTATATTCGTAGTAAGTCATCAGGTTCGCAACACAAAACAGCTGACTGTTCAGTATTTTAGCATTGTTATTTTTAGCCGCCACTCCCAAAAGCCAGCCGTCATGATTTAGAACAGGCGAATTTAAGCCGTTGAATACTTTTTTGGAAAATTCTAGGTATGTGGAATCCCCTGTTCCGTTGTATTTTTTAGCAGTCACAAGCATCGCCTTACTCTGAGCCTCACAGCCATACCAAGGCCCAGATATTTTAGAGTAAAAGTGCCAATTGTAGTTGTACGGTACCAGATAGTAATTCATATGGTCTTCATAGTTACTGCTGTCAAAGAACCAGTCAGCATTGTCGACAAAGTTAGGATTATAGACTTTACCTATATTCAGGCCAAAGAGGTTTTTGTAATCCACCATCGTGTTATTGTTTGCATCACTAAGATACTCAATATCAGACCAGCCTGTTTTCTTCTCTTCATCGTTGTCGCTATTATCATCTGAGACATAGACCTGAGCAGCAACAGCATCAATAGAATCATCTGCTTCCCCGAATACAAAAATTGGTTTCACCATTGGAGTTGTTGAGACAGTGAGAAGTACTATAGGAAGTGAAGCCAAGAGCGCTGTTTTATTTATTGTTGTCATAATGATATTTCCGGAGATATTTCTTGTTTGTTGTCGCAATTCCTTTCATCGTCATATTTAAACCTTAAAAATATTACTAGCAGAGTAACGCGAAATTTAACAGTAAAACTCTAGCTTTTGAAGTTGGCAAACCTAAAGTCATAGCACAGCCTTTATAATGATTCTTCCAGTATTGCTTAGTCTTTTCATTTTTCTTTCATCAACCGTATTCATATCATAAAGTGAACTTTGGTAAGCTCAAGGCATTATCTAATTACGGTATCTTTTTATTTGTTGCTCAATTTGTTTAAATTTTGCCTCAAGAATATCAAGTCTTGATTTTTCAATTGTAAGTGTTTCTACTTTTCTTTGTGATCTATTTGAAGGATCTATTGTTAGGTTGTCAATTGCTTTTTCATATTCTTCATACATTTCTTCAATGGATGGCCTATAGTAACATGTAGCCAGACCTATTTTATGACCTAGCAGCATTTCTCTAATCTCAGGGTTTACTTTTGAATTTACTAATTGTGTCGTAAAGAATTTGCGGAATCCATGTGCGATCATAATCTCTTGCCTTTTTGTCTTGTCATAGCCTCTTTTCCTAATTCCACATTTTTCTGCCATCATCATTAATTTCCATCGTAATAGTTTATCAGAAACTTTTCCTGGATTCTTGATTGCAAACGAATCTCGATAATCAAACTGTTCTCTTAGTAGATAGGATTTGTCGTCCAGTTTCTCACCATAACGTGAACGCATATCTGTATAAGCATTAATAGCATTTTGACACTCTGGCGTAATGAAACTAAAATATTCTTCCCTTGTATTTTCATAGAACAGAACTTTATTTTTGTCGATGTTGCCCAATCTCATGGACGGAATGGCACCTAGACGACACCAGTACTGCTAAGAAGTAAAACAACTACTCTCATACGTTCATCCGAGATTTCTAATACCTTGCAAATCTCTTCATGAGTATATGCCACTCATCTGTTCTGGCATGAATTTGTTTATCTTGTGAACATTCAGGACAATATCGTTTATTTTGTAAAATGATTTTATTGCATTTAAATAATTTAAATAGCGCCATATGATTTACCTTTGTTCTTTAGAGATAAGATGAATTCTATGATTTTAGATTCTATCATTCTAGGATTGTTGCCAAAGCAGAGATCATTACCTACAAATTCAATATATTTTTGAAACGACAATTGGTAAGAATTTCTGGTTTCCTGACTTCTACAACTCTAAAAAAAGTCTGATTGAATCCATGTAGTATTTATTAATTAAATGATATAAAAATATAGTATATACTATAATAAAGTAAAATTTATTATTGCGATTAGCAGATCTACTACATTGCCAATAGAGCTAGATAATTATGATATCTCTATATTAAAGTCGCTACTTAAGGATGGAAGAAAGTCATTTCGTCAGATTTCGCGTGAGACTGGAATCACAACGCCTACTGTCAAGGCAAGATACGAAAGACTAATGAATGTGGGTTTTATTAAAAAGATAATACCCCTTTTTGATTTTGGAAAAGTTGAAAACGTTAATAGAACTTTTGAATTACAAACTGAGAATAATAGTAAGAATCAATTAAAGAGTCTAAAGAAAGGTATGCAGATAAAGCTAAATTGTGATTTTTGCCACGGTGTAATAGCTGGTGTTCCGCAGATATTCAAATTTGCAAACTATGAGCGATTCTTTTGTTGCACTTCTTGCAAATCTTACTATAAAACAAAGTACGCTGGTAGAATTCAAGCAATAATAGAAAAGAGTGTTTCGAATTTGGAGGAATAAAGATTCTATTAGTTTGTTGCGGCAATTTAGAACCGTATTAAGTAGACAATTAGTGATATTATTATTGATTCCAGTAACTTACTATTATTTGATCCATACTACTGAAGGTATCAAAAAGTTTACAATAGAAATTGATTTTCTTCAAACATCAATTGAAGATTTTAAAGATTCCCTTAATGCCTTAGTACATCAATCCCAACATTTGACCAAATCATATCACGATGAAATTGGAAAATTGAGAATGCATCAGTATGATAATTATACCCTTGCCCATATTACCGATACATTTATTCCCAAATTTGAGAACCTTACCAATAGTGCACGGATTATGACTTATCCCGAAGATTACAAATATGTCCATGAGGCTTTAGTTAATTCGTTGAGCTTTGAAACCGATAGTTACAAACATTTTAGAGAATATCTTTTATCCGGAAACATAACAGAGGATGAAATTTCGAACAAACTCTTTTCACGAGCCTTTGAATACGAACAAATTTATTCTGAGTTCCTTTCCACAACTCCACCCACTCCTATGAAGAATATTACTAAATTTATCAGTATGTATTAATAAATGATTGATTTGAACAACTCTTACTTGTTGATAGTACAATAACCAATCATATATTGGTAATCAAATCTGATGAAATTCTGCCTATTCTTCTGCATAAGATTTTGAATGAATCCAGAATATCCATTTCAATTATTCCGGGTAGATGTTCAATATCGGGGACATAGTTATTTAGAACAAATAAATTTTGAATTCTGACTTCAATTTTGATATCATTGCTTTTTAAGTCATCAGATTCAGATCTATTTGTAATCTTTACTAACTTTGCAAAATTTTTTTGTTCTTGATCTTCTAGAGGATATTTCTCAGCATGAATAGATTCTTCAATCATTGTACATAATTCTGAAACTTTCATGGCACTTTAGATAATAAGATGATACTTTAATTTATAACATTGTAATACCCATCTAATTTTTTAAAATAAGGTTAAATATCAAATAACCATATAAGTGCAAGGCCCATTGAGGAAGGAATTTTGAAAAGGAAAATATCTCATTCTGACAATTATGACCCAATTCTTTTAGAAAGAATGTTATTTAAGTTGTCTAAGAGATGGATTGCAGGATATTCCAATACTGACGCAATATCTGAAGCAAGTAAATCAAATCAGAAAGGTATGTCAGCGATTCTTAATTATCTAGGTGAGGGATACACACAAGAATCTGAGACAGATAAATCGGTTAAAGAATATCTTACTTTAGTCAATTTATTAAAAACTAAGAATGTTCGTGGTAGCATTTCTGTAAAACCGACACAAATTGGTCTTAGTATCGGATACGATGTATGCTTAGAGAACTTTACAAAGATTTCCGAAAAAGCAAAGCAGAATGGCTATTTCATGTGGATAGATATTGAAAATTCTAACTATGTGGAAGATACACTATCAATTTATCTTGAAATACTAAGAAAAAATAGAGATACAGGAGTAGCAATTCAATCATATCTTAAAAGGAGTTATAGTGATCTACTACATCTCATGGAAAACTCTGCGAATCTAAGAATTGTAAAGGGTGCATACAGTGGCGAAACTGATGAGGCGTATCAATCAAATAGCGATGTAAGTCAAAATTTTTCAAGACTCATGGGAGTAGTGATGAAAGAGGCTACATACGAAGGTATCTTGGCCGTTGCTACTCATGATTCCAAACTTATTGATGAGGCACTCTCACTATCGTCTAAAGGATCAGAAAAAATGAAGAGCTTACAGTTTCAATTATTAAAAGGAATTAGAGACGAGCTAAAACAACAGTTGGTTAAAAGTGGATATACTGTATTGGAATACATACCGTATGGTGAAAAATGGTTACAATATTCTTTGAGAAGAATTAGGGAGAGAAAAAGAAATATATTTTTACTTGCCAGATCTCTCATATAATCTTGATTGCTTTAGTTACTCAAAATTGTTATTATTCAGCCAAAGATAATCGTAGTCACTATCATATCATCATTACACTAGTCTCCACAATTCTATTCGCGATAGTTATTACCAACTTTTCAGCTATGAGAGTGTATTTTTAAAAATGGTATTCAAAAATGAAGATACTTTCCAGAACTTTCTTGAGAATAATGAAGAGTATCGATTTCATAGGCTATACGAGAGGGCAGTTAACTCAGTTTCAAGTGAATTTGGAAAGACCTATCCTGTTATTATAAATGGTAAAAAAATCTATACTTCAAAAACTATGACTCGAACTTCTCCAACAGACAAAAGAATCACTTTGGGACAAATGTCGAAGGGTAATTCAATGCAAGCTAAAAGCGCAACTCAGGCAGCAAGCAAAGCTTTTGAAAAATGGAGTAGCATAGACTATAAAGAAAGAGTAAAGTTGTTTAGAAGAATTGGGTCTAACATGAAGAGACGTAAGTTTGAATTATCTGCATGGCTTACTTTTGAAAATGGTAAGAATAGGTACGAGGCAATAGCCGACATAGATGAAGCGATTGATTTTATAATGTATTATTCAGATGAAATGGAAAAAAACAGCGGATTCGTCATGAGGAAATCAACGATCCCAGATGAGCAAAACACAAGTGTGATGAAGCCTTACGGAGTGTGGGCTGTAATCGCTCCTTTTAATTTTCCTGCGGCAATTTTGGTCGGCATGTCCGTTGGCGCTCTCATAACTGGTAACACTGTAGTCATAAAACCGGCTAGTGATACTCCCATAATTGGTTATAAGATAGTTGAAATTATGATGGAGGCGGGGCTGCCTGCTGGAGTAGTAAATTTTGTTCCAGGCTCGGGTGTGGAAATAGGTAAGGCAATCATTGAAAGTAGAGAGGTGGCTGGCATTGTGTTTACAGGATCAAGGGAGGTTGGATACAGGTTAATGAGTGAATCAGCTAGAACAAAACCTCGTCCAGTAATTGCAGAGCTGGGCGGAAAAAATGCAACCATAGTGACGGATAGTGCAAATTTGGATATGGCAGCCGAAGGTGTAGCTAAGGCTGCATTCTCATTCTCAGGACAAAAATGTAGCGCATGTTCGCGAGTGTATGTTCAGAGAAGTATTAAATCCAAATTCTTATCAAAACTGATAGAAAAGACAAGAAAATTAACAATTCAAAATCCCAAACAGCGAGAAAGTTATGTGGGGCCAGTAATAAATTTAAACGCGTACAATAGTTTCAAGAAGTATTCTAAACTAGCATCAAAAGATGGTAACATTTTGATAGGTGGTTCGGTGATAAAAAATAAAGATCTTAAACATGGTTTCTATGTAGAACCGACCCTTGTAGATGGACTCCCAACGCACCATTCTTTACTGAAAAAGGAACTATTTGTTCCTATTCTTTGTATCACAGAATTCGATAATTTTGATAAGGCACTCGAAATGACAAACGAATCAGAATATGGATTAACATCAGGAATTTACAGTAACAAAAAGAAAGAAATTTTCAAATTTCTTCAGGAAATAGAGGCAGGAGTTGTCTATGTAAATAGAAAAAAAAGTTCAACAACTGGAGCAATGGTGGGACGTCAATCTTTTGGTGGATGGAAAGATTCTGGTACCACGGGAAAAGGGACTGGTGGAAGATACTATCTCACCCAGTTCATGAGGGAACAGAGCCAAACAATAGCAAATTAGCATCATATTGAATTTAGACACAACAATGAGAACAATTGAAGATTTTTATATTCACTGGTGGGAGTTTTGGTCACTGAACAATAACCAGAACAACCAAAGGTACCCACCAGTTGGTGTTTAGGAGTTGTGTACTATTACTCAACAAATTATTTAAGGATCTACGATGCCTCTTCAAAAACAAATAGATAGTGTTGGGGACAATTTGCACATTACAACACAGCTTTCAATTCGCTTAAAATAGTCTCTCCTTATCTAGATTATTACTCTACTGGTTTTCTATTTTTAATTAGCCCAATGAGTATGACATTTTTTTCAATTATAACAACTACCCCCGCCAATCTTTTGATAATATTTTTGATGATAGACTTCTGCCTGATAAAATGTCGTTGCCGGTACGATCTCCGTAACTATCTTGTTCTGAAATTTTGAATCATTAAGCTCTTGCTTCAATTTTTTAGCAATGTTTTCTTGTTCCGCAGTATGATAAAAAATAGTCGAACGATATTGAGATCCTATGTCAGGGCCTTGTCTATTCTTGGTGGTTGGATTATGGATAGACCAAAACAAATCTAAAAGTTCCTCATAAGATACTTCTTTGGGATCAAATTTTAATTGTATGGCCTCGGCGTGTCCAGTCTTGTCAGTACACACATCCTCGTATGTTGGATCTGAAAAATTTCCTCCGGTGTATCCAACACTTGTTACTTTTACTCCTTTTTTTTTCATGAACGCATCTTCCACACCCCAAAAACAACCGGCGGCAAAAGTAGCCGTTTCAAGATTATTGTCGCTCATAGTATAGTGTAGCAATTGCTGGTCCTAAAACCTTTTTCTAGATCATCTCGGGCTGTAATATATTTCAGAAATCACCAAACTCAAAAAGGATCAACTATTACTTTCGCGATCTGATTGGTTTGGTTCTAAGATGAAGATGACAACAAGGACAAAATGATCCATCATGAAAAAAATATACCGAACATCTTCTACAATATTTGACTCCGTCACTATATTTTGCTCCTAATATGCCTATTTCATCACAGATTCGTTTGCATCCCATTTCATAATATTACTAGTTTTATTTTATAACCAGGAATGTACCTAGCAGGGAGTGGGTCTTCAGAAGGTACGAGTTTTATTCAATGCAACCTAAGGTCATTCTGAAGATAAAATGAAAAGAATTTGATCAAATGTATACATTGTCTTTTACTAGCTTCTGAAGTTTGACTATGGCTTCCGAAAGTGGTTGATCGGTACCAAAAATTATTAGCGTGTGATCACCAGTCTTATTATCAGGCCAGAATTTGCCCTCACAATAGGAGCACGTGTTGTAGCTGAAATTGTGCTCGCCAAGAATGTTGAAACCATTCTTTGGAAATTCACTTTCATAGTAACCCAACCATCCTGGGTGCATATTTCCGTCATTATCTAAATTATTCGATACTTGATTAGTTGGAGAATAAAATCCTCCTACTATTTCTTTGCCCGTAGAAGTTTCATCCGATACAGTAATTGTCCCTTTCATCCACTCATACTCCTTGTCTGTTATAGAATAAGTGCCTACAGGCAATACTTTTGAATCAGATGAATTAGCATACTCCATCTTTCCAGTAGTATGAATTACCTTTCCCGAGTTATCTTTAATATTGATAGTATGAGGATGTGGCGTATTCCATGGAGCATCCGCATTAAGAAATACAATGGCGGTTCCTTTTGGAATTATTATGTGCGATGGTACAAAGTAGGGATTATGATCCGTAAGAAGTTTATGTTTTTCATTGGACCAATCTTCATGAGCTTCATTTGCAATAAGAATTATGAAATAACCCACAGAGCTTGGTAAATGCATAGTTTCTGTGTCGTAGACTGATTTAGCTTGGGGAATCCCCAATTCTTGTTGTTCTATACCAAAGGATCTATTGCTAACATTCATTAATATAATTGTCAAAAGGGCATACATTGAAATTATGAGCGTGATTCTGTAATATTGATTCATATCAATGGACTCCTAGTTACCAATAATAGTAATGATTTATTATCAAAAAAATGAACATCATCTATAATCTTGTAATTCTCGATTTTCCCAGAATTTTTGAGCTCGTCAAATTTGCTTTTATCTGTTGAAATTGTTAGATCGGTAACAAATAGTCTATTCTTTACCATCATTTAATTGAATATGGCGCATGACACATAAGGAGATCGATTATATTATTTATATCCTTTAATGATATATAGTTAATAAAATCATATTGTGTTGGTTAATATGATCATTTTATTTCACCATTAAATTATTTTTATTAGAAAATTTTCTAAATTGTCCTCATAGTAAGACATCAGCATATATTTTTCTTCGCTTAGTTCTAAAAGCAAGTTTTCATAATTGAAGATAAATGGATGGAATACTTTTTTATTTCATTTATCTATTATTATAATAGAACCAGATCTGTCATACAGATTCTTGATAACAACAATACTCTGATATGTTTCATAAAGGAAAAAAATTATGTATTATCTATTAACCGTGCCTTTTCTTGTGAGATGTGTTTTTCATTCCAGTGCGCCACAAACTTTTCAACATTGGCCATGAAATCTTTCCTCGACCTCATAAGAAAAAAGTGTCCAAATTCCCAACCGATACTGTCACATATATTACATTCATTTTCGTATTGAGATGAATAACCATGAGCTTCACCTATAATGCATTTTGCAGGACTGTCGAGTGAAAAATACCACCTCCACCATCGCAATGACAACGGAAATGGAAATCCCATTTGCAATACTGCATTAATTTTATTTGCCCATTTGGGTATAATTTCATCAGCGGTTAGACTCTTTGATTTTATTTCTTGGAACAAGATTATACTATCAATAGAATGCGATGTTATTAAGTATTAAAATAACAAACTCAAAATTGAAACAATAATACTCATATTGTCGTCATTTTTTCCAATCCGCACACGAGAACAGATTTTTTCGTCAGAGTGCCTACGATAATCGCAAGACAGTAATGTAAACTAAGTTGTGATTTTTTTACCTAGTCGCCTGAATATGCCAGCGGCCACTCAGAATCTATAACTAAAGCGATTTTTCCTAACTTTTCGGGTATATCAGAAGGTACTGTGGCATTTTCTAAAACACTAAACTCATACTTTAATGATTTTTCATTTTTGTCATACGTTGGATTGAATAGCTCTATCTCAAAAACGTCTTCTTCATTGTTATCAGTCAGTACCACTAAGGCAGGCTTAGGTGGGTTTGCCTGAAAACTATCCTGACCGCTCGTCCAGTTACCAATAAAGTCGTCAATAGTTTGAGTTTGCACTATTCTATTTGGTCTATCAGAAAATAAAATTATCTTATCAGAGGATCATCAAGTTGCAATGAATAGGAAGTAGAATTGATTTCTGATATTGAACCCAATGCAGCATTTTGAATCACAAGGAATTTAGGAGAATCAATAGCTGTCTCTGATTGGCTTTCTTGAGCGTAAACAATCGTCAACAGAATGACACGCCTACAAAAATTAAAGCTGTTGAAATTATCAAGAAGGCATTTGTAATGTTTTGAATTTTCATTAGTTCGAATAAAAATCTATGATACTTATATATTTTATTTAACTTTGCAATATTTCATTTAAGGATCATTTCATCTTTCTTTTCATATGAGTACATTAGATGAATTCCAAATATCATAATCGTAATAGCAATGATCTGACTGACACCAATGATTTCATGAAGAAATATGATTGCGAAAACCAATCCAAATACGGCGGACAGAGACAACAAAGATGAAGCCTTAACTACTCCAATTCTCTTTATGCTATGTAAATATAGATATAGTGATATAGCAAACCCAAAGACAGCTAAAATAACAATAGGCAGTAATTGTTCATTTTTAATCTTGAAAGGAATTCCTAATATGAAGACCGTTCCTATTAGTATCAACCCTCCTATAAGGGCCTTTAACTGAATAAGTTTTGACACGTCTATTTGTCGAGCTATGATCTTACAAATATTGTTGTCGAATCCCCAAATCACTGTTGATAAGATAACCAACACATTGCCTATATTCATTCTAAATAATGAACTATCAAAATCGAGGTTTGTAGTTACTAAAAATACTCCAATAAGTATCATTGTAACTGAAATATATCCTAGAGGTCTCAATCTTTCTCTAAAAATAAGCAATGCAAATAAAATTGAAAAAACAGTTTCTCCATTCGCAAGCAGTGAAGTGTCTGCTGCTGTACTTTGACTTAGTCCAATAAAAAAAATAATAGGTGCGATAGCCGCGCCTGCTACTGCGCTTGTTAGAATAAGAGCGTAATATTTAGCCGTAATTTTTGATTGTGTTCTTAGGGCGCCAGGAGTAAAAAATGCTCCCGAGATTAGATAAATGATTGATGAAAGGATGATAGGATCTATTTCTGACAGTATGGGTTTTGCTAGGGTAGAGACGGAACCAAAGAGCAAAGCAGCGACAATTGCTGAGAGGTATCCAATAATTAAATTTGAGTTGCTAATTTTATATTTTATCAAGCTCTAGCACATGCACCCATGACGCAGACCTTATGGGTATTAAAACCTAGTCATCAGATATTCATGGTACTGAAAATTCTGTCTAATAGTTACAAATCAGAAATTTTAATTTGGCAATTTTGCGTCATTTATGACGCCTACTAGGTTACTAAGAAAATAGATAACGTATACATATTCAGTTTTGAATATGTATATGGTAGAGCATGAAAATAATAGTGGAGATTATTGGAATCGCACTTATACTAGCAGGTCTACTTTTTACGGCACAATCTAAATCACTTTTGGGTCCTCAAAGCTCATTCATGTACAATAATCCATCTTGGACATTAAATGGTTCTATGTTCATTATCGCAGGTGTTATCGTATTAATTCTAGGTATTATTTTTAGAATAATTATTCGTTTTAAGCCAAAATCTGAGCGGTAAAGAGTCAGTAGGACCTAATTGTTGCTAAATCTAGATAATAACTAGTAGTTACTTTTTATATCCATTAAACCTAAATTGCTTATTTGAAATATTATTTGCCAGAATTTCTTTATTTTGCTATATCTATAATATTGTTCTTTACTATTTTTGTAGTAGGTATCTCTGCACAAGAAGAGGAGAAGGTAATATCCCTAAAATCCAATCCTATAATCAATTCGGGAAGTTTTCCTGTGGGAATTGATATTAATCCAATAACAAACAAACTTTATGTTGCGAACCAATTTTCCAATACAATATCAGTAATAGACACTGAGAAATCCGAGGTTGAAGCAAATATCGATGTGGGCAATTCTCCATATGATGTAGACGTAAATCCGTTCTCCAACAGAATATATGCTTCTAACAGAGAATCTAATACAGTTTCTGTAATTGATGGTTTCACAAATAAAGTACTTACCGAATTACTTGTTGGTAATTCTCCAGTAGGGATTGGGATCAATTTAGCTACAAATTGGATATATGTGGCAAACTTCGACTCAAAAACAATCAGCAAAATTGATCCAATTGATAATAAGGTAAAAGAATCGTTAAAATATGCTTCATCACCATATGATATCATAGTCAATCCACATACAAACAAAGTCTATGTTTCAGATTTTGGCAAGAATAGTGTTTTGGTGATAGATGGAAATAACGATACATTGGTATCGACCATATCTGTTGGTTCAAAACCTTCCGTATTAGGAATCAATACCCAAACTAATACGATTTATGTGTCAAATTTCTTGAATCATTCTATAAGCGCTATAAATGGCACATCGAATAAAATTGAAACTAATATAAAAGTGGGAGATAATCCAGTTGGAATTGCGGTTAATCCCCGAACAAACAAGATTTATGTTAATAATCTGGCGGATAATTCTGTTAGCGTTATTAATGGGACAACAAATAAGGTGATAGAAAATATATCTTTGGAACCTGCAATAATTGCATCCGGAGTTAACAATCCTTTCATTAATATCCCATTAAAAGTAACGTTCCCACTTATAACGAGCAAACTTACGGTAGATCCCAATACGAATTTTACTTACGTGACTAATACCAGGACAAATGGAATAATGACAATCGACGGAAAGACCGACAAAATTACTGCTAAAATATTTATTAATATTAAACCCGAGAATTCGGGAAATGTAAAATGTAATGATATCATTCTAGGATCTGGTGAGTCTACTACATTGCCTTTCAATTCGACTGTCAAGTGTGAAGCGATACCTGACAGGGGATATGATTTTGGACATTGGTCTGTAACAAATAATACAAAGGAAAATCCAGTAATTTTTAAGGTTACTGGCTATGAAACTATTACTGCCAATTTCAAGGGAGCAATTCTGACTGAAACGTTTATTGTACTAACTTCTGTGATAATAGGACTAGTATCAACAATCGGGGGTTGGTTCTACAGACAGAAATCTCGGTTGTCCTTTAAGCGAAATCTAACAAATATAGACTATACATATGAAATGTTGTCGAAAAACAACAAAGAAGAATGTATAAAACAATTAGAACAAATCCAAAGGGATTTGAATTTTTTACATCGTAAGGGAAAAATTAATGAATCACAGTTAGAATTCTTGGAGAAGAGAATTAACTGGTACATTAGTCGAGTTAATACTTTGAAATAAGAAGCATCGATGATAGTTAGAGAATTGTACCATTAAAATAATACAATAGAGTGACAAAATGGAATCAATAAATAGTCCAAATGACTTAATGTTAAACTATTCAGAGAGAGTTAAAGTAAATATGCGAAAAAAGGAATCAAATTCAAACAAAGAAAGGATATTTCGATTTATTCAAACTAATCCTGGTTGTTATCTCCGCCAGATTAGAAATGAGCTAGATTTATCGATGGGCTCAGTTCAATATCACTCTTATCAGCTTCAAAAAGGTGGCAAGATTACCTCAACTAGGCAAGGTCTTTATAAGTTACACTTTCAATCGGGTGCTTTTCAAGAGCATGAGAAGACTCTTTTTCAGGTGTTAAACCAAGAAACTCCACGAGAAATAATTCTGTTTATTGTTGACCAAGGATATCCCACTCAAACGGATATTGTTAAAAAATTGGGTATCTCGGCACCTTCCATAAACTGGCATATAAAGCGATTGATTGACCTAAATCTAATAGACGAAGTGAGGGAAGGAAAGTTCAAAAGATATAAACTCCGTGATAATTCAATCGATTCTAGATACATAGTTGAGCTGTTAAAGAAACACCATCCTAATCTTTGGAGTAAATGGAGTAGTAGACTGGTTGAAATGTTCCTGTCTTTATCTGAAGCCGAAGAAAATAAGTAGATGTAGTGAGTAATTTGGAATCTTTTGTTCTTGAAAATGGATTATATGAAATAATAGAAAATATACTGTATATAATCGGAACCATCTTTGCCGCTATACTAATTGCTCTGTCAATTTCTGCTTATAGAAGCACACATTTAAGAAAACTCATATATGCTATTATAGCATTTCTTCTTTTTGGTATCTTCCTATTTTACGAATACCTCGAACATAGCATATCATTTGACAATCCATTTACTGATATTGTGTTACCTTCAATGGCCCTTTCTATTCTAGTATTATTCTTTTTGGCCATTATAAATAAGAGATAATTATGAATACTAAATTTAGTTAACAACATGTGAATCCAAGAATAACCACACAAATTGGTCAAGTCATTTCCCAATGGATCTGTTGATAACATTCTGAGCACATCTCGAGATTATTGGTATGATTACAAGTATACGTAACCTTCGCATCATTATTGCATCTACTGCACTTTTGCATTAACTTGAAATGAATTATTAAGGATTTTAACCTTTTGACAAGTAGTTGTTGATATGATGATAGTAGAATCACTCTTGGTAACAGGGTACACTAAAGTCGGCTACCCTAAACAGTAACGCCATATTCTATGAGAATATTTTAACAAAAATCTCGCGATGGGATCAATAGATAGTTATCCATATATCGCACATATTGAATCAAGTTCGAAATCACATATTTTTCTAATAGAAAAAAGAGAAAAATACCCTTGCAATATCATGAAATATATTGTATCTAATCTCATGATGTTGTGTTGAAATATATTTTTACGTCCATCCTGTGCATTGCTGCATTCATAATAATGGGTGTAATGGTTTCGCCTAAAGTAGGATATCAAAACCAGGGAGTTATTGAATTTGATGAAGCAATGTCGTCTTTTATCTATAATTCTCATTCCAATCTAATAAATCACTTTATGATAGTGTTGTCAATATATGGAAGAGAAATAGTTTGGGCAGCTGTAATTGTGTTTATGAGTATTTTTACGGGGTGGAAAGGGAAAAAAATTGCTATGATAATAGTAATTTCTTTTTTGATAATTATGCCTCTAAACACATTATTCAAGTATCTTTTTGAAAGACCTCGTCCATCAATCCAAGTCCAGGAGCTTGATATTCTTCCAAAGAATGATTTTGCGTATCCTTCGGGTCATGCTTCTATCGTTAGTGGCGGTGCAGCCATTCTGTTAATATTGTTCAGAAAGGAAAAGGAGCTCTTATTTTCGTTAATACTGGCAGTTGAAGCAGCACTCGTATGTATTTCAAGAATTTATGTAGGTGATCATTTTTTGTTTGATGTCGTAGGAGGTATATTGCTTGGTGTTGGAATTTCGCTTTTGTCAATTTCATTTTCAAGGTTTCTTGATCCAGTAATTGTTGGGGTACGTAAATATTTTGAAAAGGCTCCATGACATGGAGTCGTCATCTTGAAAAGGGTTTTGCCTGAAATATGCCATCACTTACCCATTTCATGAATTTTCTATCGGATAGAGACTCTTTCTTTTGAATAGAATATTTGGCGTCTATTCCAATCACATATCTAAAATCAGGATACTTAGAATTCAACGCATGTAGTATGGTATTAGCTACTTGACTGGTAGAAGTAGGGCTATTTTTCATAGCAGTTTTTAGGTATGAAACTCTCTTTTTCATTAATTCATAATATGGAGACTTGGTATCAATGCCCTTTATCTTTAGATTCTGAAAAAAATTAGTTTGTACAACTCCAGGTTCAATTACTATAACCTTTATTCCAAACTCCGCTAATTCATATGAAATGGATTCAGATAGCCCTTCTATTGCAAATTTACTAGACACATATGCAGAGTTAAGGGGAACTCCGAATCTTCCGACCATTGAACTAATGTTAACAATGGTTCCATATTCTTGTTTTCTCATTATAGGAACTATTGCTTTAATAAGTCTGATTACTCCGAAAAAGTTGGTCTCAAATTGTAGCTTGACATCCTCAGTTGTAATATCTTCAATCGGACCAAACATACCGTAACCTGCGTTATTGATTAGAACGTCGATTTTTCCCGAATCGTAAAGTATATCTCGAATAGCTTTACTAATAGACTCTGGATCGTTTACGTCAAGAGGTATTATTTTCAGAGGGAGTCTTTCTTTATCTATCACCTTTTGAATTTTTTTAGCTTTCGACAAATCTCTCACAGAACCGTATGTTTCAAAGTTGTTACGAGCCAGTAAGAGGCAAGTAGCATATCCAATTCCAGAAGAACATCCAGTAACCAGTGCCGTTTTATTACCTTTCATACTTATGGTTAAAGATGACAATTAAAAAATTTTCGGATAACTTGCTGCGTGGCTGAAATAAGGAAAAATAAATTTAGTAATTTAATTATACTACTGCAGACCAGATCTGTATGTGCAGCTTATACCAAAGTTAGAAATAAAATCTTTCTCTAATATCATTAACTTTCTCAATGAAGAAAAAGTTGGTAGAGTTGCCTCTATTGATGAAAATGGCTATCCGCAGATAATACCAATGAATTTTGCCTATGTTAAGAATAATCAGATTGATACTCAGTCAGATACTAAACATTTTGGTTCAATATATATGCACTCTTACCCAATCGGAGAAAAAATTCAAAACATCAAAAGAAACTCAAAGGTCGGATTTGAGGTTGATTCTTATGTTTGTTTCTTGCCATCGTATTATTTTCATCCTACCGACGCTTCACAGGCTGATACACTGTACATTAGCGTGGTTATCAAAGGAACGGCATCTGTTGTTCAAAATACCGATGAAAAGGCAATTGCTTTGAATGCATTAATGAAGAAATACCAAAAAGAGGGAGGCTATGAACCTCTTTCTTCAAACATGGGATCAGTTAGGGAAGTTGCAGTTTTGAAAGTTGTTCCGGTCGATCTTCGTGGTAAATATAAGATAGGACAGCATTGGATACCAAATTATAGGCTAAAAATGGCGAGGAACATTATAGAGAGAGAAAGGGAGAGAGACGCCAAAAGAATTCTAAAAATAATGGGCATAGAGATCACGGAAGACGGTGGAGTCAAAGTAATTAGAGAACCTACCATGTAGTAAATATTCTATATTATGATAATTAATAATATGTGACTAATATAAAATTGAATTAAATATTCGAATAAATTGCGATTATTCTAGAAATTTGAGTATTTATTGATGACATGAAATATCATTTTTATACCATTTGCAATAACATATCCTGCTATAGGATAGCTTTCATTTGCTATGAGTAGGCAATTTAGAACTTGAAACCATTGCATATGTTTATCAAAAATATGGTCTTCCGCAGTTTGACGGTAAATATATAACTAAAAAAGACGTATTATAATGCGAATGCACTCAACCGAAAATGAAGATCCATTTGTCAAGATAGCCAATCTGATAGGCGGGGAAGAATATCATAAAGTTGCAAGGGCCCTATTGAATACAGAAGATGCTACTGATGAAGAAATAGCCGGGGCTACAGGAATGCGAATTAATATTATCAGAAAGGTGTTGTATGACATGTTTGGTAAAGCACTAATAACTGGTATTCGAGTCAAGGACGAAAAAAAAGGATGGTTTGTATATCGGTGGAGAGCAAAAAGAGATCAAGCGGAAAACTTTATAGAAAATCAGAAAAAAAAGATTCTGGATAGGCTTCAGAAACGATTGGAATATGAAGAATCCTCGGAATTTTACCATTGCGGGAGTACAAATTGTCCAAGAATAAAATTCGATTACGCCATGGAACTATTCTTCAAATGTCCAAACTGCAAAAATTCCCTAAATATGGTAAACAACGAAAAGGTTAAAGACGCTTTAAGATACAAGATAGAGCAGATTTTATTGGATATTAGCTCCAGAGAAGAAATATCATCATAGCCTATAAATTAAGACAATTTCTTTTTTGTCTTGTATTATTGATTTCACCAGCTTCATTCTAATTGCATTATAGATGTAGGAAATTCCTTCACCCTCAACTAATGTCTTTGCATCTCTGCCGCCAATTACTATCGGTGCAATCGTAACGATTAATTCGTTGACAAGACCCAATTTTAAGACAGACCAGTTAATTTCTCCTCCTCCTTCGACGAGTATCTTTTTGAGACCTAACTTTTCTAAATGTTGGAATAGATCTATGATGTTCACTTTTTCTCTACCTATGATTAATACTTTGGCGCCTTTCTTTTCTATTTCTTTAATTTTCTGTAAAGAAGCATCATGAGTTACGGCCACGAATGTTTGAATTTTCTTTGATGACCTCATAATCCTAGAATCTAATGGAATTCTTGCTTTTGAATCAATAATAATTCTTGCGGGATTCTTTACCGTTTTGGCATATCTTACATTTAATATAGGATCATCTTTCAAGACAGTTGATATCCCAATCACGATACCATCGACAGTAGACCTTAACTTGTGGACACGTACCCAATCAATTTTAGAAGAAATTGACGAATCGTTTTTCCTAGTAGTAATCTTACCATCTATTGACATCGCGGCATTTAGGATTACATACAACCAAATTCATCTCCATCTACAAATTTACCATTTATCATAACATTGAGAATACAGTTTGCATTTGCTCTATGTATTACGGAAACATGAGGGTCATGCATGGGTGAAATATCCAAATTGTTTTTGTCGATAAATATAATATCTGCAGACTTGCCAGTCATTATGGCTCCAGAATTTATGTCGAGTATTTTTCCTCCGTTGACTGTGGCCATTTTTAAGATCTCTCGTGCAGGAATTGGCCGATCCGCCAATGTCCGGGACACTTTCCAGACATAATCTAATTCACGAAACATGTCCGGAGAATTAATCATGATGTTGTCTGTACCAATACCAACACAACATCCTGAACTTAACATCTTGGCAATTCTTGGTATTCCAACACCAAGAGTACCATTTGCTCTAGGACAAACAACAATTCCAATTTTTTTTCTTGCAACAAGTTCAATATCAACATTAGATGCCTGTGTTAAATGAACAACAAAATTTGGCAAGAGATTTGATACTATTCTTTGAACCTCGCTTTTCCCTGTTATGGTAATTGATTTCTTTGTTGTTTCAAGTGATTCAGCAGCATGAATACCTATCAAAAATTTTTTTTCCATAGAATTTTTAAGGACTTTTCCATACTCATTCAATGAGTTATCTGTGTTCTCATTAGCTCCACTCATTCCTAACCCATCCGCTGCATCGGCAATCTGATACACAAGTTCTATTACATCTGGTGGCAATTTTGGATTTTTGACAAAATCTTTCGATATGTCATAGTAAAATTCTGGTCTGCCTAACACAATACCTTTTATCGATATTCCTGATATTGCTTCTTTAATTTGATCTATTCCTTCGAGTCCGCCCTCCCTGAAATCTGCAAATGCAACTATGCCATTTCTCATCATGGACATTGCAGAGCTTCTCATAAAATTGACTAAATGCTTTCTTTCGCTCTTTCGCAAGATCTTATTTTTGATACCATAAATCGGATGGATCCTTGTCTCAAATGCCGAGTCAACTCCAATGTCCTTTCCGAAGGAATCACCAATGTGTGTATGTGCATTAATAAATCCAGGAATTGCTAATATGCCTTCTCCATCATAAATTGCTCCATCGGATCTTCCCTTATAATCTCCTGTGCCAACACTTTCTATTAATCCATTTTTGACTACTACAAATCCTCTATCAATGTATTCAAGATTTTCGCCAATGAATAGACTAATGTTGCTAATAGTTAGTGCCATTCTATTTCATATACAGGTTGAAGTATGCCTTTATCTCTAAGACTTCGGATTGTATCCAGGGCCTCTGTTGCAGCTTGTACTGCTTTTCTACCAGTAGCAGCTCTACCTATCCCACAGTTTAGCTTGATATTTTGAGAATTTTGGATTTTATTAATTATTTCAGAAACTTTCTCTTTAGAAACAGTATTAGAAATAACCATAAAGTTATCGCCGCCGAGAAAAAATGTCATGGATTTTTGCTCGATAAACATCTCAATAAGATTTGAAAACATATCCATTATTTTTGCTGTAATTTCATATGGGGATAGATCATTACTAACTTTGGTGGAATTATCTATATCGATGTGTAATACTTGAGCGTACATATCTATTTGTGATTTTGCTGAATTATTATACATTAATTGAATTTGTTCATTTGCATATACCAACTTGCTTTTGTTTACCAATCTGTTGTTTTTACGTGAATTGTGCGCTGCAATGTTTGCATCCAAAGGAGTTTCGCCTGTTCCGATAGCCATTGAAATCTCAATACCTTTGTACATATCGTTAATTTCCTGTTCAATGAATAAGTGATCATTAATGGATAATCCGTTACTAATTGCAATTAGTTCATCAAATCTGTTAAAGTATAAGATACCATTCCTTTTATTGAAAAGATTTTGTAAATCGCTATAGAAACTTGCTTGAAATATTTGTAACTGGGCCTCCCTATCGCTTCCCAATTTTAATGTCCATGGACCATAACCCTCGATCTTTATTATGGTAATTTGAATTGTCATTGTTGACTACCCTTGCCATTATTGTCTTCCAATTCTAACAATCTCATTACCATTTTATGTGCAGCTTCGACTGCTCTCTTGGGAACTATTTTGGCTCTTTGCTTGGCCTGCTTTAGTGTCATATCAGGTCCCGTAATTCCTAGTGTGACTGGCTTTTGATACTTTAAAGAAAGATTGGAAAGTAATCTAGCTGTGTTATTTGCTATAACCTTATCATGGCCTGTCTCTCCCTTTATGACTGCACCTAACGTGACTACCACATCAATTTGTTCTTTTTTCAAAAGTTTTTCGACAATTAAAGGCATATCAAATGTTCCGGGTACATGACATATTTTTTTAATATGCATGTTTAACTTCTTTGAATATGATATGGCTGTCTTAAGCATTTCATTAGTGATCTCATTGTTAAACTCCGCTACGACTATAGCTAATCTTATTTTACTCAAAATATTTTCAATTCACACATGATTCTTTAATTTGAAGGGATTCGACTAATGGGATGTTAAATCTTGAAGAATATTCCACTGCTTTGTCAACTGTTAATGCGCCACCCGTCTCAGAGTCGAGCATTTCACAAATTACGGCTGTTGGGACTAAATTTGCCAATTTCATTAATTGAATAGATAATTCGGTATGACCAGATCTTTCCTTAAGCAATTCATTTGCTGCGATTAGTAAAGGTACATGGCCGGGAGATCGAAACTTCTTAAAAAATTCGTATATGCCATAATTATCTATGTCAGAACATACTTCTGCCATTTTCATAATTGTAAGTGCTCTATCTTTATCTGTTATACCTGTAAAGGTATCAATATGGTTTATGGTAATTGAAAATGAAGGTCGGTCACCGTAGGGGGCAATAGAACTTATCATTTTAGACAAGGAAGAGTTATTCTTGGAAGCCAAATAAAGCAGATCATGCATAAATATCAAATTTAATTTTGATGCAATTTCGCCGGATATGGCCAAACAAATTAGTCCACCAGCATCAGTTCGCATTGTTGCTATATCGCGTGGGTTAATATATTGAGCAGGTTTCATCATATCGACCTCATTTTCTCGGGATTTACTATCATGGATCAAGATAAATTTCCCTTCCCTTATGGCCCGTATGGCATCTTCAATTGATTCCACGTGTTTCAAAACACTATCTACAATTAAAAAGTTTACTGATTTTCTGGTAATAACTATTAACGTGGTAATAATTTTGTGACATACTTGCTTAAAATGTCTGCCTCAATATTAACTTTATCTCCTTTTTGTTTATTTTTAAATGTGGTAACGGCCAGTGTATGAGGAACTAAGGCAACCGAAAATCTTGTATCTGAGACATCAACAATGGTAAAGCTTATGCCATCTAGCGCAACAGACCCTTTTGGTACCAAATACTTTGATATCTCCTTGCTCACATTTATCCTCATTTTGGTCTCAGAGGGAATCTTCTTGATATCTTCTATTTTTCCAACGCCATCTACATGGCCCAAGACAATATGCCCTTCAAGTCTATCGTTTATCCTCAAACTCCTTTCTAGATTTACTTGATCTCCAACTTTCAAGATTCCTAAAGCGGTTCGTTTCATGGTTTCTTTTACGACTTCAAAACATACTACGCTTTTCAAAATCCGTGTTGCCGTGAGACATGTTCCATTGACATTTACACTGTCACCTACTTCTAGACCCTTGCTAAGTTTTCCCAGATCTATTTCAATCCTATTGTCGGCGGTTTTATCATTGTCATTTATTTTGACCATTGATTTGATAATTCCAGTACCCTCCACGATACCAGTGAACATAAAGTATTGATAAACAATTGCTATCGCAAATAAAAATATTTCATAATCTGTGGTAAGTAAGGTTATATCTACATTCATCATGAAATTATCATCTTCTCTCTGATCAGCTATACTATAATAACTTCAACTTACAATAAATTCCATGGAATTTGTAGAGACCATTAGGGAAGACGAATTAGCCAATGGAACAAGCAAAGTAATTTCTGTAAAGGGTAAAGATATTGCGTTATTTAAGATTGATAATAGGATTACTGCATTGGGCAATAGTTGCCTGCATAAGGGTGGTCCACTTGCAAAAGGAAAGATAGAAAAAAAATACGATGGCTTTTATGTTACTTGCCCATGGCATGGATGGGAATATAATATCTCGAACGGAATGGCTCCTCCTGGATATGATGAACAACAATCTGTTTTTGATGTTAGAATAATTAATGGAAAGATCCTTGTTTCAAGTCAACCAGTCGTTTATTCGTCCAAGAAAAAATATGATAGCCCGTTGAAGGATCTAATAAAGCTTGAATATCAGACCACAACGAACTCATTGAACATTCTGGGAATATCTACTACAAATATGAATGATAATTTGAAAAGAGACTCTACCTCTGAAATATCGCTAAATAAGGCACTGTTCTATTCAAAGGAAAAATACAATGCATCCACAGTTCTCCTAAGACTCAGTGATCTTGAATTCAGGCACTGTGAAGGATATTACAGCATTAATGAACAGGCATGTACGTGGCCCTGTTCGATTTCAGAGATGGATGAAAACGATGGTATGAACGAAGTTTATAGAAAGATGATACTCTGGGCAGATATTGTAATTATCTCTACACCAATAAGATGGGGTAATGCATCTTCATTGTACCATAAAATGATAGAACGACTAAATTGCGTACAAAATCAAACCACACTTCACGATCGTGTGCTTGTCAAAAATAAGGTTGCATGTTTTATAATTACTGGAGGACAAGACAATATCCAACATGTTGCAGGAAATATGATGATGTTTTTCACAGAGCTTGGATTTTCATTGCCTCCGTTTGCGTTTATGGGCTGGAGTAGAGGTTGGACCGCGGAGGATATGGAAAATAATTTAATCCAATTTTCAAAATCCCGTTACATTAACAGATCAGTCAAGGATCTTGTCGACAACAGCATAAAACTTCTTCATCAAATTAAGACTGATCCATGTAAAGTTGTTTCTTCCACACAACCAAAAATTGTAGAGGCTCCATCAAATATAAAGCTGGATTAGAATTGATAACCTATTAACTAATTTATTTTCTCTATTTATTGATTCTATACTAAACCCATTTCTAATTCAATGCTTCATTGCTTGAGTGTCCGATACCAAATTACATTTGTAAAATAATATGTTTATATTTCTATTTTTTTGAATCAACAGGTTTCTTTCTAAACTGATTATTCATTTCATCATTTTTTGTATTTAAGTTTGATCGGTTCATGATCTTGGTTATCTTTTCTACCTCCTTATCATAGAGTGTTACTAAATCTGATATCGTAATAATTCCAATAACCTTGTTCTTTTCATTTGATAACACTGGCATTTCTTGAAGATCATTTGAAGATAGTCTTACTAGTGCATTGTGAAGCGAGTCAGAGCTATAGGCAAAAAAAGGATCCGTAATCATTATACTTTCTAACTTAACCGTCTTACGGTATTCTTCGGGAAATTCAAATAGCTTGTGTTTGTATACTACCCCCTGTAACATATCTTCGTCATTAACAACAAGTATCATTTTACTATTGTTACGATTCATTATTTGTAGAGATTCTTCAATCGAAACATCCTTTGATAATTTATTTATTGCGTCCTTGACAACATCTCTTACATACAGATCACTCAAGATGGGACGCTGGTATTCCAATCTGTGCGCGGGCGAATCGGATCTATTGAGTACCTGACTTCGAAATATCGAATTATGCTGCCCGGACATGATGTATGCGATAAATGTAGCTAGCATCATTGGTGCCAAAAGTGCATACCCTCCGGTCAGCTCACTTCCCATAATAATTGATGAGATTGGTGTTTTTGCTGTTGCTCCAAAGAACGAAACCATTGCCACAATTATGACAGACGAAACATCAATCCAAGTAAATAGCCCCATTAAGTGAAATGCTGTACCAATGAACGCTCCAACCAGGCCTCCTATTACCATGGAAGGTCCAAAAACACCTGCACTTCCACCAGAACCAATTGTCAATGAAGTAGCCAAAATCTTGAGAATAATTACAGTGCCAAGAATGTATAGGGGCATCAAAGAATAATCCTTGTTAATTGCTATTTGCAACCATCCATACGAGGTGCCTAAAATTTGAGGGAATACAATCCCAATCATTCCGACTAGAACGCCTCCCACAGCTGGTTTTAGGTACTTTGGGATTCGAATTCTGCTAAAATAATCAGTAATTATGTAAAAGGACTTTACATAGACAACACTTACTGCCGCCGAAGCTAGTCCTACAATCGCATAAAGAATGAGCGAAGCAGGATGAGTATATTTTACCAGATCAAGTGGAATCGAAAATAGTCGATCCCATCCGAAGACAAAACCAAAAACCGTATAACCCGTTACAGACGCGACTAAACCAGGAATTAAAGCCCTAACTTCGAAATCTCTTCTGTAGAATACCTCCGCACTGAAGACTGCACCTCCAAGTGGAATCTTGAATATACTTCCGATTCCAGCTCCAAGACCCGCAGCTACTGCAATTCTTCTTTCATCTTCATCTAATTTGAATAGTTTACCAATCAATGATCCAAATCCAGCCGCAATTTGGCCTGCAGGTCCTTCAGTTCCTCCACTTCCACCACTTCCTATGGTTATAGAGGAAGCAACAGCCTTCACAAGAGGAACTCTTCCTCTAATATTCCCTCTCTTGTGATGATAAGCATCTATTACAGCATCTGTTCCATGACCTTCGGACTCTGGCGAGAACCTGGTTGTTATCAATCCTACTAGGAGACCTCCAAGTCCACAAATCACTGGTATCAACCAAGGTCTTTCGATAAATAGGTTATAGCTAAGATTGTCTTGGAATCCTCCAGGCAAAGGTGGAGAATATCCTGTTCCTATTTGGAGAAATAAAGCTGTAAAAAATTCAACCAATAGAAAAAGCGCGATTGCACCAAGACCCGCAACTACGCCTAACAGAAAACCGATTAGTATCCATTTTCTAAAATAACTAAAATCTAGATTCCATCTCATAGTTTTTAATGTTCTTATTATTGATACTAATTGAGAATAGTATGGAATATCGGTTTTCACATAGCTAAACCTGACATACAAATAATTTTCTTTGCTTTATAACTGTTATAGCTTATAAGGCAAAAAAACCGAATTTGCTCTAGCGTCTTCGCACAGTCATTTCAAAGCAGAAAACTAGGAACTATTATTTGAAATATTTGAAATCAATTCAATAACATAACCCTCATTGAACTATGTTACCTCAAGTTAATTAACTAAAACCTTGATTTGCAATGTGAGTGTAAAATGGACAATTTTCATAATTGCATGGAGAGACTATTTTATCGCCAGTATTTCCGTCCAGTTAGTTCTTATACAGATATTATTGGGGCAGAAAAATGATAAATTTCTTAAGAGATACCATTGAGCGACTTGACCAGAATATAAATAATACAGTTTATTGTAGTGGTGATTATGACGCAGTCTCAAGATGATAGAGGAAATATCAGTTCAAACAGTACTGATATCTTAAGTTTGATAGATGGTTTTATCGATCAAATATCAGGAATAAAGAGCATCCTCAAGGGTGTTTCTGTATCTGCTCTCATATTAGCTCCACTTGCAATTGCACTCTCTGCATTCTTAATAACTCATTCTTCATTCTTTACCATTCTCCAAAATGAGTATGATTTTGGGTTTGTGTTAATAATATTACTCGGATCAGTAATTGCTATCTCTTCTGTATGGATTGTTGCAGGTTTACGGCAATATCGTATGATTAGTAATTGGAATAAGAGATATGCCGATTATCTGACCAATAAAGAAGAAATTCGCAAGAGCATCGAATCCGAATACAACTTCACCGAGGATTCAGAAAATTAACCAACAATCAGGAACTATTATTCAGTTATGTGATAATAAAACAGAATTAGCGTCCATTAACATCAGCCGGTCTTGGAAAAAGTTTCTCGTACGGCTCTATTATACTTCTGCAAAACTCCAACCCTTTTTGAGTCGCGCTATAGATAGTTACCGTTCTTTTACCTAAAGTTTTTTCTGTTCTAATGATCAAACCATTGAGTTCCATTTTGTCAAATATTGATCTATGCTTCTTTAAGTTCAGTCCACAAAAACTAACTAGGGCAGTCTGGTTAAGCTGGCCGTATTCAACAAGCTTCATAATAATGTCTCTAACTATGTAGATTCTATCTCTATGTGATTGTGAACTGGACACTACATTAGATTGTAGCTGCTCAGTATAAAGACTGTATTCTAGAACTTGATTTTCACCCTATATTTACTAAAGCATCAAGAAATACGGAGACAGATACAAAAATTCAATTTTTTTATGCCGCTAGATCCAACATTAGTCTTAATTCATTTATTTCCGTCTGGATTAGTTCTAGTTCGTTGTTGTCCCTTGCATAAGCAATTAATTTCTCACATGCACTCAATTGATTCAACAAAATATCTCTTTTACCTAAATAAGTAATGGAGTCGGCATTCTCCAGAGTATAGATAACCTTTCCAGAAGACGTATTTGACTTGCACGTCTTTGCAATCATTAGCGATTCATATGAATTAGTCAATTTTGTAATCTCTATTCTCCAAACTTGATTTGTTTTTGTCTTTAATTTTTCTAAATTTCATCAACACTGATATTGCAGAATGAATTAATAAACGTCGATTAACCTTGTTAACCTTGAAAATTATTTTTTAGATAAGTTGCAAATCCTCTGAAAGAAACCACAATTCCAGTTGACTAAATATTTTATTGGTTTGCTGCCTTTAATACGGCTTTTGCTTGCTTGTAATGTACGGCATCTATCATTTTACCATCTAAAAGTATTGCTCCTTTTGTATTTCCCTTTTCAATAGAATCCTGTAAGGATGCTAAGACTTTTTTTGCCCACTCTATTTGTTTCTTGGTGGGCCGAAAAATATCATGAACGGGATTAATGTGAGAAGGATGAATCAATGTTTTGCCAGAATAACCCAGATTTTTTGCAACTGTAGCATCCCTAGCCAGGCCACCAAGATCGCTAACTTTTTGCCAAATGCCGTCCAACGCATCTATTCCAGCAGCTTTTGCATCTACGGGAATTTTTGATCTAGCATAGTTGTAACTGATAGATTCATCATATTCAGAGTCAATATCCATGTCATATAAATAATCAAAAACTCCAAACACCAAAGCTACCACGTCTTCATGGGCTGAAGCAATGGAATAGGCATTAAACACTCCTTTTGCTGTTTCTATTGAAGGGATGATTTGGATTCTCGAGGTCAATTTTCTTTTTGATGCAATCATGTGAATTTTGTCAATAATTTGCGTTACTTCTTTACTAGTACCAATCTTTGGTAAAACGATACCATCCAATTCATTTCCTATTACTTTTTCAAGATCACCATCAATCAAACCAGAATCTACTGAATTGATTCTGACATAAATCGGTGATAACTTGTCCTCATCTTGAGACGCAAGTTGTGCTGCGACTAAACATCTCGCAGCTTCCTTTTCATTTGAGGGTACGGAATCTTCTATATCAAAACACAGTATATCTGGATGAAGACTTGTTGATTTCTTTAAGAATCTTTCATTGTTTCCAGGAATGAACAATAAACTCCTGAACATTTAGGAACTAAAAATAAAAAGTTAGAGTTTTTGAGGTGTTGTCACAATCTTACCAATCTGTTCTGCATTTGCCATCATGGTGTGTCCTTTTGCCATATCCGAGAACGGAAGAACTATACTAATCAGTGGCTTAATCTTCCCCTTGGCTGTCCAGTGAATCACCCGCTCTAGTTCTGCTTTAGTACCTTGAGTTGAACCAAGAAGATTGGTACCCTTGAAGAATAAGTATCTTAAATCAATAGTAGAATCATATCCTGTTGTTGCTCCTGTAGCCACTAATGTACCTCCCATCTTGAGAAGGCCAAGTTCCTGCGGAAAAGTCGATTTTCCTATATGTTCGAAAACAACATCGACTCCTTGTTTTTTTGTTATTTCTCTGACTTTTTTATACCAGTCTGCCTCTCTATGATTTACAACGTGATCAGCGCCCAATTCAATACATTTGTCCATCTTTTCTTTCTTACCTGCAGTTGCAATCACGTCGCAACCATATAGTTTTGCTATCTGAATACCTGCCATCCCAACCCCACTAGTACCTCCCATCACGAGGACCGTTTGTCCGGGTATTATTTTGGCTCTACCTATCAGCATATGCCACGCAGTCATGCCAACCATCGATACTGCAGCCGCTGCTTCATAGGATACAGAATCGGGAATCTTGGCGACATTTACTTCTGGTAAGTGAGTATATTGGCAGAAGCCGCCCCAAAGCGGACCCGTTTGAAAACCCCAAATGAGTCGTTCATTACAATCGTATTCTCTTCCAGAAGTACACATATCACAAACCCTACAACTCATATTAGAATGAGAAACCACCCTATCACCCACTTTCAATTTTGTAACTTCATTACCTGCTTCAACTATGGTGCCTGCTACATCACTACCTGAAATATGAGGCAGTGGTACCTTAACTGGATCACCCCAAATTGCCCAAAGATCGTTGTAGTTGTATCCGGCCGCTTCTACTTTTATCATAACCTCATTAGGTTTGATTTTGGGAGTGTCAACATCCTCTATTTTCACAACTTTCAGAGGATCTTGACTATACTCTCTAAATACTGCTGCTTTCATGAATTTTTTGAAAAGTTCTTAGACTAATATAGTTATTTCTTTTATCATACACCTTCTAAAATTGCTATACGGAATTGACTAGTTCGAGCACATAGTTCCGCAGATAACTCAATGTTGCAAAATTACACTTGAACTTGTTATTTTGAACACTTGAACTTGTTATTTTGAATATTTGACTGATTTGAAGACGTTCATATTAATTCTAGGAGAGTCGCTGGGAAGCTTTGGAATTTAGACAGGATTACCACACTTCCCATCAAATGTCATTTAATAGACTAATTTTTAGTTACGTCGTATGTGTTCGAAAGTATTTTTTTATACCAGCGCGATTATCAAAGCTACGAAATTTTGAGAATTTCGAATAGTTTGGAGATTGTCATATAGAACGTTATTCCAAAAGATATTTATGGTTTGAACGGAACGAAAAGCCGAGAAGACCTATGGCAAATCCAGGATACAAGACTTTGGGTCACATTATTGTGTTTTTATCACTATTTGCAATTTTTTCATCGAATTTATTTGTCAATAAAGGCAGCTCCACAGGTCTAGGTGATTTTCTAGATAACCTCTTCGACGAACAACGACAATGGGGATGATATAAAGAAGAAAATTGAAAAAGAGCTAAAAGACAAAGACAAAGACAAAGACGATAAGCAAGAAACCGAAAAGGAGGAAAACTTTGCTACAAAAGACTACAATTTTGCAGACGAAGGTGAAAAGGAACGCAAGAGTTTTAGTTTTGCTGTGGCTGGTGATTTCGGATGTTCGAAAAATGCAAAAAATACTGTCAGCAATATGAAGGACAAAAAACCCGAACTCGTAATACCGTTGGGAGACCTTTCATATGATAAATCTGTCAACTGCTGGCTTGATCTTATTTCACCCTTCAATGATAGATTGAAAGTTACTCTAGGATATCATGACGTAAATGACGGCGAACCGAAATTAAACCCGTATGAACAGACTTTTGGATTAAAGAATCATTATGATTCTTTTGATTACAGACACGTCCATTTTGTGATAATGTCTTCACTATCTAAATTTGATAAAGGTTCCGAACAATACAAGTTTATCAGTGAGGATTTGAAAAAAGCATCCGAAGACAAAGAAATTGACTGGATAATAGTAACAAGCTATAGTCCGCTTTACACATCACCGTCAAAACATACAGCCGAAAAGGACATGAGGGATATCTATCATCCACTTTTTGAACAATATGGAGTCAACCTAGTACTGCAGGCACATAATCACAATTATCAGAGGACGTATCATATATCATATAATCCTGGTGATAGTTTCAAACCAACAATATCAAATCAATTTACTACCGATTATAGCGGTCAATCTAATGGAATAGTTTTCGCAATAGTAGGCAGTGGTGGAGAAGGCTTCTACCCTTTAGAGAGTCAGGCAACCTATACCGCTACCCAATTCGCCAGATTCGGATTTCTGAATATAGAGATTAGTAACGGGAATCCCCACACCAAATTAACAGGAACTTTCTATGACAACAAGGGTGACGAAGTGAGAGACCAGTTTACAATTGAAAAGGAAATACAAGTTAAGAAGCTAGTTGACAAGAGCTAGTTAATCTGGTAAACTTAGTTTAAATGTCCTACAAGACGATAGACATCAAAAAGTATTGAAAATCAAGCACGATTTATTCTAAATTGCTTTTTGGGTTGCTGGAGGTTTATCAAAAGCTGCTTTAGTTCCTCATCTGATAAAGCCCTGTTCAATTTTCCGGAAGAAGCTGCTGTAATTAAATAATTTTCTACTGCCATTGCTAGTTCGGGTTTTACCATTCTGATGTTCGTAAGCCTTTGTCTTGCATCCTGGTCTAATAAGACCATTAGTGCTTTTTGTCTCATCATTACTTCGGCCTCGCGCCGCTTTGCCTCTTCGTGATTATCTGATGGTGAAACAGACATTTATAGCCACAACTAATATTACCTGCCGTATCTTTGGAGCTCTGGTCTTGAGTTTGCGAGATTCTTGTATATTTCGGTAGCCATTCTATCGACCTTTTTCATTCCTTCGTCAGAAATTGTTCTACCCTTGCTTTTTTTCGTTATATAGCCCGCAACTTCCAACTGTTGCAAAGCCTTTCTTACAATGGCACCACCAGCTTTCTTGTGATGTGCGATATTGTAGCCAGCTTGTTTCTTACCTCCGTACTCGCTTCTTAGATCAGAAATACCCATCGGACCATTAATGTACACTTTCCTTAACAACGATGCACACCTGATATACCACCAATCTCTGTTCTGTGGAATTTTTTCTACATGAGCGCCTGTTTTTACGAATTGGGACCACTGAGGAGCCTCAATTTTTTTATCCTTTTTCAAATTTTCTGCCAAATGAGTTATTAGATCATCAGCAGGAATATCATAAGCCTTAGCCATTAGATTCTATACATTCTTGGAAATTCCCTTATAAATCATTTTATTCAAATTTCATCACATATCCAAAGGTTGGCTCCGTAATTAATCAGAATTTTAGAGCCCCACAGACAATAATCTCCATATACTTCGTCAGTTTATTAGATAAAATGCCAAGTTCAGATTATTAATAGAATGGTATGAATTTACTGATAATCTTTACCGTAGTAAAGAAATTAGAGCAATTATTCTGAATTACCGGCTTCCAGTGAAATGAAGTTTATTTCATCAAATTAAACCGCAATTATTTTCCGATAAACATGATTGCATTTCATACAGGTAATTCTTATGCATTTTACCCTGGTTCTACCAATTCTTATTCTTGAATTAACTCCAGGGACTATGAATTGTTTACATTTTCTACAAAATAGTTGGCGGATAGAATACGGCATTCTTACTCTAACACGCATTCCGATTTTTAGAGCAAGCTTTGCATACGTCTGAGATAATTTTTCATCGCTATTTATTTCGTTCAAAGCATTATCGATCAATATTTCTATTCTTTCTGTCGCTATTCTTTCAATATTCTTCTTATTCAATACAATTCAACCCAGCAGTAATTATCTTGACTAGATATTGGTTGTCTTCTTCCATTAAAATGCTGTGAAATAAATTTAATATTTCGATATGAATATTCTGTTAATTAATTGTATTCACTCGTGATTGTTGAAGCAGCAATAGAACTAGTACCACAAACTCTCAGAAACCATCCCTCTGTGAAGAACCATTGCAAAAGAGAAGGTAGAGATTCTAGCGAAATTCTCCTTGACATTAGTTATCATCATAGAGCTATGGTGGAACAAAACATTAAGCAATGGTGGAAACGAGGTAGACCGGACATAGTACATTTCGATTTGGTTGAAGCCCTATCGACCCCTCTATTTAAAGAGAAAAAATTGCAAGTTTACGTATCTACGTTTGACAACAAGTTACTAATTATGCAACAAGATTTGAGATTACCAAAGAATTATCTCAGATTTGAAAGATTAATGATCAGTATTTTTAATAAACACCGGAGTAAGGAGGGATCAGATTTAATAGAGTTTAGAGATAATGTGAGTTTTACTGATCTAGTGCAGAAAATAATTAAACCTCAAGTAATATTTGGATTCTCTGTAAAGGGAACAAGAACCAAAATAAGCGATATTTTGCACAATAATGAATCTAATTATTCAAAGGACTACTGTTTTGTGGTAGGAGGCTTCCAACGTGGACATTTCTCAGAATCAATTACTCAACTGTGCAACAATGTATATTCCATTAGTCCTTTTAGTTTGGAATCCCACGTAGTTATAGCAAGGTTATTGTACGAGTGTGAAAATTGTGTTTAATGAAATATCGCATCTACCATGAATGCAACAAATAGTGCCGTCAGATAGGGACTAGAAATTTTGAAAAGTAACCACGAAGCCTTCTCGCTTGGTTTCACCAATAGCCATAGTGAGGTGACTATCATTATAATTCCTCCTGAGATTGCAGTAATAAAGTAAATCAACCCAAACTGATTCAAGAAGAAAGGTATTATGCTAAATACTACCATTAAGAGAGTCGTACCGGCTATCACTTGAACAGATCTCTTTTCGCCGGCAACTACAGGCAACATGGGAACACCGGCTTTTGTATAATCTTTCCTTACGTGCAAAGCCAAACTCCAAATATGCGTTGGTATCCATAGGAAAACTAAGCCTGCCATTGCTAATCCAATTTCTAGGTGTTCTGTCGTAACCGCTACATATCCTATTAATGCTGGAACACCACCAGAGAATCCTCCAAGGATAATGTTGGTCTGACTCTTTCTTTTTAGCCATTTACTGTACACTATAATATTATCAAAAAGCCCGAAGGCCATGAGTCCTAAAGTTATGTAATTTATCGACCAGGCACAAAATAGCGATATAGCGGCCAAGAGCAAACCAAAAATAAGCGCATTCTTAGGTGAAATTCTTCCCGATGGAATAGGACGAGCCTTAGTTCTATCCATGATGGCATCTATATCACGATCATTATACCCTGTTAAGGCATCTGCAGCTGCAGCTCCAGTAACTATACCGACTAGAAGAAAGACCCACTGAAGCGGTGACAGAAAAGTGTCTGTCGAATACGAAGCTGTTATCGCTGAACCAAAAGCAGTAAAAACCAAGAGATACCAAATTTTCGGCTTTGTGAGTTCATAATAATTCTTTAGCCGATCAGTTACAGTAACTTGTGGAATCAATAGTATGTACCTCGAGACTTATGGTTAGAGGCAATATGAATGCTCATTTATTTAAACATGAATTAGTTTTGTGAATATTCACTTGTGCCTTTTTCCTACTAAGCAAGAAAATAAAATACTAGATCACAAATACCTCATACATATCCTGTACCATTCAAATTTCCTGCGTCAAAAAAATTCAAGATATGAACTTGGAGTTTTCAATTATAATAAACTGAACTGTCATCATCTATTGTATTAATTATCGTAATCGAATTCATTTTTTCTAAAACTATAAAAGGGGCATGATGAAATCTATGATATTCTATTAAGGTGATATGTTAGTTGGAATCAATTCAAGCAACAGCTGGTGGAATGCCAGTTTTAATTTTAAAAGAAGGAACCAAAGAAAGTAAAGGTAGGGAAGCACAGAGAAATAACTTTGTCGCAGCGAAGCTCATTGCTGAAATGGTCAAGACCTGTCTGGGTCCTCGAGGCATGGATAAAATGTTGGTTGATACACTTGGAGATGTTACGATTACAAATGATGGAGCTACTATTCTTAAGGAAATGGATGTTCAACATCCTGCCGCAAAAATGATGGTCGAAGTAGCCAAATCCGTAGACAATGAAGTAGGAGATGGCACTACATCATCAGTTGTTTTCGCCGGAGCATTATTGGAAAAAGCAGAGGAATTAGTAAACAAAGATGTGCATCCTTCAGTTATTGTAGATGGTTATACCGCAGCCGCGGAAAAGGCTCTTGAATTTTTGCAAAAAATAGGTATAAAGATTGATGTCAACGATAAAACTGCCTTGACAAATATTGCAAGGACAAGCATGTATTCAAAGCTCGTTTCTGATGATGGTCCGACATTATCCAAAATGGTGGTTGATGCAGCAAAACAGGTTGCTGAAAGTGTAGATGACGGCAAGAAGTTAAGAGTGGATTTGGATAATATTAAAGTAGAAAAGAAACCAGGTACATCCATTAGAGACAGTAAACTTGTGAAAGGGATAGTTCTAGACAAGGAAGTTGTCCATGCGGGTATGCCCAAAAAGATAGAAAAGGCAAAAATTGCTCTGATAAATTCTGCCCTAGAGATAGAGAAAACGGAGATGAGCGCTGAGATAAGGATTAATGATCCACAACAAATGCAAGCGTTCCTTGAAGAAGAAAATAGAATGTTAAAAGCAATGGCTGACAAGATCAAGGGAGTTGGTGCTAATGTTGTATTATGTCAAAAAGGTATTGATGATTTGGCACAACATTATTTGGCAAAAGAAGAAATACTGGCTGTCAGGCGAGTCAAAGAAAGTGACATGTCAAAGCTGTCCAAAGCAACCGGAGCTAGAATGGTTAATAATTTAGACGATTTTACATCCAAAGATTTAGGTTCAGCCGATCTTGTAGAGGAAAGAAAGGTTGAAACGGATAAGTGGGTTTTCATTGAGGGTTGTAAAAATCCGAAGGCCGTTTCAATATTGGTCAGGGGAGGATCTCAAAGAGTTGTCGACGAAGCAGACAGATCAATTCACGATGCATTAATGGTAGTAAAAGATGTTTTAGAAAATCCTGTTGCAGTAGCAGGCGGTGGAGCTCCTGAAGCCTTTGTTGCTAATGAATTACGCCAATGGTCTAGCAACATGGAAGGCAGGGCACAGCTAGCTGTTCAAAAGTTTGCAGATGCACTAGATACAATACCTTTAGCATTAGCGGTAAACGCAGGAATGGATCCCATTGACACAATGACTACACTTAGAGCGAAACAGAGTAAGGGTTCTAAATGGACAGGAATAGATGTTATAAATACTGTAGTTGCTGATATGCAGAAGCAGAACGTTATAGAACCCATAGCAGTTAAGCAGCAAATAATAAAATCCGCCACAGAAGCTGCAATCATGCTCCTAAGGATTGATGATGTAATTGCATCAAGTAAATCTAAGATGCCAGCCGGGCCACCTGGAGGCATGGGCGGCATGGGCGGCATGGGCGGCATGGGCGGCATGGGCGGCATGGGCGGCATGGATATGGAGTAAGTATAACTCTATCTTCATTTCAAATTTTTAAAAAACAATTCAAGGAATATTTAACTGCTTTTTTGACTATTTAGACATTTTAAATAAACACCTGCGCATATACTCATT